>Ga0208646_1000107_pt1 | contig 59151 bp, 90 predicted proteins | sample AntAceMetag02UK8_FD_184762 | JGI IMG/M metagenome (GOLD analysis project Ga0208646, IMG submission 184762) | Saline lake microbial communities from Ace Lake, Antarctica - Antarctic Ace Lake Metagenome 02UK8 (SPAdes) (version 2) | ecosystem: Environmental > Aquatic > Non-marine Saline and... | reverse complement strand
GCGGTTAGCCTTGGAGTCCGCGAGGATCTTCTTATATGCAGCGTCTGATTTCTTTAGACCCTCTTCCTTGCGCCAAGCCCTTACTCTTGTTGGCAGGGTATCCATTTTTCTCGTGGAGATCTTACCCGTGGGAGTTAGTTCGCCCGGGACGTTGCACGGCTTGCTGCTGATATAATCCCACAGGATGCCATCGATTGCCTTGAAGCCCATCTCCTCGAGAGCACGAAAATAGACTGCTGCCTGAACGGACCTCCATCGCTCATCCTCAGAAGGCATCCTGCTAAATGACTTGTGCTCTACAAGCCAACGCATCTTCTTGGCCTTAGCTACAGCATCGATCTTGCCCGTGAACCATATGTTCTTTTCCAGCTCTATGCGGAACTCATGCTCAGACCTTCGACCATCATGCTTGATAGGCTTCAGACTACCCTCGTAGTGATCGAAGTAATCTTCCATGATATAGCCGATGTCTTCGACGATCTTGCCATACATTTCTATCTGCTTACGAAACAGCTTCTTGTTATCAAGCTCCACCTTTCGGAGGTGCTCCCGCCAATCCTCACCTTCGAGCTGAGACTCTATGATCTCATGGATGATGCTACCAAAGGTCAGCGGTCGGGACTTAACTTTCTTCTGGATGCCGAGCACAAACTTGTTATGGAAGGCTCGCCGACATCGCCGGTAGGTCTTCACCTTCGACTGACTGATGTTGATGGTACCATCCGCTAGCAGGATCGTGCTATGGTCATGCGCCGGCGCTTCACCTTTCTTGAGCTTAGGCCCTCCGTTATGTCCTATGCCGACTGCTTGACACGCTTCTTCCGTCGGGGTGAGCGAGCTTTTCTTCCTTCTCGCTTTTCTACGATCTTCAATTGTTCTTTTAGCCATGTCTTCAAATCCTTTCCTTGTCCCCATGCACCAATTCCCGCATCAGCTTCGATGGGGACACTCATTTCAATCTCAAAGTCATCAAGCAGCTCAGGGTGAGACATGATCTCTAGCCCGCGGTTGTGAACGTGCTCGACCATATCGTTACGAACCTCTAGGAGCACAGCGTCATGCACTGTTCCTACAAGCCTAAACCAAGGTCTCCTGAACTCCTTCCGCATTTGTAACGCAGCCATAAGGTTAAGCTCATTAGCGAAGCTCTGAACAGGAGAATTGATTGCCTGCCGCTGTGCCTCCCGTCGTTCGGGACTATCTCGATTTCCCATCGCTGCCGGGAGCCGGCGCTTGCGCCCAGATAGAGACCGGACGTATCCATTGACCTGAGCAAATCTACGTTGCTTATTATGCCAGTTTGGGAAACCCGGATAAAGCTCGAAGAATGCTTCACGGCTTTGCTGTGCTTCCTCATCAGTCACCTCCACCCCATAGTTATCTCGAGCATATATCTTAAACTTCTTCCACCACATTCCGTAGAGATAGCCGAAGTTAATGGCCTTCGCCTTCTTACGAACCTCCTTCCACATTTTCATCAATTCGGTAGCGGCGTTACCGCCCATGTTGAGAATGTATTCAACAGCCTCACTATATCCCATCTTCTTGTATTCTTTACCCTCCTGCTTATGATGCAGTTTGACAGTTTTCTTTATCTCCTTGGCATAACCGGCGCCACGTTCAATTTCTCGAATTGCAGTTTGCCAGTGAGGGTCACCGCCTTCGTGGAACACTCCAAGGAGGTTATGCTCATCTGCAAGTTCGGCGGCAATGCGCAGCTCAATCTGGCTGAGATCCATCTCAACCAACGTCCATCCCTCAGGAGCTGTAATAAGACTTCTGATGCGAGGATCTCGGGGGACTTGTTGGAGATTGGGATGCTCACAAGAGAGGCGGCCGGTAACAGTACCATGCAGTTTGAATACCGGATGAAGCCTCCCTTCCCGATCAAGGTAAGGACGCCATCCCTCAATGAAGCCGCTGAGTTGTTTCTGTGCAGCTCTAAACCGGAGAAGGTCGCCGACCATGGGATGGTCAATCCTGAGGAGGACTGACTCGCTTGTGCTGTTTGCGCCACTTTTTGTTTTCTCCACTACGGGGATCTTCAGCACCTCGAACAGTAGGTGACCCAACTGCTTAGGCGATCCCCAGTTTATCTTCTCAGTCTTCTTATCGACCAGGGTTGCCTTAGCCCCCCACTTCTCAAGCTTCTCCTGAGCGTCAGCTAACTCACCCCGAAGGTAAGCCTCAGCATCGTCCATCTTGTCAAGGTCAATGAAGACACCTCGATGCTCAGCCTCGATGAACATTTGGATGCAGGGAACCATGATAAGATCGTGGACCCGTTTTACATCATGGTCTTCTTCCAACATCTTCTTGAGGATGAACCTAAGTTTCCGGGTATAGAAAACGTCATGCGCGGCATACTTGGCATTCTTCTGAGACCACTCCGTTTTTACACCGCCTTCAACGTCCCAATCGGGAACACCCAAGAATTTCTGTGCAAGATACTTGAGACCGTGTCTATCGTTCTCGTCTACTAGGTAGTGAGCGAGCATGGTATCGAAGTCGACTCGCCACTTAACCTGGAAACGCTCGAGCATCCACAGTGCGTCGAACTTACCATTATGGAAGACGTTGAAGCACTTCTTTAATTTGCGGGTGACGAGGTGGACAATCTTGGTCAGCTCGGCGTCAGACCATATGCCGGCGGTTTCCATGGGGACCACCCATTGACGCTTACGACAGCCGAACTGCATAGCCACGACACGGGGTTGATTACCATTATGGGTTGACTTGTGTTGCTTGATCGCTTCCTGGGAGGCAGTACCGTCAGCCACCAGATCATCCAGCGCCGTGGTGAACGGGTATAATCGAGTGCACTCGAGATCAGTTGCTACGGTGCCCCTGAGATCCTTGAGCATCGCCTTCACTTTGTCCCACGTATCGACAATCTCGAACTCGAGTTCCTTCTCCTCCGGTATGCCCCCGAACTCCCGACACTCCCTCAACCTGTGGGCATCAGCCTCGATGGTATCGATCCTGCGCTCATCATGTAGTGCGATGTTGGGATGCAGCATGGGGAGGATCACTCGACCCTCATGCGTGATGGGTTTACCTCGAAGCTTGGTGATACCCTGTTTCTCTAGTACCGCCTGACAAGCGTTGTTCCCCAAGAGGACAATGTATTTGGGGTCTCTTCGATTGATCTTCTTTAAGACCCTCTCTCGCTCATGCTTTACCATGGTCTTGGTGATATTCTTTCCTTCGGGGGGAGCCTTCCTGAGGACGTTAATCCACCGAATATCCTCGCTCTCAATCCCAGCCTCGTTCAAGGCGTCCATGAAGATAGACTGAGCTCGGGGGTTAATGTCGGGATGCTCACCGACTATCAAGATATCAGACTTGGACATTAAATCACTTCAACCACTTCGCGTGAGAAATACTCGACAATATAACCTGCGGGCGTCACTTCGTAAATACCCGTAACTCTCTGGAATACTTCCGAGGTTCCCTGACCCAGTCGAGGGTCCGGGTAAGGTCGAGAGAACATTCCCAGGTGCTGGGTCGAGCGGTAGGGTATCTCAAATAATATCCTCCCGATATGAAGATCGCTTTGCTGGATCACCAAGCTGCATAGCTCACAGGGGCTGTGGGTGACATAGAGGTCTACCTCGGTTCCAGCTTTTATTATGGATGATGCCTTTCCCAGGGCATTACTCTCTGCGTGTAGAGAAGGACACTTCCCGGGAACCATACCGGGGCAATCGTTTCCCGCGCAGTGAGGCTCTCCCGCCGCCGCGCCGTTCCATCCTACGCTGATCGGGCTGTTCTCCATGACAACCAGTGCTCCGACGTTCAGGCGTGAACAGGTCGACCGCTTCGCCGCACTCCTTGCCATTTCCATGAACATTGCTTCTCTGCTTATCCGTCCCATCGGTCTATCCTCCATTCTTCGATCCAGGGTTCGTGCATATTGCCGTCTTGTATCCAACTGACCTGGTAGCTGGTGTTCTTGCCTCGGATCATTATAGCAAGCACCGTAGCTACGATAGCTTTACAGCCGTCAATGGTTACCTTGTCTCCGACATCATAGAGCGTCTCAATCCTCATCCTACTTTATCCCAGTCTGGGCGGAACAGGTGCATTGATCCGATCTGCATGATGAACTTACCCGGTCGAACGGCAGCCCAATCGGGGTTCCTGCTACGAACCCTCTCGAGCATCCACAGGTGGAGCCGAAGAGTCAGGTATAGGTCATTGCGGAAATGCTTGTATAGATCGCAACTACGGATATGGTAATTGATGTCGAGGCGTTCCTCGCGCATGAGGAAGTGGTAACCGATGGTGCAGGGTGCTCGCTTGTCACCTCCACCCGTATCCTCGGGAAACCATATGGGGAAGTAGGCTTGACGGGTGTAGGGATCGTCAGCAAGCTGGTCGGCTACATCGATTAGTTGGCCGTAGTCATACATGATGCCTCGGTTCGGCGTAGGCGGTGATCCTCGATTTTGATCGGAGAACCTACGTCGCCACTCCTGAGCATCCTCAGTCGGCGCCTCTACCTGCCCAGCGAACCTTGGCCAGTATCGTTCCATATAGTTATGGTTGAACTTTCCTCGGTTATCCAGGAAGCCTTCCACTCCTGACCGAGATAGCTTCGCCTGCGACCAATTCCTCCACTCGGTTCCCGGGTTCATCGGATAGCCGCTGACCCTCTCCTCAAAGTGGTCATCGGACCAAGGGAACTCAGCGCCGGTATCATCGCGGTAATGCTGTAGTTCTTCTGTGGGCAAATCAACCATGAAGGAGACATGGGTCATTTCCTTACTGGCCATTAGGGGGTTGTTAGCTATGCTCACACCTTGCCAACGCTTCGAGTGCACCAGAGGAGCATTATGTATGTCTTCACACAGCTCCCGGTATACAGTATCGAAGCTGTCCATTTCTAGGGGTCTCATTCATCTACTCCTTCAGGTTCTTGGTATTTGTTACGGTGACCGGGGTGGTTATCCCGGAGATACTTGATGAGCTTCTTTCGCCGCTTACCCTTGATGCGCTTATCAGCATCCATCTTGACCCGAAGGGCTTGGGCGAACTTAGCTATTCCCCGGTAGTGCTCTTCGCACAGGTATCGGGAAGACCATTTGATGATCCACTCCCAGAAATACTTATCCTTCTTTCTGATCCTTTCGAGCTCGGCGATAGGGTCATCCATATGGGGTATGGCAGTTACGAAATACTGCGGGTGGACGGTGATATTGGCAAAGTGGCAATTCATCCCTTCGAACTCCATACCATCAAAGTTGAACCCGTCGAGAAGGACATCGCGGATGAACACCAAGTCGGCGGGGAACTTCTTGAGCAGCTCGGTGGTTCGATAGAAGACGTCGATAACATACCGACCTTTCTTACCCCCCTTAATCTGCGTGATAACCACCGACTGTAAGCAAGGCCCCATGACACTAGCCCGCTTGGATTTCTTAGTTGGGTCATTCTTGAGCAAATGGTTGTAGCAGGTAAAGCCCACACTGCCGTAGGAAGTTTTCTTGCGTCGCTCATCCCACAGCTTGATCGCCATATCCTTGGACTCCTCGTGAAGGTATAGCCGCTTCAAGTGCGACCCCTTCGCCGAGGTGTATCCCGCATCCGCAAGAATGAGTGGGTCTTCATAGTCCCACAGGTCGTGAAAGGTTATCATCCTCCCCGTTATGATCTTGCGGCAACCCGAAAAGAAGTCACCCTTTTTCCTGGAGAGGCGTAGAACCTCCTTGACCCACTCATCCTTCATGGTCTAGGCCTCCAACTCTTCGGCGGGGGCCGTAAAGATCTCATCAAAGATAGCATTGTCCTGAACAAGGTCTCTGTGATCGGGAGCTTCCCAACCGGAAGGCTTCACGATGTCATACTTGGGTTTACGGCCGCTATCCTCATGACCGTCAGTCGCCTGATCCTTTCGGACCTTCGCCATGTTGGCGGTGACAACCCGACGCCATGCCTCATTGAAGGCAGCCCGACCGAATTGGAGATCCGCCGTACCGAACAGGACCCAGATGGCATCGCACAGTGCATCGAGCTGGAGTTCCAAGCAATTGATGATGTCGCGGCGATCCCGTCGCTCGACCGCATCCACCAGTTTGGGATATTCGTCTCGATACTCCTCGGTCTCCTCGGCATGAAACTTCTCGCGAAAATCGTGGAGATCCTGTGGAAGCATACGGGGTTTACCGAGATACTCCTGGCCGAACTTCGCATGGAACGCACTAACGTCACCCATATAGTCGGGGAAGTCATGATCTCGGAGGTGAAGCCCCTTGACGATCATATCTGCTTGGGCGGCGAGTACCTTCTCGACGTGGTGATCCCTCTTCTTGCCGGCAAACCTCGAGGCACTGATGAGCATAGTCCGGACATCGCCGGCTTGTTCCACGAGGAAGTGAAGTTCAGCTATGATCTCCTGCTCATCATCCTCTATCTGAATAGCCCGGTCCTCCAATTTCTCGTAAGGGGGTAAAGCGGTGAACCGACTATTCCACCTGTCCTTATGGGTCCAGCGCAGCTTTCCGTCTTCACCGCGGTAGGCAACGCCCGTGACCCAGTCGCCGGTGTCCGGGTGCTTTCCCGATTGAGGTTCCTCATAGGCGTATAGTCCGCCGTCGGCGTGGGTATGGGTAGGTTTCATGCTTCATTCTCCAGGTTATAGCAGTGGTGGAAATATACAGTAGCGGTAAGCTGATCCATGTCATCGCCAATGCGATAGACAAAGTGAGCATGCTGAGCAGCCCACAGTCGGTACTCCTTGAGAAGTTCCTGCTCATGCTCATCGAGCAATTGCCGGTGACGTTCGGTATCGTGATCCTTGAGTTCGTGCCCCTCGAAGCCGCGTGTGCCCGCGTCACAATAAATAAAGGTGTGCCCCGCGTCATAGAAAATGGACTGGCGACCGAGAGTAATCGGGTCACCTTCTTTGCGAAACTTACCATATATTGAATTGGAGATAACGGGATGACGAACGAAGAGCCGCTGCTCGAGTGTCTCATATCGATCAACTCGCTCGTTAATCTCATCATCACTCAGAGGTGGTCCTTCGCTTTCTTGGACGATTAACGCCATATACTCGGCCATTTGTTGAGCGAGGGTGCTCTTGCCGCTGTTGTCCATTCCTTCGATAATAATAGCCATGGTTTGCTCCGTATTGACGACCGTGAAAACTTTTGACATAATACTCTGGTTTTTCGCCAGTGTCAACGGGGGTCGTCTTGTCCCAAAATCTTGAGAATTTCTTCAGCGTAAAGGAAGCTGCATTGTATATCGGTATCGATTACATGGCTCTCCATCAACGCATACACCGGGGAACCGTTCAAGTGGAACGGCCTGGTAATCATATAGTGCTCGTTCCTCGTCAAGAGGCTGAGAGGCTTAAAGCGGAGAGGGAAGCCGACTGTGTTAATCACTAAGATCTGGTCAGAGCAACCAGGCAATTTCTTTTGCTTGTCAACCAAGGACGGGTCGGGGAAGTGGAAGGACCACTTCTTCGCTCGGGATGAGTTCGGCAAGATCCGACAATTCCTAAGGGATAATGAGGATTGCGACATATACTTTTGCCCTCATGGGTTTAAGCGAAGATCGAGGACTAAGGCAGAGGCTGTTCTCCCGAACCTCCTGTGGGCAGATCTTGATTTCGCCGATCCCAGCGACATGAAACCCAAGCCCACTTATGCCTTTGAGTCTTCACCGGGAAGGTATGTTGGTCTCTGGGCTTTGAAAGGGACAATGAGTGAGTCGCTGAATAGGCGACTGACGTATGCAGTAGAGGCTGACCATGGGGGTTGGGATCTCACCCAAGTCCTGCGTATGCCCGGCACGAAGAACTATAAGTACAAGGCTCAGCCTCGAGTGAGGATCCTGTGGAAGGATGGGAAGGTCTGGTCAATCAAGGCAATCGAGAAATACTTACCGGACGAAGAGGATGAGTCCGAAGACGGTGTAGTATATGTCTCGCCCTCCGAGGTTTTCGAGAAATACCAAGACAAGCTCCCCCGTTGGGCACGTCGGGAGTTGATGGCCGAGAAGATCAAGGGTAAAGCTGACCGAAGCGAAATGCTATGGAAACTTGAGAACGTATGCCTCGAAGCCGGAATGGCTATGGAAGAAGCTTTCGCCGTTATCAAGATGTCCGTATGGAATAAGTTCAAAGGTCGGCGTAACGAAGACGAGATAATACTGAATGAGCTGAGGAAGATAGTTGACAGCAATTTCCGGGAGAAACCCAAAGGGGCAGAGAAACGCCACAGGAGATCCGACAAGGAGGAGTCCGAGAAAGAAAAGAACCGGGGCATATTTACCTTCAAGCCGCTAAGCGAGATCAAGGAAGAGAAGATCGATTGGATCTGGTACCCTTATCTGGCGAAGAAAACCCTATCGATCCTCGAGGGTGACCCGGGTCTCGGTAAATCCTATCTCGCCATGATGGTCTCCGCTGCTTTATCTAAAGGCCAGAAACTTCCTTGCGTCCATAAAGGTAAACCTCGAGCTCATGGCCCGGTTGTCTACTTCGATATTGAGAATAACGCAGCATCTGTAACCAAGGTCCGCTTAAGACATAATGGCTTCACTGATCTAGGGGATTACTATCCTATTGAGCAAGCCTTCAGCATTGAGGATGAAGATGCCATTGATGAGATCTGCGAATACCTGGAGAAGATCAAACCCATCCTCGTGGTATTCGATACGCTAAACACTTACATTGGTAAGGCTGATACGCACAAAGCCTCCGAGGCCACTCAAGCGATGAATATCTTTAAGGAGATCGCTACCGATTTTGATTGTTCCGTTCTCGTGCTTCGTCACCTTACTAAAGGAACAGGCTCTGCGATGTATCGTGGGCAGGGTTCTGTCGCTTTCGCCGGCTCCGCTCGTGTTGTCATGGCCGTGGGTGTTGACCCCGAAGACACTGACACCCGCGTTATGGCTGTGGTCAAGGGAAACCTCGCCCCTCTACCTGGAGGACTATCTTTCAGGATCGAAGGTAGACCCAAGGATGGCTCTGAGTTTATATGGGAAGGCTTCAATAATCTGTCCGCACAGGAAGTGGTTGACGCCTCGAACGATGCTCGGTCGAAGAATAAGGAGGGTTCCAGTATACAGGATGCTATGGAGTTCCTCGAGGCTACCATAACGGGTGCCGCTGTAGAGGTGGGTAAACTGTATAGGATGGGTGAGAAAAGAAGCGTCTCCAAGAAAATGTTGGATAGAGCTGCTTCTAAGATGAACATCAAGATTAGTAAGAAGAAAGGCGTCGAGCGTTGGAAGATCGTGCCCGACGAGGAGGATGACTCCTAAGAAAAAGGCCCCCGGGATTATCTCCCGAGGACCTCTCACCAAACAGGGGGGCATAAGGCTGCAGGTTCTAGAGCCCCGCGTTCTACAGCCTTATATGCCGGGGCACTCACCTGATCCAAGTCATAGGCGGTTCTCCGCGGTTTCGGCGCATCGATCCTTGGGCGCCGCTAGAACACCTGGATCGGGTGCCGATCACGTCCAACGAAAGGTTACGACCCGAGACGCGACCGGCAATGTTATATTCGCGCAATCGCGCACCACTGTCAACCCCCTTGATCTTCCTCATCCTTCTAAGAGTAAGAGAGCATTTAGGTGATTGACACCACCAGTCCGTAGTGGTAAATGTAACTTGTCGCAATTCAAGCGATACCAAACAGTCGGAGATACCGTATGAGTGACTTAGCAAAATTAAATAGACTGCGTGAGAACGCGGGAATGAAACCCCTCAAATCCTGGAAAGCCTCGAAAGACAAGCTCCAGGAAAAGATCGATGACATGATCGAAGCGGGCAACCTTGATGTTCTTCCCGGTGCCAATACCGAGGCAGCTCCCAAGACCGATGACCCACAGGTGGCGAAGGCTAGACCCGATCCCGTCGAACCGGAGAAGAAGGAACCTAAGGTTACTCAGGTCCGCCCGGGACTAGGACGAGGGGTCGAGAACGACCTGTTCGGTAGGGGCTGCCGTCAATCCATTCGGGATCATCGAAAGAAGGAGAGGGAGGAGGCTAAGGCTGAACGCAAGAACGCCGCCGAGTTATCCGATGAGGACAAGCGACAGATCAAGGATGAGGCCCGGCTCCGTGGGGCAGTCGATCCCAAGAAGGATCCCGCAAAAGCGAAGCGACAGGCGGACAAGGTCAAGGCGAAGCAGGAGAAGCGCAAAGCTTCGGGTCGAACGGTCAAGAAGGTGGATGACAATGAGATTACTGTTGCGGACCTGGCCCGCGAACTCAAGATCAGCCCTAAGATCGCACGAGCGAAGCTTCGCCGTCACGAGGACAAGATCAAGGATCTTCACACCAAAGGACAGGACCGTTGGGTCTTCCCGAAGAGTGCTGCTGATAAGCTTAAGGCTATACTCTCCTAAGAATGAAAGAGACGATGGGTGATTGCATCCGTCGTCTCCTTGTCGTATAGTGTCTTCATTTCAATAACGCAATGGAGGAAATTGATGGACAACGAAGAGATCAGGAAAACCAAGGATCGACTATCCAAGTTGCTTAACATGACCGTGGAGAACGGCTGTAGCGAGGACGAGGCCGAGAACGCGATGCGAATGGCCGCGGGACTTGCTGCCCGTATAGGCATATCGCTCGACGAGGTGCGACCCGCGGGAGAAGCCAAACCCAAGGTCACTGAGCGGTGGAAGTCCGTTCGCATGAAAGTCTATGAGTCCTTCTGCGCTCAGGCTGCAGGCGAACTCTATGGCGTTGAGTGTGTTGCTCCCAACTATGGTAAGGACGGCTACTGGTTCACCGGGCGGGAGGAGAACATCGAACTCGCGGAGCAGACCATGCTGTTCCTCATCCGCCAGGTAGAACAACTCTACAAACAGGCATTGCCGCGGGGACTATCAAAGCGTGATCGTGCTAACTTCAGAGGATCTTTCAAGGATGCCTGTGGGGAGCGGATCTATCACCGGGCTATCAAGCTGATGAGGGAGATGCAGACCAATGAGGCCCAAGCCCAGGAAGCCACAGGTCGCAATGCGCTGGTAGTGGCCGGTCACTTCAAGCAACTGCGGTCCGAGGTCCGTGCCTATAACGACGAGAAATATATCACCGGGCCCCGTCGCCGAGCTGAGGAGCGCCGTCAATCAAAGCTTGCAGCTATGACCGAGGAGGATAGAGTAAAGTTCCTCGAGAAGGAGAATGAAGAAAAGCTCAAAGCGGAGAAGGCTGCAAAGAAAGAAGCTGCCAAGCCCTATAAGCCACCGCGCCATCGCAACCCCAAGAGGGGATCGGGAACTGAAGCCGGCTGGGATGCGGGCGACCGCGTTCGTCTCCGTCGGGAGATTAAGTAAGATCAAGGTGGTTGCTGGCCGCGTCATCTTTGTATATAATGACCGTATCGCAACAACGCGATTGGAGAATAGCATGAAAGAACAGAAAAGATACCCCGTATATCTAACGGGTCACCGACCCCCCGACCAGTACTCCCGGACCTGGGTGCCGATCTTCTTCGACCCCGAGCTCGCTCGACTATTGATCGAGAGCTTCATCCACAATCGAGACCATAAACGAGAGGGCAATGTCTTCATCGTCCAGGGCGACTTCGAAATGAAGGTTAAGTGCGAGGCTATGGACAAGGTTCTGGATACCCCATTAACCGGGCTCGAGCTTGACCTTGAGACAAAGGGCCGAGCAGTCCGCTTCAAGTTCGGGAGCTGGGAAGAGAAGCATGATAAGCCCGTTGAGGAAGTCGAGGAAACCAATGATGAGGGAGAGACGGTCGTAGTCAAGAAGAAGGTGACTAAAGCCGCCAAGCCCAAGAGATCTAAGAGGCCCGACGGCTTTATTACCATCACCGAACTCTGTAAGAAATGGGGTATAAAGCCTCTTCACGCGAGACAATCCCTGCGAGTGTCTGATGTCGAGAAACCTGAGTTTGGGTGGGCGTTTGATCCTAAGGATGAAGCCAAACTCAAAAAGATCTGCGGAGTAAAGTAATGAAGCTACATCATCCACCCGTAGATACTCAGTGGCGGATTACCCACAGTCGGCTCGCTCGGTATCCGGAGATCATAGCCGCCGATGATCTGCCAGAGCTGCGTAGCCGGGTAGCCGAGATTATCGGGGAAGGTAACCAATTCCGTGAGGACAAGAAGAAGATCAAAGACCTTCGCTTCCGGTATGAAGCTGACGAGGAGGACTATGTCAATGTGGCCCATGTCCTCTTTCAGGGATACACGGGGAGAACTATCCGAGCGATGAGACTGGAGAGGATCTGATGCCCCGGGATCGAACGATCACCATGGGGAAGGTATCCGCACAGGAGGCTCATGCAGCGGCTATCAAGAAGTCCCTGAAGCTGTATATCCCGTATGCCGTTTTGGACGGAGAACTCGCCGGCGCCGATCCAGGACTTTATGCAGTCGTCTTCACCGCTCCGCTCGGCGGCGATAGATACCTGGCTGCTACCCGTAAGAGAAAGAAGAATGCCAAGCTCTTGCGAGATATGCTCAACCGCGCATGGGCCGAGGGTCACTGGGCATCGATGCGAGAATGAAAGAGACGATGGGTGATTGCATCCGTCGTCTCCTTGTCGTATAGTGTCTTCATTGCAATAACGCAATGGAGGAAAACAATGACCGACCCAAATGCCCCTGTGGAAGAAGATGTTCTCATTGAACGAGGCTTTAACTCCCAGGTTGCTGAAGCCCTCGAAGGGCGAGAAGTTACCTACGGGACTCTGACCCACCTTACGACGGATGAGATCTTCGAGCATTACCTCGAGTGGAATGGGATCATCGGCTACTCAAGTCAGATCCGCGATGCGCTCGACAATATCCGCAACATGGAGGCCGTGTGATGACGGTACTCACCATCCCCACTTCTTGCCCGTTCCACTGCGCGGCGAGCGCTATCCAACGGGAAACCCGTTATTCCGAGATCACGAGCTTCAAGGTCCGGGATAACTTCATCCATGTAGAATATGAAAGGAAGCCACCATGTCCGCCGCAGTCTTCGTAGTCCACCAGAAAGGCTTGCCCTGCCGTTACCTGTGCAGGAATAGGAAGCAAGGCTTTGTCTGGAGAGAGGGACGCGAGCATGCCTGTGAGTTCCCTAGCTGGAAGGACGCAGAGAAAACCGCTCGTGAGTTCTCCGAGCTTCACCGCGTCTGGATCAGTGCTTCTCGGGAGGCTTGCCGTCATAACTTCGTTGAGGCCGTCGATGATGATGGCCGCCTGATTGAACCCGCGCAGGACGTCTGCGTAAACTGTGGAGAAACACGATGAGCCGTATGAGACAATCAATCGCCCCAACCAACTTCAGCACCCGGCTGTCCAATGCCCTCGTTAGTCTACGCGGACACGATGACTGCTTTGTTCTCGAGGATGTCTTGAAGCTTTATGCGGAGAACCCCGCTCAGCTGGAGGCTGAGTTCCTCCGAGTGCCGGGCGCAGGACGAGCGACCCTCAATGAGCTCAAGGAGTATCTCGACAAGTACGTCTATGAGAACAACACCATCGGGCGCGTCACGGTGATGAGCCAGCGCGATGCCAGCGCGAACCGAGGAGCGATTGATCGAGTGCTCGCGCACGTTGACGCGAACAGCGCCGACTACCAACGCCTACGCGATGTCCAGGAAGCGCTGAAGTCCTCTCGGGTTATGATCGAGCAGCCCGATGATACGCGCCGCGAGTTCAGGACCGACTGATGTCCAAGGCCATCGATCTTCTCTTCCATGACCCGAGCTTGGAAGATGCCGAGGACACCCAAAAACTGTCAGCTATTCTTCAGCGAATTGTGGACATGGCTGCAGCTCGAGGGGTATCCATACAGATTGAGTTGGATGAGGATGGCATACACGTCCCAGACCTCTTCAGACAGAAAACCCATAAAAATGGAAAAGCGGGTGATGGAGTCGAGGTTCTTCGACAGGTCTGTGCTGTGGCTGATGAGTTTAAGCTCGTTACCCATATAGAGTATATGGCAGATGAACCCAAACTCGGCGAGCTGTATAGCTCGTGCGGGTTTAAGCCCTATGCCAACCATGATGACCCTATCATCAATATGAGAAGAAGCCCTGGATAATAGCGGTATTTAGATATTGCCTTACGGAGAATTTTCTTGTATTGATATGTTGCCAAGACAATAACGTCATTGGTAATAACTATGGAGACTAACCATGTTAATGAAACGAAGAGCTGCCGCTGTGGCGCTCACCAAAAAGCTGTTCGCTGCAGAAACGGCAATCGACGAGGCTATCAGCCGCGTTGCCGAGCTGAACGCTGAAATGCCCGTTGCTCGAACGGCTGCCGGCCTCTCCGCGATTGTGGGACAAGCCGCATTGGCTGCTGCCTCCACTTCGATGACCAACCTGGTCGCCGCTCGTGGTGATATGGTCGATGCCCACAATCAGCTCGCCGTGGTGCGGGATCAGATCGGGCTCAAGGAGTTGGGTATGGGCAGTGGTGATATGAAGCCGCCTGTCCATCAGGCTACGACCAAGGAGAACCCGCTCTCCGTGGTTGAAGACGAAGAAGACGCCGCGGCCTAAACCCACACCCAAGATAGACTGCGAGCTGGGCCCGTGCTCGGCTCGTAGAGTAATGAAGAAAGTGGGTGATTGTCACGAGACAGTTGATGTCATATAAGCTATCTATCGCAATAACGCGATGGAGAAATACTATGTCCGAATTAAGAGAACTCATCCGAGAACACCAAGAAGTGACCGACGCCACAGACAATGACATCGCGTCCATTCTTTCTCGGTACCTAACCGATGAGGTGGCAACCTATGATACCGACAGCAAGTTGGTTGATCGGCTCTGCGACTTCATCGAGGTAGAACAGCTTCAAGGCCAAGAGGAAGAGCTCATGCTCTTTATTGTCGAGAACCTTGAACGTGGCCCAGGAGACATGGCATGAATACTATTCCAACTTTCGCCTGCAAGCTCTGCGGGACTATCCATACCCAAGAGGGTGGCTATGTCTCGACAACCACGACTTGCAACATGGCCGGCAAGCCCTGTGAAGGGATGCAATGCGCCGAGACCGATGACTACAAGCTTTTCTACCACCTGAGCGACCCGACGACTATCTATGTAGTTGAGCCGCCGTTCGATGGTAAGGCCGACGTCTATCATGACCATCAGCACGATGGGTCTGGCGCTACGAACCTTCAGGTCCGCGCTTTCGACCGTGATCTCGACCTTGAGTTCTGCTCATCCATCTACTGGGAGTATCTCCCGGAATGAAGATCAAGCTCATCCCAGTCCGTCAGATGAAGAAAGGCCGGACGAAGGTCTGGACCAAGTGCACCGAGCAGCAAGCCCAAGCATATGAGCTCAGGGATAGGAAGGGGAAGATGCTCCGCAGGGAGCGTTCCTCAGCTGAGGCCCACAGGGTCGCCGCATTATTTGACAAGCCCAAAGCCCCGAAGGACAGGCGATCCCTCGTCGGGAGGCGATGGGCAGACGTGAAGGACAAACTATGATAGAATACCGCTGCCAAGATGAGACATTGATGGGAAAGGCTCACCATCAGCTTATCAATCAGGGACACCGCCACCACCTTATCGGGCTACTGTCCATAGGCTTCCGTAAGAAGCCCTGCCGCAAGGCCAAGATTATCCTATCCCAATGCGGCTTCGAGAGAACAGCATGAAGCTTGACGATCCCGGAACGCTCTACCTTGCCTCTAAGCCGTGCAGTCAGTGCCTCACGTCGAAACGCCGCATAGTCAGTGACGCTCGAGCCGAAGAGCTTATAGCCGACTGCCGTGAGTCGGGTAAACACTTCATCTGTCACAAAGGCAGCATAGCCGGCTGCAATCTACACTGCGCGGGCGTTCACGCGCTGAAGCCCTCGACGAGCTATAAGGTCGCGAAGGCCATAGGTATCCCCATCGAGCTGGTCGATCCTGATAGTCTTGATGATTAAGCTATTAAGCCGGGGTAGGCCTAATCGTCATCTGGACCAGGCAGCCTCCAGAAGGATCTTTTGCTGTCACCGAACCCCTCCTGAGTCTTCACTACGTTCAGCCTTGCTGCTGCGATCCTCAGTGTCGCTCTGCTAAAGCCCCCGCTGTTAGCCGGCAGTCTGATGCTGTCCCAAAACATACCTCCCCGCTGGAGTAAGTGCCGAAGGTGTAAGACTGACTCTGCCTCCTGGTAAGCATCATTAGATATTTCCTCTGAGAACTGTGTGCTCTGGGGTATCTGGGATAGTGCATCCATCATTCTTCGCTGATGGATCTTGCTAACTCCGGCTCGCTTCGCTACAATGCTCCTAAGAAGCTCTTTGATGACATACCTTAAGACTATTGGCCAATGAGGCATACGGGGGGGATCGGTTTCCCAGCGCCGCCAAGTCTGTGGTGCAATCCCCAAGACTCTAGCGCAAGCCGTATTATTCTCTTTTAAGACTTCGAAGAGCAAGTCTGTTAAGGCGTGAAACTCTTCGTGGTCTAAAGTGTACTGGTGGATCCGCATCTTGGTCTGACGTCTCTTGGACTTCTTCATAACGGTTTCCTTTCATATCTTCTATTAGGTGCATAAGCGTAGTTTTCAATGGTAATTGTATGCTGAGCGTATGAGTATTGACACTAAGTGTGGTCTGGATGGGCTCATTATAGGGTGAGTGTGCCTTAGTGTCAATACTTATATACTCAACAATAAAAACCCATTAAAAACTACGGTTAACTGACTATACGCGCATAGGTAACCATCTATACTCGTCGGTTACATTGGACAAAGTGAGTGAAATATAGCTCTGAAGTCCAGCCGGACCAGCTCAGAGACGGCCCAACCAAAGCCCAATAAGCTTAATGCTGTATAGGATGGATAGCTGTATAGGTGGGCCAAGAGAAAAGAGACGGACCAACTTATTTTTAGAGATGGAGGAGCTTAGACACGTAATCACGTTATGGTTGGTCCAACCACCTTATGGAGTGTTGTAGAATAGAGACGTTGACTTTGAGAGTTGATGATCGTAGATTGCTTACATCGAAACGCAATGAAAGGCTCAACGATGTCCGATATGACACCCGACCAAATCGAGTTCCAGATCCGTCGTGCATTTGCCGCGATCTACCCCGATATGCCCATCAAATACCAAGCCATTGACGAAAGCTTGATTGTGTCCGTATCATACGGGCTATATAATGTCGTCTTCCAATATGACATCGCATCCGACGATGATGGCTACTTCTACTTCGGGCTCGTGCAACATGACGGCACTATATCCGACATGGCCGTTGTTCGCATTCCATACCCGGAGGAAGTCCGATGATGGGGGCTATTGTCTTTATCCTATACCTGCTCCTGCTGCCTGCCGTATACTTCGGGATCATCATTGGCTCATGCCGTCTATATGACCGTATCCGTAACGGCCCAACACCGGAGACTGACGATGCTTGACTATATCGACACGTTGAACCTCGAACGATGGGCACCCCTCATCTTCATCCTATGCGCGGGTGTATTCGCCATATGGGTGATATACAAATCCATCCGATCATTATTCCGTTGAGGTGATAGGTCCGTCGTCCTGTGGGCACGGGCCTTATCCTTGCGGATACTCATGGTTGGACCAACCCTAAAGCTGTATAGCTGGTAGAGCTGCATAGCGGGGGTGTTGGGTAGACAGGGTTGGACCATGTCCGGAGTGAGACTCATGCCCTGGTTGGTCCACCCGTTGGGATGGTGTCCAATCCATGATCGCTTATGTCGATCAATAACATTCGATTGATTGATTTTATTCATCAAGATAACTATTGCAATGATCGTCAAAAGGCGTATTGTAATTACATCGCAACGACGCGATGACATGAAAAGGAAAACACGAAATGACACGCAAAAACGAAACCCCATCCATCGTTCTCAAAACGATCCACAATGATATCGTGTCCGATGACAAAACGTCCACGCTCACGACCAAACAAATGCGCGCCAAGTTGCGCGTCGAAATGAACGACGTCCACGTCCGCAATGCGTCATGGATTTTCACCGCATCGCAATATGACACCGTCCGTTCCATGTTCGATGACAAATATGCCGCGAAGATCGAACGCGCCGCGAAACGCAACCCTCGCAAAACCCGTGCAAAGAAATCTGCACCCGCGAATGAAACGTCCGCAAACGAAACTGCCGACGCATAATCCGAACGGGCGCGAGATATTATGTCCCGCGCCCATTCATCCCGCCCAACTATTGTTGCTACCCGCCCGTCTAAAGTTTCGGGCCATACACGTATCCCACGCACCTGGTCCTTATCCATGGAAATCAGGTTTACAGAGTCATTCGTTTTATTGTAAGGAGGTCCGTATGTTCAAAGGTTCGATTACTCTCCCTGATGCAGGCCCGCAGGAACAGGAGTATGAGAAGCTGAACGACTTGAAGCGTTGGTTACTATCCATCCTGAGGCAGGATAGTGATCTCGCTACCTTAAGGGTCTCGGCTAATGGAAGGGACATCACAGACTTGGTAGGGCGAGACCTTACTAGAGAACTATTGAAAGGAAAGCCATGAGCAAGAGAATAGCCACCCAAACAAAGAACGCCCTCAGGGCTGCTGGGGTCACCGATCCTTACGCCTGCACACTCCAGGAACTCCTGCGAGTCCGCGGGGTAGGTCCCCTAGGCGTAGCATACCTGGCGAAGAAGGGATACCCTCCCACAGGCTCGGGATATCTTGAGAGTAAGGGCAAGTGACCATGGCTGTAAGAGTTAGAAGCGACGGCAGGATCTTCTGCGCCGCGCTTCATCCCGAGGAGCCGGGAGATACCTATATCCCCGATCAGCTGCACTATGATAGGTCGGTAGTGGAGAAGGTCTTAGTGACTCAGCCGAACGAGGAGCATATGAAGAACGGTGAGTGGTGGTGGAGGGGCTCCATACCCATCGGAGTAGAGATCGACCCCTGGTATTTCGAGAATAAAGGGTCGTGACAGGAGCGCACTGCGTGACTATAATGACGTGACAGCGAAAGGAAACTAAAGTGAGACATATCAAAACCACAAAGACCACCCACTACCTAGAGCTCGACGGCGATGAGCTGATGATGCTCCTGCAAGGAGAGGGCGACGGTCCAGTCATGGAGGATGAGGAGAACTTCAAGCTCGAGGTTATCCTTCCGTCCGGCGGGGACTACTACAGTGGCATGACCCTACTTGTGGAGGGTAACCTGAAGTTCATCGCCACTTGGGAAGATGACACTGACGAAGAAGTGGAGCAACTGGGCTAAGCTCGGTCATCGGCGCTACATGAAAGCTCATCCGCCCTGCCCCCATGGTCGGGCGAGTTGGAAGCATTGCCCCCATTGCTTGGGCCTGAACGACAGGGAGGAAACTGATGCCCCGTAAGGATCTCGTAGAACGAGTGCGTGACCAGATGGGTGCGGAGGGGCCTCAGCTTCCCACAGAAGAGTATGAACAGCGGATCGACGAGGAGCTAGAACGGATGAGCGCGAAGCGACTTCTCGAGCTACTGAGCTATACGTTCAATTGGGATCATCTGAAGAGTGACTGACACCCCACAGTCCTTGTGGGACGAAGCGGACTTGCCGGAGGAAGCTTTCGAGCGGTTGGCAGACGGGGGACCCTGGCGGTTGGCTCCCAACCCCGAGCCCATAGAGGCCAGGGGCCCTACCGCCGTGAGCAACCGAACTGTGACCCCGGCAATATACCACGCCGAGCGCGAGGATGATCGCCACTGGTTCGTTTATGGGAAGTGGGAGGATGAGAATGACGCCGCTTGGAGGCGCGTCGGTCATATGGTAGATTAAGGTAGTCGACAGAAGATCAATCATCGACTATAATGATCGAATAACGAAAGGAGAATACTATGCTTGCATTTGAAGGATTGATTGCTAAAGCCGGCCATGACGCCGGGATGAAGGTGCCGCCCGACGAAACCCTTGATGAGGAAGGCCCTCACGAGGGCCGCGCCTGGGACAAGGACGAGTTCCCCCACTTCCATTGCTTCTGTGCGCTTCAGCTCGGTCGGGCAACGTCAGGACCGACGGAACACTGGGACAACGCCAAGGTGATCGCCAAGATCCCCGAGGAAGATCTCAAGACCATGACGGTCGAAGACTTCGCCGCCCGCGGCGTTGTCATGGTTATCGGGTAGGGGGTATCATGGCGAAGAAAGATAAGAACTGGAAGAAGTTCGGGTCTCCCTATGACCCGGCCCATTCGGGCAAGATGCAGCTGCCGCCAGAGAAGCGCGGCGAGTTCTTCAAAGAGCTTGAAGCTAAGAAGGAGAAATAGTCCATGAATTATCACCTCGCCTCTAAGGCCCTATTGGAGTTACCCGAGGCCAAGATCCGATGGTCCTATGGTCGGGAGAACCCTGAATATCCCACTGACCTACCCCACCTTCGCTGGATGCTGATCCAGCTTCGGAACGGGGGAATGTCAGAGGGTAAAGCCGGTCGGTGGCTGGGATGGGTTCAAGCCTGCCTCGTCATCAAGGGCTTCTTCACCCTCGAGGAAATGAAGGCCCACAATATGGCATCCTCCTGTGAGGACGAGGGCTGCCCGCACTACAACACCCTTCACGTTCACCAGGAGAAAGACTAATGGCCGTAATCTACAATCCCGCTACTGTTCGGGAATACTACAAGACAGTTAAACGCCTTGATCAGATCCAGGAAGAGTATGACTCTCTAGAGGGTGATGAGGCTTCCGCCTTTCACGAGGAGCATTGGGCTGACTTGAAAGCTCAGGTTGTTCCTCCTCCGCTTAATGCCCTTATCCTCGAAGAGTTTATGGAAACCCATGAGCGACAGCAGCAACATTTGGCTAATGCTATTCTCGAGTTCAAGAAGATACCCGAAGGTATGGAAAAGCCCGCCAACGCCATTACCCTATGGAAGGCTATCTGCCATGGTCTGGATCGGATTGCCGACGGACTGAGTAAGGCCCCCGAAAGATAATCCCGGAAAACGGTGAATTGACGAGAGATCGAAAATCGCCGATAATCATCTTTTAACCACAGGAGGGTATATGCTCGAGTTTCTCATCGGTCGAGTCGAGGCTATGATCGCCACGCTTGATCTTTCTAAAGGGACAAAGGATCCCATCACCCACGTCCGTTCTGAGTTGGATCGGACGTCGGATGGTGGGGTCTTCCAGCTAACGGTGAACAATCGCCGTTATCTCATAAGCGTAGAGGAGTGTAATGACTAATGCAAGCTAAGATCATATTGGATAGCGTGAGCCATGACGGCATACGCCTTACCACCTTTCACCTTCGATACTGGCGATCCATCCACGCCGAGCTGATGACCCATCGGGACTTCAGTCGAAACGCCCGCTCGAGCCGAGCAGTTCCCAGCAAGATCTTGCTAACCGAGCCGATCTTCATTCCCACCTTCGGGATGAACCAGCCCGGGATGCAGGCTTCCGACGAAGAAGTGTTCCCCGGTTTACTTGAGCGATGGGAGAAGGAGTGGGGGGAGCTAGCGGAGATTACTCGTTCCTATGTCAAGAAGTGGCAGGCTGACGGGATGCACAAGCAGTGGGCAAATCGGCCGCTCGAGTGGTTCGGTTGGATCGACGTGCTGGTGTCCTCTACGCGGTACGAGAACTTCTGGGCTCTTCGAGTCAGCGAGTATGCTCAGCCTGAGTTTCTTGATCTCGCAACCGCCATGCAAAAGCTTATGCTTCAGAGCGATCCTCAACTATTGAGACCGGGCGAGTGGCACCTGCCCTACATTCAGCAGGAAGAGCTCATCACCTATGGACTCGAGGTGTGCAAGATGCTGTCCGCGGCGCGATGCGCTCGATTGAGCTACAAGCCTTTCGATGGATCTGACAGCCTTCAAGCAGAACGTGATCGATACGAACGCCTAGTCGTGTCGCGTCCTGTTCATGCGTCACCTGTGGAACACCAGGCGACTCCTGACACAGGAATGAAGCACGTTCGTCCTCCCTATCGTATCGACTGGAACAATCCTGAGCAACATGGGAACTTTCATGGTTGGATCCAGAACCGAAAGTTAATCCCCAATGAGGTGGTGCGATGAACCCGGAAATCCGAACCCGATGGGCTCAGTTCACCGAAAACTACCGTGAGCCGCACTACGCTTCAGCGGATACCCTGCTGAAGCCCCAGCAAGTTGATGAGCAAATCTGCGGTCATCACTCCTCCGTGGTAGTCGAACGAGGAACTCGAGTCTTCATGTTCGAAGGTCAAGCTAATCGAGACGCCTTTGTAAATGCCTACCGACAATGGGAGTCTAAACCATGCCAAAACCCTCTACCGTAAAACCCCGTCCCATACCTGGATCGGTAGCTCCCCATAAGAAGATACCCTACTTGATCGGTAGCGACAAGTTTGCGGGTATCTCCAAACTCGTTGAGGAGTGCGGTGAGGTTTTGCAGGTGATCGGTAAGTTGATGGGTTTTGGCAAGTTCGGTATTCACTGGGATGGAAAGCCCATCAAGAAATCCCTCGAGGAAGAGATCGCCGATGTCCTGGCTGCTGTGGATTTTGTTATCGCCAAAAACCACCTAAATCGGGGCAAGATTGAGAAAAGGCGTAAGGAAAAGCACAAGAAGTTTAACTTTTGGCATAAGAACGTCCAGAAAGGCCGGGACCCACGCGATAACGGAAAATAGGCGATTGACTGGGTTATCGAATACGTCTATAGCTAACAACGTCAATGATGACAAGGAGACATGACATGAAGATCAAAATGACCAAAGACCGTGACACGAAGGGCACCTACGTCTACAAGAACGGCGATGAAGGCGCGGCGATCACTTCGCTCTACATCAAGAAGTCGGCCGTGAAGGACGATGCTCCCGACACGATCACCGTCGAGATCAAGGAGCTCTGACAATGCCTTGGGGGGGATGGCTAATCGCATGGGTGGTTTTATCCATCCCCGCCGTCCTCCTTTTAGGGAGAGTCATAAGAAAGGCTGATGAGGATGAGAAACGACACTTCGAAGACCCCGATAATTAAGCGAGTGCTCTTTGGCTTGGAGGTTGCGCTCGCCGCCGCAATCGTCCTGTGGACATACTATGCGATGGGGGTCTCCCTCTACGAATGGCTTTGCGGCATTTTCTAGTTTTCAGGGATTGACAGTTTCACGCAATCGCGTTAGGTTGTAACATCGCACTTCCGCGATCACAGGAGACTATCATGACCGTAACCGTCAACGTCCGCACCCGCGCAGTAGGTGCAACCGTCAAGATTGGCGAAGTCGAGACTGAGGTTCCCGCCCGCTCGGACAAAGACTTCTTTGTCGATGGCACCCTCGATCTCACCATCACCGAAGCCGATCCCGCCGCGACAGCCGAGAACCCCAACCCTCCACTCGATAACAAGAACGTCCCAGGCCGTCAACAGAATGACGAGCTGACGAAGCCGGCGGATGGCTCTTCCTTCGATCACGACGGCGATGGAAAACCGGGCGGCAGTCTACCGAAGAGCAAGGCTTCCTCGAAGTCCTAACTTCTTCCGACCACCTTGGGCCCCGCTTCGGCGGGGTCCATACTTTAGGGGTAGACCATGAAGTTCCTCAAGAAATACCGAGTTCCCGAGAGCGCCATCACTGAGAAGGGATTAAAGCGACTGCTCAAGAGGGCAGCTCGTGACTATTCTTCTCTCAGCGACTGGGCGGTAGATCACGGTATCACCCCACAGGCTGTTTCAGCTTTTATGCGCGGAACCCAAGGCGCAGGTCTTCAGATACCTCGGGCTTTAGGCTATCGGCCGCAAACTGTTTTCCTTCCGGATGATGAAGCCCTGATTGCAAACCGTCCTCCTCCCCGGAAACCCACAAAGAACCCCACAAGTAAGGTTGACCATTCAAAGGACCCCGTGGAGAAGAAGTGGTCCAAGGCTAAGGATCCTCGAAAGGAAGCCAAGAAGCGATTAAAGAAGAGGAGTCGTCGCTAATGCCCGAACTCTTCTATGGCACCCTTCCCGACGAGAGCAAGCGCAGGCTCTACACCGCTCGGCCTCTGAGGCAGATTGAGAGCGGGATATTTGACCACTGGAAGATAAGGAAGCTTGGCCCTAAGGAGCGGCTGACCCACATAGCTCTTCTGTGGTGGTTCCGGGAGAAAAAGCATACGGGATTAGCTTGGCATGATGGGCGGGGAAAGGAGCAATCTATCTTTCTTCCCCAACTTCTTCCTCAGACCACTGTCCTCCCTTTGTCACGAGAGCTATTCGGTGACATCATACCCTCAGCTATAACCCTCCGGGTGCTGAATGAGAGAAGGCCCTATTTCTATGATTAAACGTCCAATGAAGGGAGCGGCTGTCGAAGACCTTGAGGTAGTACGCTTCCCCTGCATCACTATGCCGAAGATCGACGGGTTCCGCTGCGTCCTAGCCGACCGTGCTCATACCTCTCGATTGGCCTCCTTCCCCAATCACTCCTTCATGCGACAAACCAAGGGAGTTCTTCCTCGAAGGGGCATCCTCGACTCTGAAGCTGTCTGTGGTCTTCACTACGGCCCGGGAGTTCTGCAACGAACCTCCAGCGGCTTGACTTCCGAGCAGGGTGATCCCGATTGGTACCTTCACGCCTTCGACACTTTTGAGCCCGGGGTTCCCTATGCTGAACGACTAGAGCACGTCACCCTCCTAGCCCGACTCTCTAATAATGATCGCATCCGTCCTTTGGAATATAGGTGGATATACAACTATAAAGAATTGGAGGAATATATTACCGAGTGCCTTGAACGGGGGTTTGAGGGGATTATCACCCGAGATCCCCTAGGTCACTATAAAGAGGGTAAGTCCACGTTGAAGCAACAGGGCATGCTCAAGGTAAAACCATTCGAAGACTTCGAAGCTCGCATCACCGGTTACTATGAAGAAATGGAGAATACCAATGAAGCGAAAAGGGAAAAAACGGGGAAGCTCAAAAGGTCATCATCGAAGGCGGGGAAAAAACCGAAAGGCACACTCGGCGGCTTCATCGGTAAAACCCTCAAGGGAGGAGTCGAAGTCCGGGTTGGGGGAGGCTTCACCGCAAAGCAACGCCGAGAATTCTGGCTTCGAAAAGATGAGCTGGTGGAGGCCGGTGCGGTGATGAAGTGTAAGAAACAGAAAGTGGGTGAGAAAGACAAGCCTCGACACCCCAACTTCCTGTCCTTGAGGCCGGAGTGGGATTTGGCAGAATAAGCAAGTTGCCTCTTTGTTCTTGTCATTGTATAATTGGGGTATAACAACGAAAGGTGAATTGAATGTCTAAACGAGTAATTGAGATTTCCGCTGGGGATGCGAAGCAGGTGCGCGCCATCCTATTGACCCACGCTGAATTGCAGGATCAGCAGGCGATACCTTCGATGGAGCTATTGGCTCGATTGAAACGAGATAATCCCCGCCCCGACGAGACTGTAGCTGAAATGATCGAAGATCTTCGCAGTCAAGTTAACGACCTCGAGGCTGACAGCGACAACCTACAGCGCATTGCTGTGCACTTCTAAGGAGACGACTGATGCAAGCAAGTGAAGCACTACAACGAGTTATCGCCGCAGCTATCGGTGCGGAGGATGGCCGGTCGATTGATCCTGACGATGAGAACTACAAGCAGGACCAGGTAGCTATTGCTATCTGTCAGGCTGTTCTTAATACGGCGATCCCCGTGGCACGGTTCCGTGCCTTCTTTCAGATCGATAATATCCCGGGCAAGCAGGACGGTTACGAGTACACCATCTGCGCCGTATCAATCGGCGAGATCCAGGCGGCTTTAAGACACGCGGGATGGAAGAGCAACATTCAAGTTCAGGTAACCCTGTGGGAACAGGAACAGGCCGGCGCCGAAATGCTCAGTGGCTATCAAGGCGCGACTTCCCAACAATACCGGAAATGGGTCGATAGCCTCGATCACTTCCAGGATGGGGTGAGTGTCAACTGATGGCTCGTAAGAAGCTTGACCCCTTGGAGGCTGATCGTCGCAAGAAGGCTCGCGCTGCTGAACGGCGTAGACTTCGTAAACTAGGACAGTCAGCCTCCCCTACTTCCCATAGGTCGAAGCGGCCTATGGAGAAACCCCGTTTCCCCAATGAGCTATTTGATTGGGCCGAGGATATTCCCGAAAACCCCAAGGACCTCAATTGGCTAATCGTATTGGGAGTCAAGGCTGCCGCTGACCGCATAATCAATGGGGCTCGGACTCGCCCCTTCTATATCTCCGTTCATTGGCCTCAGGGCTCCGGTCCTGAGCCTTCCTTTGACTTCTACCCCTGTGGCTATTTCCGTTCGGGGGACCGAGTATATTATAGCTTTGCCTTTCCCGATCATCGGGATGCGGTTTTTCGGGTATATCGCAAGAAGCTGAAGGCTCATAAAGAAACCCGCGAGTCCGTGATTAAAGCTCACGCTCGAGCATATCCCAAGAAGTAAATACAGACGTCTTAGGTCATCATCGCTTGTGTGATCGCGCAACGCATAGTTGCACGTTGATCGATGATCCTGAGACGTCTCTGGGTGTATCCAGGGCAGGCTTAGGTGAATGATACAGTGCATTTACGCGCAATCATGCGTAAATGCGCGCCAAAACACCTAAGGATTTATCTCTTAATGTCCCCAGCTATATAACCTTAGGAGTACGAGATCCTAACCCAGCAAGGACCTTCCATGGTAATCCTCGAGATTAAGAAACACTTCCAACTAAGAGTTATCGAATGGTGGAGTGCCAGTGTTATGGCTACCTGGGGGTTCCTAGTGCTACTGGTCCCAGCCATGTTTCAGGAACAGGAAGTCTTCTCGGGGATGCTTCAATTCGCTCCCCAGCATATATGGGGCCTTGCTGCTTTTATCTCGGGACTCCTTCGACTGGTGGCACTCACCATCAATGGGTTCTGGGCTCGAACACCCCTTGTCCGATGGTTCACCGCAATGATCGGCATCTCCATATGGTTTAGCATTACAACGGGTCTATTCTATGCCCCTGTCCTGAGTACAGGACTTGTCGTCTATGCTTGGCATATGGTCGCGGATATGTATTCCGCCTATCGCTCTGCATCGGATTTCCACGAAGCCGAGCTCCAACGAAAACTCAAAGAACAGGGCGAGTCCGGGAATGTCAGTAGTATCCACAGCCAATGAGATCGCAGCAATAGATTGGAACATAGTCGCCGCTGCCATTGCCACCTTGATAGTTACGGGGTTCGCCACGTGGCAGGGACTAAGGAAGGGCAAGGAAAAGGCCGCTGATCCCAGTAAGTCCGATACCACCTCAATCGTAGGTGCTTCCTTGATAGAGACCTCTTCTGTTCATCGTCTCTCCGAAGAACTCAAAGATAACACCGCCGCACAGAAAGAGGTGAGTACTCTTCTTCGGGACTTAGTCTCGGAGACTCGACGGTCGAATGACCTGGTCTTGATGGGTCAACGCTTTTCTAGCAAATAGATATTGACACCAGGCCGGAGTAGTGATAGCCTAGAGGTGTCGGGGACGTAAGTCTTCTGATAGGAACCGTGGGTGCTTCGGCTCGCCATTGAGCGCGACCTCTAAGCATTGAAGCTCTAATCCAGCGTCGTCAGCCAACTGCCGAACGAAGCGCCCACGTTCTTGATGCTTAACACCCCATGCACAGATCACGGGAATATCTCGATCAGCAGCAAACTCAAAGATTGTAGATAACCACCAATCATTCTTAGGACCGACTGCTACACTCATCTCCCGAGGTAGGTTCTCGGGTCGGCTAGTCCGATAGGCGTAGATATTAAGCACGAGGATCCCGCCATACCCCCACCGAGCTGCATAGCGCATAGTCTTGCAAATCGTCGGATCATTCTTCCGCCAATCAGCTGTGGAGGGGTTCATCATCACCCAGATAAGAACGGGCTTATCCGGCTCCCAGCATCGATACAACCACCAGCGATAAAGTCCATCTATTGAGATTGATGCTTCGGAGACCTTGATGTCGAGGTCCTTCACGCTTATTCTTTGGGTGGCCATTTGAACCTCCAGTTACCTTTCTTGTCTGCCTTTGCCATTCGTTTCTCCCACTTCTTTCGAAGCTTCTTGTCCCGGGCTGTCTGCTTGACAGGCTTCCATTTCCACTTGCCCTTCTTGCCGGGCACCGCGATTGCCAGAGGCTTCAACCCTTCTGTGGGAGGAGGACCTAGCCAACCCCCCTCGGGAGTATCATCCTTTATGCGTTGTTTACGGGCCATAATTTCTCCTTTGACTTATGGTAAAACCTGAATTATCCTTAGGGAACCTTTCACCGGCTCGAGCGTTGATGGTGTGAAGGACAACAACCCTACGTAGAGGAGAATACCCATGAGTACTTTTGGACAAGACGCCGCGACTACTGATAACAATGCCAAGGCCGCACAGTCGGGTACGCCTAAGGATGATGCCACGAAGACCGACATCGAGAATGCGGACAAAGCCGTCGAGAATGCCGGGGAAGACAATACGGATGACGAGACTGCTGCGGAAGCAGCTGATCGCCATATTGCTTCGACCGAACTTCCTGTCGGTGATGTCACCGATCCGGAAACGCAGGCTCTTGAGGATCGTGAGGATCCCGACTCCGACTTCGAGACAGCGGAAGCTGCAGAGGCCGCGGAGAAGATCGTTCCCGGTGCCAAGGAGGGTCCGCAGGTGGACGGCACTGTTCGCAATGATCTGGGCAAGGTAGCCTATGCTCCTCCGGGATCGAAGAATGCCGCAGTCAATGGTGTCCAAGAAGATGCTTCCGGTCACGTCGACTCGGTGGGCACGGACAACAGCTCCAAATCCGGTACCCGCATCTAACCGTTGCGGTATCACTTGACTACCAGAAGCCGTCGGGGGAAACCTCGGCGGCTTTTTCATAGCTTGGCCCAGTGAGGTGGTTTACGCCTCGTCCATTTGGGAGCTCGTTTATCGTCCGGCCATCTGCTGTTAAGGTAGGTCTTGTAAGCCTCAAACGTCGGTAGGTGACTGAAGTCAAGACCAAGCTTCTTGTGCCTAGCGCCGTTGTAGAAGTCGTCCTCCTCCATCTTCGGGGTAAACATGGTCAGGTAAGGCCATCGAAAAGTAAGACCTTCAAGCACAAGATGACAGGCATGCTTTCTTCCTCGTCGGTATATTATCTCCTCACCATAAGCAATACCCAGAGCATAGAGCCATCGAATGGGATTAAGGTTTTGATGATCGGATGCCCATTTTGTTATGGGATGGTTGACGTGACAGCTTCGATAAGGGGTAGCCTGCTCACCGCTTTGCTCATTGATGACTGTGCAGATTATTTGGGCGGTTTCCAGTATCATCTTGTTCAGTCGCTTATCATCCAGAGCCCTAGCGCATATTCGCGGGTGACGTGATACGGTAAAGATATTCATCGCTTCTTCCTACATCCAGGACCGAAGCCCAGTTTAATTGATAGAGGGTCTGTCAGGTCCCTACCACATTTACCACATTTTCCGCGATGGTAAAACTGCAAATGTCCGCTGAGTGTACCGTAGTTGATCTTAGCCCAGAACCAGGAGAATACGCTGAAGTGTTCACAGGATCGGAGTTCTAGCGGAACTGCCGTCGTCCAGCGGAACACGCCATTCCTGTCGATCATCCCTATATATTCATAACCGTCCGAGAGTCGGTTGACCCACCAAACGTCTTTCTGTTTGCCCCGCCGAACCTTGAAGGTAAGGTGTTTGCCAGTCTGTTGAGACTTAAGGGTGAACTTCGCATTGCCGGCCAGGACGTAGTCCTTCATGCTTTGTATATCGTTGACCCGATGCTCAAAGGGTAAATCTAACTGCTCCTGTGATTTCTCTTTAACCGTCATATGGAATTATCCTGTCAGTAATTGCGTGTTTTGCCCTATGGGGGAGATACAGTCATTTTAACCTGTAGTCAATGAAAGTTCAACCAGTCATGTCTCGTTTTGTCCGGACGCATAAAGCTAGAAAGATATTCCTCGATCAGCTGTCGGTCGGCAACTCCCTGTCCTTTGCTGCTCACGCAGCGGGGGCCACCGTTCGGAACTTCAAAAGGTGGCGTGAGGATGACGAGAATTTCTCCCAGGATTGGGATGAAGCCATCGAGGAGGGGACCGACTTCATTGAGGACGTGGCTTTGGATCGGGCAATGAAGAAATCCGATCCCCTCATGCAGATGATATTGAAGGCTCGCCGGCCAGATAAGTATGACCGGGGAAGCAAGCTCGAGCTTAGTGGAGGAATAAATGTTGAAGGCTCAAAAGCCAAGTTGCTCAATCGTATTGCGAGGCTCCAGGCTCAAGGGGACGTTTCCTCGAGCGACGGTGAAGAGAAGTCTGAAGCACTTGGGAATAAATCCCCAGAAACGCCCCTCCTCCCAGCCCCCGCCAGTGGTAAAGATGGATCTCGACCCATACGGGGGTCCAAACGTCGTGCAGCGGTTGAGGGAAGCGGACGGAAGAAAGCTGCGCAACCATCATCTTAAGACTCTGGATATATCCAAACTCAAAGACCTTACTGATGAAGAAGCCGATGATCTCCTACACACCTGGGAACTGTGGGCCCGTCCCAATCAACTAGAGCCAAAGCCCCTTCTGGATAATGGAGAACATTGGGTAACTTGGCTGATCCTCGCCGGTCGTGGCTTCGGTAAGACTCGGTGCGGAGCTGAGACCGTAATCAAGTGGGTCAAGGACGGTGTCTGCAAGAGGATCGCTTTGATCGCGGAGGATAGTGCTGATGCCCGAGACGTTATGGTCGAGGGTGAGTCCGGTGTCCTTGCTTGCTCACCCCGAGATTTCATGCCCAAGTATGAGCCCTCAAAACGTAGACTTACTTGGCCGAACGGCGCAGTGGCCACTCTCTTCTCCGCGGAAGATTATGAGTCCCTCCGCGGGCCACAGTTTGACGGCGCATGGCTAGACGAGCTATGTAAGTGGAGGTATGCTGAACTTGCTTGGGATAACCTTCAGTTTGGTCTACGTCTAGGTGAGCATCCTCGACAAATCGTAACCACCACTCCTCGTCCAATGAAATTGCTTAAGGAGATCATCCTTCGTTCAGACACCTACATCACCAAGGGTTCCACTATGGAGAACCTTGCTAACCTTGCTCCCCCGTTCAAGAAGCAGGTGATCGACAAGTATATGGGAACAAGGGTCGGTCGACAGGAACTAGAGGCCGAGCTGCTTGATGATATGCCCGGAGCTCTGTGGCACCGTCAGCTTATTGATGACACTCGACTCCTGCCCGTTGATAGTCTCACTCCCGTTCAACTTCCCCATCTTGCTAGAGTGGTCGTCGCTATCGATCCAGCCAAAGAGGTCGGAGAGGACGCGGCGGAGACGGGGATCATGGTTACTGCAATCGATGGTAATGGTCATGGCTACCTATTGGAAGACTTATCCATCGCCGGGACTCCGGAGGAGTGGGCACGAGAAGCGGTTGTCGCCTATGATGAGTGGGAGGCTGACCTGATAGTCTACGAGGCTAATCAAGGTGGCGAAATGGTCGCGTCTGTTCTTCGAGCTGCCGCAAGGAACATGAAGGAAGAAGGAAACCGAACCGCTGACTTTATTCCTCTAAAGGCTGTCCACGCAACCCGAGGAAAGATGGTTCGCGCTGAGCCAGTTTCTCAACTCTACGAGCAGGGTAAGATCCATCATGTCGGAACTTTCCCCGAGCTTGAGGATCAGCTCTGCGAGTATACGCCTGATGGGAAGATGGGCTATTCGCCGGACCGTATGGATGCCTTGGTCTGGGGCTTCACAGAACTGCTTGTCGGCGGCATACCCCATGAAGGATTGATGGATTACTACAGGCAGGAATCGAAGGCCATCGCTGATCGCTTGGCCGGTGGGAATAAACCCGTATTAACTAGCGCCTTGGTTTCTCTTCAAGGTCCCGCAGGTATAAATAGGGCATACGGAGCGGAAGGTGATGAATATCTGCTGGGGAATGATGGGCATTTTCGCGTAAAAGAAACTGACGTAAAAGGCCTCGAAACTGCTGGTTTTCATCGAGTTTTTGCTGAGATAGGATCGAATAACTGATGGCAAGTCAACGTGCAGCTGCTGGGGGAGGTCGGGAAACAAGCCTGGCCAATTCTTCCAACGTCACCGTATCCTATGCGGGAAATCAGGACGGCGCTGGCTGGTTCGGTCCCGGTGAGCCTATGGCACCCCAGGCCCCTCCCCAAGTTAAGGGTCGATCCTTCGACTTCCCCCAGGCCGTCAATCTATTTAATCAGCAACGTAAGACCTCGATAGTTGGCTTCGATACCCTACGAGCTTTTGCTGATGGCTATGATCTTCTTCGACTAATCATTGAAACCCGTAAAGATGCCATGGAGCGATTGCGCTGGGTTATCCAGCCCCGTGATCCTTCGGAAAAGATGAGCCCACAGAAGAGGAACCGGGTGAAGGAGCTGACCAAGTTCTTCCTCAAGCCGGACAAGGAGCATAACTGGAACACCTGGCTTCGTATGCTCCTTGAGGACCTCTTCGTGATTGATGCGGTTACCCTTCATCGTCGGAAGACTCGGGGCGGTAAGCTATACGCTCTCGAGCAAATCGACGGGTCGACTATGCGCCGCGTTCTGGATGACTGGGGTCATACCCCTGAGGATCCCGACGATACCGCTTATCAACAAATCCTTAAGGGCATGCCGGCTGTCAACTACCGTGGGGAGGAGATCTATTATCGTCCCCGCAATACCCGTGTCCATAAGATTTATGGGTATTCTGCGGTAGAGCAGATTATGATGACCATCAACATTGGTCTTCGTCGCCAGGTCTTCCAACTGAACTTCTTCACCGAAGGCAATATGCCTAACGCCTTGATCGGCGTACCGGAGACATGGACCCCTGACCAGATCCGTGTTTTCCAGGAGTGGTTCGACAACATTCTAGCCGGTAACTTGGGGGAACGCCGCCGGGCTCGCTTCGTCCCGTCAGCTGTGGGCAAGACTTATATCCCCACTCAGGAAACTGAGCTATTCGGCAAAGCGGAGGAATGGCTTGCTCGTGTCTGCTGCTTCGCTTTCAGTGTGTCGCCTCAGCCGTTCCTGCAGATGATGAACCGGGCGACTGCTGACAGTGCTGCACAGGAAGCTGCTGCGACGGGTCTTGCGCCGATCCAGAACTGGGTCAAGGCTTTGATCGATGATGTGCTTGCTGATGAACTTGATGCCTCAGACCTTGAGTTTGTTTGGCGGGGAGACGATGAGCTTGATCCCACCAAGCGGCAACAGATCACCGAAGCAGACGTCAAGACCGGTTTGCTTACCCTCAATGAAGGCCGGTCAGCGAATGGCCGGGAACCTTATGATGACCCCCGCTTCGATCAGCCGATGTTTATGACCTCTAATGGTCTTGCACCGCTGATTGCAGAGGAGGGGGACACTGAAGAACTCCAGGGAGCGGAGGAACCGAAGCTACCTGCAGGAACTCTGAAGGCGGGTGAACAGCCCGACGATGAGAAAGGCATCGAGAAGACTATAGCCCACTTCATCGACGCCCAAGATGAAGAGGGATTATCCCAATATCTTAAGGGCATGAACAAGGAGATCGAACATGAGTAAGGCGAAGGCGCCGCGGGTTTTCGTCCCGCTGACCAAAGTGGACGAGGAACAGCGCCTCGTCTACGGTCGTATCACCCAGGAAATGCTGGACAAATCAGGCGAGGTCATGGACTATGCAACGTCCAAGCCTTTCTTTGAGAAGTGGTCCAGCGACATCGAGGCTGCCTCCGGTGGTCTGTCCAAGGGTAACGTCCGGGTCATGCACGGGCTGACTGCTGCCGGCAAACTCACGGAGCTTGACTTCGATGACGAGGATATGTCCATTGACGTATGCTCGAAGATCGTTGACGATGCCGAATGGAACAAGGTTGTCGAAGGTGTCTACACCGGCTTCAGTGTCGGCGGCAAGTATGAGAAGCGTTGGACCGAGACCATTGATGGAGTCAAGGTGAAGAAGTTCACTGCGAACCCCAACGAGGTCAGCATCGTGGATAACCCCTGTGTTCCCTCCGCCTGTTTCTCCTATTTCAAGGCTGACGGCGCTGAAGAACAGGTTGAATTCCAAGTCGAGAATGACGACGACCTGTGGCCCGGCTTTGCCAAGGCGGATGATGCTGAGGAAGCTACCGAAGAGAAGCCTGCGAAGAAAGCTGATGCCAAGAAGAAGGCACCGGCTAAGAAGGGAGCCAAGAAGAAGGAAGCCAAGAAGGCCGCTGAGCCGGAAGTCACTATCCCGAACGAAGTTCTGGTCAAGAAAGCTGAAGAGCTTGCTAAGACTGCCGATGACGGCACGACCTGGCAAGACCACCTCGACGATGCTCGTGAAGAGCTGACCAAGGCAGCGACCGGTGAACAGGAGACGAAGGATGGCGATGAACCCGAAGGAAAAGAAGCCGCGGAAGAAGAAGAAGGCGAAGCAGCAGAAGGAGCTGAAGACTCGGCCGCCGACGAGGACGCTGATGACGACTCCGCAAACAAGGTCACTCCCGCCGGGGTGAAACAGCAGTGGACTGCTAGCGACGGTAAAGCCTTCGACAAGAAAGCTGAGGCTGAAGCCCATGAGGGGGCTCTTGCTAAGGGTGAACCCACGGAAGCCGACAAGCTGCGCGAACGCATGAACAAGGCGCTTACCACCGAAGAGGAGACTGGGCTCACTGTCTGGGATGACTTCGAACGATTGAGCAAGGTCGTCGAGGTTCTCGAAACTCCCCACGAGGAGGGCCAGCCGGTACTGCAGAAGGGAATGTATAACACCTCCTGCTTTGCCCGTTGCCTGTGGGATATGGGCGCGGTGACTCGCAAGGTCTTCAAGGAATATGAAGCCGAGGGCGATGACGAGACGGATCTGACGGTCTTTAACGATATGAAGGCTGCCGTTGAGAGCTTCTCCAAGGCGTTCGTTGTCTATGCGAAGGACCAGGTCGATGAGCTCATCGCTCAGCTCGAGGACGGCTGCTGCGTTGACTACTACGACTATTACTACGCCGCTGCCAAGGAGAACGGTGAAGATCAGCTGGCCAAGGACGTCTGCACTGTGCTCGAGGAACGCCGCGATCCCAGCCGTGAGGTTCGGGAGGAGTTCTTCAAGCTTTATACCGCGGATGAGGAAGTGGAGGAAATCGATGACGAGGATCTGCCGCCTAACCTGGCCAAGAGGTTCGAGGCAATCGAGGCTGATCGTGATAGCTTCAAGAAGCTTGCTGAAGATGCTATCGCCGGCATTGAAGAGTTGAAGAAGTCCGTCGCAGAAATCGGTGACAAGCCGGCTCCTCGAGCTCCACGGAATATCGCACTTCGGGACGGTGATGGAGGCTTCTTCAAGGGAGCCGAGACCGAAGAACAGAAACTCGCCATGTTGAGTGATATGGTGAAGAGCAAGGGCACTGAAGGCGTTGCTCTTGACTTCATCAAGCTCGCACAGCAAAACGGTCAGCAACTCCATCTGAACCGTTAGAAAGAGGCAACGAGGCGACCGGGGACGGAAGCCAACTTCAACCCTACCGGGGACGGTGGGACTATCAACCAACCAGTAAAATTGAAAGTGAGGAATAATATGTCTGGTACTGCTCTCGCTCCTGCCCAGTCGCAGGATTTGGGTCTCGCTGCGAACGTCTCCATGGACGCTCTCTTGAAGGCCCTGGGTGACTCGCCTGTCATGGCTGATCCGATTATGCCGGATGCTTTGGCGAAGTCTACCTTTTCGCAGTCAGGTTCGGCTACAACCGGCCTGACGTTCTATGACCTCGAAGCCGGGGCCAAGTTCCTTTACCCGGTCTTGACACCGCTCCGTAACGAGATGCCTCGCGTCTCCGGCAAGGGCGGCATCCAGGCCAATTGGAAGGCGGTCACGGGGATTAACACGTCCGGTATTCGGATCGGTGTCTCGGGTGGTAACCGTGGTGCGGTCATGGCAGTTACGACTGCCGACTACGCTGCGGCCTACAAGGGCATCGGTATTGAAGACAACGTGGACTTCGAGGCTCAGTATGCCGGTCGTGGTTTCGAGGACATTCGTGCTCTCGCTGCCAAGGTAGGTCTCGAGGCACTTATGCTCGGCGAGGAAATTCTTATCCTCGGCGGTAATGGCACTGTGCCCCTCGGTACTTCACCGACTCCATCCCTGACAGCTTCGGCTGCTGGGGGTACCATGACCGCAACCACCAAGCACGTCCTCTGCGTTGCTCTCACCCTCGAAGGATACCTGAACGCCTCTGTGGCTGCCGGCATCCCGACTGAAGTTGCCCGTACCAACGCGGATGCTTCTGTCGATACCTTCGGCGGCGGGTCGGCTCAGGTGTCTGCTTCGGTAAGTGTCGCTACGACGGGCACCACGGGTAGCATCGCTGCAACGGTTACCGCCGTTCGTGGTGCTGTTGCCTACGCCTGGTTCTGGGGTGCTTCGGCTGCCGCATCAACGCTCGGGGCGATCACTACGGTCAACGCCTACACGATGACCACCAACGCAGGCTCTGGGACCCAGGCGGCTTCGACGCTTCCTGTCCAGGACAACTCGACAAACAACCTCGTCTTCGACGGTCTCCTCACTCAGGCGATGAAGTCAGGCAGCAATGCCTACTACACCTCGCTGGACGGTGCGGGGCTTACGGCTGACGGCGCGGGGGGTATTGTCGAGATCGATACGGCACTCAAGTCTTTCTGGGACAACTACAAGTTGACCCCGGATACGATCTGGCTGTCATCCGATCTTGCGTTGGTTATCTCGCAGAAGATCCTGGCGGGTAACGCCAACGGGGCCTTCCGCATCGTGGTCAACATGGAACAAGGCATGATGGTCGGTGGTGTTATGGTCGCCACCTACCTGAACCGCTTCTCCATGAATGGCGCCAACGTCCTGAAGGTTCGGATCCACCCGAACATGCCGGGCGGTATGGTTCTGTTCACCACGAACAAGCTGCCTTACCCTGTCAATGGGGTTGGGAATGTCATGCAGATCCGGTACCGTCAGGACTACTACCAGATCGAATGGCCACTGACCACTCGTAAGTACGAGTATGGCGTCTATGCCGACGAGGTGCTTCAGTGCTACTTCCCGCCGAGCATGGGTGTCATCACCAACGTCGGTTAACCCGACGGGTCGCAGGGGGTGGGGAGTCTACGCGAGGCTCCTCACCCTCACCTACTCCTCGCGATAGAAAGGACAGTCCCATGGACACCAAGTTGAAAATGAAGGCCCCCGATGGGGTAAGCACCGCCTTGATCGAAGGCCATGAGTATGAAGTTCCCAAGAACGGCGTGATCGATATAGTTTCTCCTCACCATGGGGAGACGCTCCGCCGTCATAACTTCACCGATGTCGCCAGCGATGGCCTCAAGGATGAGATCGAGTCCACCAATGACAAGGACCGTCTTGTCGAGATCATCGAAGAGCATGGCGGCGATGCTGACAGCGACATGAAGCTGGGTAAGCTTCGCCGTATGGCTCGCGAGTCTCTCGCAGACGATGAAGACGAAGATGATGAGGATGAAGCCGACGAAAAGCCGGCCAAGAAATCCCGTCGTAAGTCGAAGAAGGCTTAACCGATGACTACCGAGAGGCTCACAACACTCGCTGCCGTTAAGTCATGGCTGGACGTGGATAACACGAATAGCGATGCAGAGCTTACGCGGATAATTGATGCGGCCTCTCGGTTCATCACCAACTATCTCAACTGGAGGAGCTTTAAGCCCACCGAGTATACCTATCGGTTTAGCGGCAACGGTAAGTCTTCTATGCTCCTTCCTAACTGGCCCGTTATCTCGATCAGCTCCTTGGCTGTGGGCGGAGTAACGACCACCGCATCCACCTTTAACAAGGGCGTTCCTAGTTCGGGCTACGTGCTCGATAGTCGGGATCGGGCGTTGGCTACCTTGAATATCTATGGTAACCGCTTCTGTGGTCCTGGTGAGATTGTCTACGCTGCAGGTTTCCGCTATGCAGAAACGGCACTCCTTGCTGTCGATGATAGTGCTATCACAGTAACGCCCACAGAGGCGGGTCAATGGATCTCCAATGAGTCCGTGACTATCGACGGTACTGCTGCTACCCTTGTTACCGGTGCTCCTGCCGCCGGCGAGTATGCTGTTGATGAGTGGGGCACCTACACCTTTAACGTGGCTGATGATACCAAGACGGCAGTCATCACCTACGGCTATGCACCATGGGACATCGCCTTTGCCGCAACTGAGATTGTGGGTGAATGGTATAAGCGCCGTGACCGCATCGGAGTTCTGTCCAAAACCCTAGGCGGTCAGGAGACCGTTACCTTCTCGAAGATGGATATGAATGACTCCGCTCGCGCTACCCTCCAAGACTACATGAACGTGGTGCCCTTATGAGCGCGGATTTTCTATACGCTGAGGTCGTAGGCGACAGAAACGCTCTCCGAAACCTCGACTTGATGCCCGACACGGTTCGGGCTGTTCTGCTGGCGAAGGTGGAAGTTAACGTCGAGCGGTTGAAGGATGCCGTAGAGGCGGAGATCACCCCTAGCTCTAAATCGGGTAAGCTGCTATCGGCAGTCAGGTCAGAGGTCATCAATAACAAGCCAGGAAGGGTAGAGGGTCGTGTCTACATCGATGAGACTGTAGCGCCTTATGCCCGAGCCCAAGACAAGGGTGCTTCGATACCCGCCCATATCATTCGTCCGAAGCAAGCGAAGGTTCTTGCGTTCATGGGGGCAACGGGTGACAAGGTATTCGCCACTCGTGTCTTCCACCCCGGTGGTCAGATACCCCCTAAGAACTTTATGGCTAATGCTCGTCGCACCCTAGGTGGGGCATTTAGCCGGGACATCAAGAAGGCGATTGTCGAAGGCATCCGCCAGAACATGAGGGCGCAGTCATGACGGTCGATGAAGAAACCGTACTCTACACCTTAGCTGAGCGCATGGCCCTGGTTCGCTGGGAGCGCGTAGGTGAAGCGCAGGACCACCGCCGGTTCATCACCATCAGTCGTCGCGTCAAGTTGTTCTCAGACGTGCCTGGTCGATCCCAGCCGGCGTGTTATCAAGCGGAACACGGTACGACTGAGGACCAGATCACTGGAATGCCTTATCGTTCAATTGTCGAAGCCAATTGGATTATCTATCAGGACGTATCAAAAGACAAGGAGGGTATTGGGGCCATCGAGAACAACCTCATCCTTGGTGGCATCCGTGCTGCACTGGCTCCTTTCCCTCAGGACCCGGGATATTCCAACGAGCGGAATACCCTTAACGGGTTGGTTCATCATTGCTATATAAGTGGGAAGATCTTCAAGGATCCTGGCGACATTGACGGCCAGGGGATGATGGTCATTCCCATTAAAGTGTTAGTCCCATAATGGGCAAGATTTCACACGAGCCCGGGCATCAGCCTGTGAAAGCCGAAGGGTTGGGTAACTTAATTGAGGAGCTAAAGATATGAGTCAATACGTCTTCGGCACTGGGCAGCTCTTTGCGATGCCCGTGGGAGGTGGTGCCCCCCTTCGTTTTGGCGCGTTGCAAGACGTGTCAGTGGATTTCAGCGGAGACATCAAATCGCTGCATGGTCAATACCAGTTTCCGCTGGACGTTGCCCGTGGTAAGTCCAAGGTCGAATGGTCGGCCAACTCTGGCAACATCGATGTCGAGGCCTTCAACCAGGTCTACTTCGGCGGAACGGTCGCTTCGGGTGATGAGGTGGTTCAGGTCTTTAACGAGGCTGCTGCTATCCCCACCACCCCATTCCAGATCACTGTGGCTAACGCCGCTAACTTCGTGATGGATCTGGGTGTCTATGATGCGGTTACTGCAGAGCCCTTGACCCAGGTGGCTTCGTCTCCTACGACGGGTCAATACTCGGTCAGTGCAGCGGGTGTCTATACCTTTGCTGCAGCGGACACCGGCAACAATGTCCTTATCAACTATCTCTATGAGTCCGCCTCCACCGGTGGTTCTCTCGAGGTGGCCAATCAGTTGATGGGTGATACTCCCCGGTTCCAGCTCGTGTTGTCGCAGGTCTACGCAACCAAGACCTTTACTCTCATCCTCTACGCCAACGTGGCGGAGAAGCTGTCCCTCCCGATCAAGCAGGACGACTACCTCGTCGGCGAGATCTCGGGTCAAAGCTTCGCTGATGATGCGGGACGGGTCGCTCGGATCACCACTACGTCTGTAACGGGCGGTGGAGCCTAATCAACTGTGGGCAGGTCTTAACGGGCCTGCCCATAGCCACTTCAACTTGCCTTAGGAAGGACAACCAATGGCTGAACTTATAGCGGGGGATAAGACTTACGTGATCCCCGACCTTAACTTTGTAGCATTAGAGCTTGCTTGGCCTTATGTCCAAGAAGCAACAGTAGCTGTAACCCCTATCTCTGGTATCTCCGCCTCGATCATGGTGATCGCTGCGGGGCTCATCACTAAGGAGGATTTCGACCCCAAGGATTTCGAGATCCCCGAGGAGATTACCAGCGTCAAGACTCAACACGCCATGATCGGGGTTTTTCTCAAGCGGAAGATCCGAGCCAAGGACGCGGGTGCCGTCAAGGACACCTTCATGCAAGTGTTAGAGGAGGCGGGCCTTGAGGTCAGCGAGGGGGAACTTCTGCAGATCCTCGAGGAAGTCAAAGGGATGGTGGCGAACCCTTCGACGGGGACTGCACAAGCTACATCGTCGAGCTCGTCGCCGCAGGATGCGAAGGGGGGAGCTGGGAAGCGGTAAGAACACAGTGGGGTCTAAAGAAGTACAATGCAATGGTCGACCATTGGTGCGAGAACGGACCTCCTGTCTATATTGCTGTCGCTGGCTACCTCGGTTTGGTTAAAAGAAAGACGGGATCAAAGGCTAAGACTGGAGAACCCGGCAACCTAGAGGACTTGCTACAGATGGCAGGTCCTGGCGGTATGATCCATACGGGGACGATACAGTAATGGCTGATGATGTAAATATCAATATAGGCTCAGACCCATCCGGAGTAGAACGCGGATCGAGGCGGGCGAAGGTTGCTATCAAGGGGGTTGCCGATGAAGGCCGCCAACTCGACGGTGCCCTTCGTCGGTTAAAGTCGGCTATAGACCCTACCTTCGCCGCGCAGGATAAGCTTAATGAGAAGCTCCGGATGGCTAAGCAGCTTCTCGACGCCGGGAAGATTAGCCAGAATGAATACACCCAAGCAAAGAGGGTATATAGACAGGAGCTCGAGAAAGAGATCGCTGCTACTACCCGCAATTCTGCCGCGGGCAAAGCAGCCGCCGCTGAAGCTAAGCGACAGGAACAGGAAAAGGTTGCGGCGGCGCGTCAGGCTGCCACCGAGAAAATCGCCGCCGCCCGTGAGGAACGTCGGGTAAAAGAACAACTCGAGAAGCAAGAACGGGATGCCATCAAGCTCTCCGCTCAGCTTGCTCGTCAGGCTGCTCTTGAGGCTCAACGATCCGCTCGGGCTCCCTCGCAAAGGGCGATAGGCAAAGTCGACCCTGCTGTGGGCGAAGCATCCCGGTCGATCCGGCAGCTCGAGTATGACATTGAACGCGCTATGGCTAAGGCCGCTCGACTGTCCGAACGCGCACAGCAGCAGGCAGCCAGAGCTGCACAGGCGTCCTCCTCTAAAGTGGCAGAGGTCCATAAGCAAGCGGCTCAAAGTGCATCGGCTGCTGCCGAACAGACCAGTCAACGGGTCATCCAGCTCGAGAGGCAGAAGTCCTCACAGGTAGCTCAGGCTAAGCAGGAGGAGATCACCGCGGAGCGTCGGGTTCAAGCGGCCTCTAGGGAAGCTACACAAGAAGCAGCTCGTGCGGCCTCTGCTAAGAAGAAGGCTGCCGCGGACTCCGCTAGAGCTGCACGGGAGGCAGCGAGAGAAACGGAGTTACAGGCCAAGGCCGAACGTACAGCTGCAACGGCCGCTCAAGAGCTTCGGGCAAATATTGATCCGGCCTATGCTTCACAGATGCGGTATAACGAGACCATGCGTCGAGCTACCCAGTTGCTGATGCAGAACAAGCTTCAGACCGGTGAATGGATGGGCATCCAGCGCCAAGCAAAGGCGCAGATGGATTTGAATACCCGATCTCTCGGTGCACAGAATGCCCGGTATGTCCAGATCGGCTATCAAGCGCAGGACGTTGTGGCTTCATTCTCGACGGGGATCAGCCCTCTCGTTATCCTCGCACAGCAAGGGGGTCAGACTGCTGCAGCCCTATCAACCATGGGGGGTGTTGCCGGTAGGGTTGCTGCCTTCTTCGCCGGTCCGTGGGGTGCAGCGATCCTCGGTGCAACTCTGCTCATGGGCTTCTTCTTCCGCAGTACAGAGGAGGCGGAAGAAGCTCAGCTGGACTTGTCCGATGCTACAGCGGTTAACCGAGCATCCCTTGAAGATCTTCGTAAGGCCGTCCGTGACTTCAATGAGGAGCAGAGGAACGCAAATGAGAATACTTGGGAGGCCGCAGAGGCTCAACTCCAGGCAGCCCAAAACGCGATCACCCGGACAGAAGCTATCCGCGACCAAACTGTGGCCCTTATTGAACAGGCGCAGGCCGATGCTGAATTGGTGGAGTCCACTCGTCGGTATTCCGCTGACGGCGCGGGAGGTAGCGCGGCCTTTGCTATGCAAACTGCCATGGCCACCGCTCGTGTCGAAGGATTAACCCAACGGCTGGAAGAAGCCCGAGAAGCTGCCGGAGAGGCTCGAGACGCTATGGGCGAGATCGATATCCAGCGGTCTCGAGCAGCTGCCCGTCGAGGAACAGACGAACGTGCGGCCCTGGAAAATCGGTACGACCGAGAAGAAGCTCTCATCATCCGAACCTATCGGGCCAGCGAGAAAGGCGCCGCTGATCGCCGGCGTATGGATGAGGCTCTTCTGGACATCGCTAGGCGGCGAGCTGCGGAAGAGGAAAGCATCGCGGAGTCCGCTCGAAGCACTGCAGACTCCCATGCAGACAGCGTTAGGGCTTGGCAGTCTCGGGAGCAGGCGATAGGTCAAGCGATCACTGATCTCAGTGGAGCAGGTTTCCGTGTAAGCGAGAATGACCAAGCGGGGGGTGTGAGAGGCAACCACCCGGGGATGGGCAACCAAGCCCACGGTCGATATGCGGCAGACGTCAACATAGGGTCGGGGAATATAGAAGCTGATAACCCTGCGATGGCTTCACAGGTCGAGGCTGCAGTTAGGGCCTATCAAGCTCTCGGTTATCGGATCTTGTGGAACGGCCGTGTCTACGAGCCTTTGATGGATGGGCCTGGTGCTCGTATCCCACAGGGGCAAGGTCAGCATCGGGATCATTTCCATATCGAGGCCCCCGCTTCCCTGGTCGGTAGGCCTCGGGATCGGACAGGGGGCGATACCCCTGACATTGAGCAGATCCGCCGTCAGGCACTCGACAGCTATATTGAGGATCTAAGCTACCAGCAACAACTTGCTGAGGACGACTTTGAAGAGCAGCTCCGTCTCCAGGATGAGAAGATTGCTGCGATGCAGGAATTCTACGGGGAGCAGTCTCGTAATGCAATCCGTGCTCAGAGGGAGCGGGTTGCTATTGAACGTAGGATGCAGGCAGATATCCTTCGGGAACAACAGACGGGTATTGACCACCGGCTCGAGCTGGCGGAGATTGAGCTCGGTCGTGACAGCAATGTAGCAGACTCTCAGCTCAGTTCTGCGAGCGATAACGTGCAGTTCAACGAACAGAACCGGTTGATAGGACCTGAGCAGGCTCTAGCTCAACGTGCTGCGATCCTGGACAGCGAATATCAGTTGAACGTGGCGCATCAGGAAAGGCTATACCAACTTCGTCTGCGAGCAGTCCAAGAACAACTAACCTTAGCGAACCTCCCCGCCGACCGAAGAGCAGAGCTCATGCGGGAACTGGAAGTCATGGAAGCCCAGCACCTTGCAAGTCGTCAGGCTGACCAAGCTGACTATGCTCGGGAGGTCAATCGTATTCAACTCGAGTCCGCCCAACTTGTTGCTGATAAATGGAGGGACGTTGCTCAGACGATGACCCAGTCGATCAACTCTGCTTTGCAGGGTATTTGGACTCGGTCGATCACCTTCCAGGAAGCCATGATTAACATGGCCGATGCTTTAGTCTACAAGTTCTTCGACATGGGGACCCAGATGCTCGAGGACTGGGTGATGAGGCAACTCGGCATGACCGCCGCTCAGCAGGTGCAGGATACCGCCCGGGCTGCATCGACTGTGGGAGCTGAAGCTGCGAAGACCGGGGCTGTTGTAGCGGGGACCGCCACACAGATGGGAGCCAAAGCCGTAGCAGCTGGAACAGAACAGGGGATTGAGGCTGCTACCGTCGGAGCAAAGGTTGCGGGGGAAGCCATTAAAGCCGGTGCCTCCGTTGCCGGTGCTGCCACGTCGACTGCTGCAACAGCGGGAATGGCTACCACGGAGATTACAGCGAACGCAGCAAGCGCGGCAGCGGGTGCGTATAAGTCGACTGTCGTTATCCCCTTCATCGGGCCCATCGCTGCTCCTGCCGCCGCTGCGCTCGCCCTGGCCGCGGTGCTCGGGTTCGGTGCGCTCGTTTCATCACGGGGGGGTCTGGGTGAAGTAGGACATGATGGCCAAGGGGCTATCCTTCACGCTAAGGAGACAGTGCTTCCGGCTTATATCGCCGAGCCGATGAGGCAGATGTTTGTCTCGCCTCGTTCTCGTAGTGGGGGGTTCTCAGCTCCCGCTGCTCAAGCAGGTGCGGCAGCTCGTGCAAGTCAACAGCCACCCGATCCTGGTATGAGTATGCCTCCTATCCACTTCTATGCGGCTAAGGGAATGACCCGTAGCGAGATTGAAAAGCAAGCAGGCACCATTGTCAAGATTATGAAGAATGCTGTCCGTAACAGAGAGTTTAGCATGCCATGAGTTATCTAGTTCCTCAACAGCCCCAAACCTTCGGGACTACTATCCGTCGTTTTGAGCCCGCGTTCTGGGACGTGGACTTTGACCTGTCAGCGGTAGCTACGATTGTTACCACAGTAGCTAATGCCTTTACGGTCAAGGGGATCCTCCGCACAACCTCCAACCTGGTGGGGGTTTTCTGGCGATCACAGGACAAGTGGGGTCACCCCCTATTCAGCTATGAGCAGGAGATCGATTGGCGGAACTGCGTCTTGACCTTTGATCTGACCTACACGAACTGCCCGACTATAGATGACTCCGCAAACGCCGGAGCTAATCGACTGACCATGACAGTTACAGATATGTCCGGTAAGGATTACTATCTATACCTGGAGAATTTTCAGACAGCGGGAGTGCCGAACAGTAGAACGGGGACCTTCTCCATTAACTTCAGTACTGCCATGGGGGGTATACTTGAAGACGAGACAATACCCTGGGACTTCATCGACAAGGTCTTTATCGCCTTTGTTCCCCCGGGGTATGTCAAAGGATCGTCTACGCCTATAGCCGATGTAGCTTTCCAGGCGGACTTCACTAATATCTCGGTAACGGGCACGAACTCAACTGTGGGGTATAATGACACCGGCCTCGCTGCTCATCAGCTCCGTATTGCAGACGGCTATGCGGACAGCTACCCGATGACACCCGCCCGAGTAGTGGAGCAGATCGTTAATCTAGGATACCGGGGTAACGTCGTTCTCTACGTGGGGTTTACCCAATTCTTATCTTTGACTTATGACGGAGGCGAGAGTCGGTTCATCATTGATACAGGAAAGGCGACCCTCAATGTCCCAACCCAGCAGTGGATTTCCGACTTCTGCTCAAGACTTAACACCGCCGGCCTCGGTGTGGTTATGTCTGTCTCCTTTGAGCTACTTAAGCAGTATGCCCCATTAGCTTGGGCGCAGTATGACTATAAGGGCCAACAATCCGAGTCCGGGTGGGATCCCAGTTCCACCTTCGTATCGCCGAGCAGTGTTGCGGGAATGAACTATCTCCGAGACGTAGCCGTTGACTTTGTAGGGCTTGCCGATGCGGCAGGTTGCTATGTAGAATACCAAGTAGGAGAGCCCTGGTGGTGGCCGGGGGGTTACCGCGGAGATGGTCCTTGTTTCTATGATACCAACGTGATAGCAGAATACCTCGCCGATACCGGCTTGGCCGTTCCCACACCTTATCTCGAGACCATCTATGATGAGTATGAGGATACCCCCACCCAGGTAGCTTTCCTTGAATGGCTAGAGGCTAAGCTGGGAGAGATGACCACTTGGTTGGCGGATGAAGTTAAGGTAGCTTATCCCGGGACCCTCTGCACCGTGCTGTTCTACACCCCGACTGTCAGCAACCCGCTTGCCCCTATGCTTACCCTAGTGGACTTTCCTACGGCCGCATGGTCCTCACCGGAGTGGGACTATATCCAGGTGGAAGACTATGAGGTGATTGAGTTCGGTAACTTCGTGCAACAGCTCGCCGACCTCGACGTTCCGATCCAGACCTTAGGCTATGCAGCCGCGGACTGCCAATACTTCTCGGGGTTCAATCTGCTCCCTACAACTACGTTTATCTGGAACCAGATAGATAAGGCCATATGGGTATCCTTGGAACAGAAGTCATATGGTTCTGCTTTGGTGTGGGCAAGGCCGCAAGTATGTCGGGATGGTTGGGTCTTTAACGAAGATGCTTGGCCGACCTATGCCGCAGCTGAGCCGGCGCCGTCATATACCCAGTTTCCCGTCCTCACTCAAATTGGGTGGAGTGTTACTCGGTCACCAAACTTCAATACCCTTATTTCTTCCCATGTTTCCGGGAAAGAGATAAGGTCACCGAGAGCGGTGTATCCGCAGTGGCAGTTCGAGTTCACCTATGAAGGCTTAAAGAGTGATGGCGCTCAGACACTACAGCAGATGCTAAGTTTCTTCCAATCTATGAAGGGTCGAGGAAACCACTTTGCCTATTCTGACCCGGAGAACAACACGGCTACCGCTCAATACCTCGGCGACGGAACGGGTTTCCGCCGGGGATACACCTTTATCCGAGCTGTGGGATCTGACTATGAGGAGCCCGTTGGGGCTATCAATTCCGTCAGTGCTGTCTACATCGATGGGGGATTAGTCGATCCCGCGGACTATGAGGTCTGGTATAATGACACCTGGCCCCAGCTGCTGTTCGATACTGCTCCAGCGGATGGCACTGTGATAACCGCTACTTTCTCTTATTTCTTTGTATGTAGGTTTAGTAATGACTCGCAGACCTTTGAGGAGTTTATGAAGGACTTCCATAGGTATCAATCTTGTAAGATAATATCGGTGAAACCATGAGCAGTCTCGTATTTCCTCAGCTACCCGGGCAAGGGTGGTCCGTATTCCGTCGACCGACCTTCGGTGTTCAGCTGAGGACCAGCCCTTCGCAGCGTGAGGTGTCTTCAATCCTGATGGACAAGTGCTACTATGAGTTTGATGTCAACTGGGATCTACTTCGACAGAGGACGGGTTTCTCCGAGTTGACCGAGATTGAGGGTCTCTTCCTTTCGATGAGGGGGTCCTATGACTATTTCTTCTTTACGGACCCCAATAGCTATCAAGTTACCGACGGGGGTATCGGGACAGGGGATGGGGTCAATACTGCCTTTGTTCTGGGTCGTAACACAGGTCCGAGCTATTTTGAAGCCGTAGGATATCTTAACCAGATGACTGCGGTCTATATCAATAGTATCTTAGTTGATCCCGCAGACTACAGCTTCTCCGCGCCTAACACCATTATCTTCGATACCCCTCCGGGAAATGGTCTAGCAGTTACGGCGACCTTCACCTATTACTTCCTTTGCCGGTTTGGGCAAGACTCTCAAGAATATGAGCAGTTCATGTATAAGCTATATCAGCTAAATACCGTAACTCTCAAGACAGTGGATTATTAAGATGAGAAATGCAACCCCCCCCCTGATCCAGCTCTTGCAGAACCACACTCGGATACCCTTTGCTAACTGCTTTACGATCATCACCCAATATGGTGCGGATATCAGCTCGCTTGCGGCAGTCGCTCTCGGGAACCCCACAGGTGAGACTTATTTCTACACGGACTCCGATGCTGATGTCCAGGTAGGGAACCATCTCTATAGCGCAAGCGGCCTGATCGTTCGAGGGTTGAGGTATAACCTTCGCCGGGGACTTCAGGTAGACGAACAGACGGTGACCATCCATGCTGGGGATACCACCACCGTGGAGGGCACTCCCTTTCTTCAAGCAATTGCTGAGGGACTTCTTGACGGCGCTCGGTTCGAGCAAGATCGAGCATTCTTTGATCCCACCACTTGGCCTGCTCGACCGGGTAATCCCAATCGGGCAGTCGGCGCCATCAACCTTTTCTCCGGTAGGATAGCAGATGTCGAGGAAGTGGGTAGGACCGCGGCTAAGATCAAGGTTCGTTCCGACCTATCCCTGCTCGATGTAGAAATGCCGAGGAACCTATATCAGGCTAGCTGTATCCATACCCTGTTTGATGAGGGCTGTGGGCTCAACATAACGCTCTGGAGGAAGAACGCCGTAGTTGACGGCGCATCGACCCGCTCGGTAATTGCCTGGGGCAATGCTGAGGCGTCAAATTACTTCGCTCAGGGCATCATTCGCTTTACGTCAGGGGATAACGTCGGTTTATCACGACCGGTGCGATCCTCGGACACCTCAGGCGTTACGGTGATCTTTCCTTTTCCTCGCGCCCCAGCCATCAGTGATAGCTTCGTTATATCCCCGGGCTGTGACCATACCTACGATGGAACTCAGGGCTGTCCTAAGTTCCGTAACGTCCGTAACTTCCGCGGCTTCCCATTTGTGCCGCCTCCGGAGACCGCAATCTGATGAGTAATCGTGAAAGACATAAGGTAGCAGCTGAGGCTAAGACTTGGCTGGGAACCCCCTACCATCACCATGGTCGGTTGAAGGGTATCGGAGTAGACTGCGCGATGCTCCCCGCAGAGGTATATCACTCCTGTGGACTCATCCCCCGGATCGAGGTAGACCACTACCCCATCGATTGGCATCTTCATCGGGATGAGGAGCGATACCTCGCGACGGTCTTAGACCACTCTCAGGAGACCGACCAATTGGACATCGGTAACTTTATTCTGTATAAGTGGGGACGCTGCTTTGCCCATGGCGCAATCATCATTAAGTGGCCCATCATTATCCATGCCTGGAATGGCACAGGAGTTCTCCTAGCGGACGGTACGAAGGGCCGCCTGGAGGGTAGAGAATTCAAGGCCTATACCCTTTGGGGAGATAACTCATGAGCTTCTTTTTCCCCAAAACCCCTAATAATACGAAGCCCCAGTATACGGGACTACAAGTTCAGACGTCAACCAACAGTATGCCTATCCCCATCTTGTTGGGGACTACCTCTCTGGCGCCCAATATCTTCTGGTATGATAACTTCACCACAGTTACTACCAAGGAAAAGCAAGGGGGTAAAGGCGGTGGCTCTGTAACCACTACCAATTATAGCTATACCGCGGACGTGATGATGGGGGTCTGTGAAGGACCTATCTTCAGCATCCCTCGATCTTGGGCGGATAAGGAAGAGACGACCCCAACGGAAGAGGGACTTACGGTCTTCACCGGGGAGAACCCACAGGAACCTTGGCCCTATCTGGTCAGTAACTACCCCACTCAGGCTCTCTCCTATAATGGGACAGCTTATGTCGCGGGCGAGAACTACGCCTTGACCGATGCTGCTGGTATCCGTATCCATAACTTCGAGACGGTTGGCTATCTGGCCGGTACTTTATCGGATATAGGAAACACCGCTGACGCTGACGTGGCTCTCTGCATACAAGAGCTTTTGACTAATCCCCAATGGGGGGCTTACTTCCCCGAAGCCTATATCCATGAATTCTATCTCTTGGGGGATAGTGGGTCAACTTCCTACCAGTGTTACTGTAAAGCTATGGGTTTCGGTATCTCCCCAGCGATCTCCAGTCAAGAGCCCGCGGCCGACATCATCCAGAGGTGGCTGGAGTTCACTAACGCGACGGTCGTTTGGTCGGACAACGTGATTAAGTTCATTCCCTTTGCGGAAGAAGACATAACGGGCAACGGCTTTACTTGGGACGCGCAGACAGCACCCCTCTACAACCTAACTGACGAGGACTTCGTTTATAGCGAAGGGGAGGACCCAGTCCGAGCTCGTAGGATCGATGTTTCCCGGGCAGACAATATACTGAAGATCGAGATTAAGGATGCGTCCAACCAGTACTCCGTCCTCCCTGTGGAATGCCGAGACGAGAGCGCGATCCAGCTGTATGGGAACCGTCCGGGAAGCACCATCCAGGCCAATGAGATAACAAATATAGACATTGCTTCGCTTGCAGGCCAGCTGATCCTTCAGCGTAAGCTATATATCCGTAACGAGTATGAGTTTACCCTGAGTTGGGAGTATTGTTTGCTCGAGCCCATGGACGTGGTTACTATTACGGATGCGGCTTTAGGGCTATCTCAGTATTCGGTGAGGATCATTGATCTAGAAGAAGATGATGAGGGCAACTTGCTCTTCACCGCAGAAGACCTGGTAACCGGGCTTGGGCAGCCCACGGTCTTCCCCAAGCAACAGGTGACCAACAACCCCATCAACTTCGGTACTCCCGCACCTAACGTCAATACCCCGATGATCTTTGAAGCAACTCCTGAGTTGACCGGCGGTGATGCGGAAATCTGGGTAGCAGCTTCAGGGAACGGCTCCAACTGGGGAGGAGCTCAGGTTTGGGTATCCACCGATAATACCACCTATGCCCAATGGGGAACACTTAGTCAGCCCGCCACCCAAGGCGAGCTATCCGCTGGGCTTCCTGACTACGGAGGAACTAACCCCGACAACACAAACACCGCCCCTGTGGACTTGTCTGAGTCCGGGGGAACTATGCTTAGCGCGAGTTCGGCGGATGCACAAGCCGGTGTTACTATGGGTCTCGTGAATGACGAGGTGTTCTCCTATAAGACCGCTAACCTTACAGCGGCCAATGAGTATGACCTCACCGAGCTGTATAGAGGGCAGTTCGGGACAGAGCCTGCTGCTCATTCTACGAGTGACAGATACTGTAGATTGGACGACGCGGTTGAGAGGATAGTCTTGCCTAATGCTTATATAGGCCAGCTGCTCTATATCAAGTTCGTCTCCTTTAACGAGTTCGGGCTAGGGCTACAGGATATATCCACTCTAACTCCCTACAACTTCACCCCTCAGGGAACGGTCGCCGGTGATGACATACTGACGAAACTCCGGACCGGCATCCCTGTGGATCTCGGCACTGTCTCCACAGGCACTGCTACAACCGTAAGTCTCGGCTCACCCCCCGTTACCGGTGCGCCGATCACTCTAGGAGGAACAAGCTAATGGGTACTCGACTTCAACTGCTCAAGGATACTGACACCAACCTTGATGCCTACACGCCTGCCGCCGGTGAGGTGGTCGTATCAACCGATGATGCTCGACCTCGCTCGGGGGACGGGGCCGAGGTCGGGGGATTTCCCCTAGCCTTTCAAAGTGAGGTGGCGCTAGGGGATTGGGTCTCACCCACCCTCTTGCTTAGCTGGATAGGATTAGGCGGGGGGTATCAAGATCCTCGCTATCGAATTGATGGTCGAGGGATGGTGACTATCGATGGCGCGATGCAGCGAGCGGGATCCTCACTCGATGGGGTTATCTGGACGCTGCCTGCGGGGTATCGACCCGCTGCCCGTCAATACTTCGCCTGCTACTCAGCGGGTGGACTTTTCCGGGTGGACGTCTATGCTAACGGCGATGTCGAAACGTCGGCAGCTAACTACTTCGGAAGCAGTTTCGGCGGCATTCAATTCTATATAGATTAAGGAGAAAGACTATGATGTTAACTTGGCTTGCAGACGTACTTAGGAACGCGGGACTTAACGTGGTGGAGGAGGCCGGTTGGAAGACTGCTGGTCGAGGCCCTATGGGAACTCCCCAAGGCGTCTTGCTTCATCACACCGCAGGTCCTCGAGATGGGAACTCCCCCAGCTTGCGTATCGTGCGGGAGGGCAGAGCAGACCTTCCGGGACCTCTCTCTCACTTATTTCTTTCGAGGGATGGAACCTATCATGTCGTAGGCGCTGGTCGCACTAACCATGCAGGGCGAGGGTCTTGGCAAGGAGCAACGGGTAACTCCCACTTCATTGGGATCGAGGCTGAGAATATGGGGACTGGTAAGGACCCCTGGCCTTCTGTCCAGATGGATGCTTATGAGCGGGGCGTTGCTGCTCTCTTGACCCATCTAGGCCTTGATGATGTTATGGCTGCAGGTCATAAGGAGTATGCTACTCCCCGAGGTCGTAAGATCGACCCGTCCTTCGATATGGTGGAATTCCGTGAGAATATCGAAGCCCTTATGGTTGCCGGTGGTCCTCGTCGCCGAGTAACCGCCGTGGATCCCGTTCGCTCGATGCTTCGCAAAGGTGATCGGGGAGAGTCTGTTAAACTGCTTCAATCAACTCTCGGTATTCCTGCCGATGGTCAGTTTGGGCCGCAGACTCAACTCGCCGTCCGTGACTTCCAGTCAAGGCATGGACTTACTGTTGATGGGATCGTCGGTCCGGCGACCTGGAAGAAACTAGGAGTATAGCTATGAATTGGATACAAAGGTTCAAAGACAAGTTCCTCGATGATTGCCGCCACTGGTATAAGCTTTGGTCATCTTGGTTGGCGATCCTGTGGGGAGTTATCGTTACCATCTTCTGGAATGACCCGACAATGCTTGGCCAGTTGGTAAATGTCTTACCCCAAGAGGCTAGGACCTTGTTGTCCCCTCTCGTTCTGGGGCTGGTCGCGGCATTGCCGATCATTGTCCGATTGCTGAAACAGCAGAAGCTGATGGATGCGATCAAGTCTGACGGTCTCGAGCTCGACGAGGAGCCCCGAGATAAAGAGGTCCGGTAGCACGGGCAGTGGGTCCTCGGCTTTGTCCTTCCGGTCGAGGGCCCACTTCAAACTCATAGTCCCCCATTCGCTTCTCTGCCTCCCTTGAGATATCCAGTGCATTCTCCTGAGCACGGATCTGGAACTCAAGGCTTTCCACCTGACCATCGAGATACTCGAGGATGACGTTCTTCCCATCCCCCTTTTTCTTGACTCTCTTTCTTACCATCAGGGTTTTATAGAGTTGCTCATTAAGACTCTTGATATTGGCCTTTACTTGCCGACGACCCGTCTTAAGCATCTTGGCCATGACCACAGGGAAGTTCACGTTACTAACGTCCTCTCCTCCATTCATCACTGAGCTGAATAGCTGAATGATCGTCCGCTCGATCTCCGCCTCTGTGGTCTTGTAGGCATCGTTAGCACTACCCGTCTCATCATATCGCTTCCGACGTTCCGGGTCTTTCAAGATGCCATAAGCGTCTTGGACTTCCTGAAGCTTACGAGACGCCTCGGGGTCTTCTTTGTTCTTGTCGGGATGGTAGTCCTTTGACAAGCTCCGGTAGGCTGACTTGATGTCAGATATCGAAGCATCGGGTTCTACCCCGAGGATCTCGTAGGGGTTCATCTTCCTTCTTCCTCCGCCGCGAGCCGAGCCTGTTCAGCATTAAAGGCTTGGACTCTGGTTCGGGTGTCATCGATAGACTGCCAAGTAGCAGCAAGCTTTGACCGACAGTCATCGCCTACCTCAAAGGCATCGGCAATCAGCTGTGAGATCTCCCCACTGCTCCTAACCTCTCGACGTTCTAGTCGAGCCATACAGTCACGGAGTGCTGGGTCGGGTTCCGCGAACACCATCTGGGTTCGGGTCACCACCCGTGTCTCCGGTTCCGGCCGGTTCTGCATCGTCCCACAGGCGGCCAAGAGTGTCATTGATGATAGGAGCAATAGGCTCCTCAGGCTGGGAAGCCGGGGTGTCCGGCGCGGAGTTGATTGCATTTCTTATCTCCCTATAAGTTTGGGTGCGTTCGCGGGCGGCAGCTCGTTCCGCGGCGGCGATCTCTTGGTTGTTGTCATCAATATCATCTTTCAGTTCCGCGGCTTCACGGTTCTGTCGGTTGAGATCGATGGCTGCGTCTCTCTGACCTTCGACCCGAGTAACCTTTGTTCCCAGTTGCTCGTTCTCCGTCTCGAGGTCTTCGATATGTTGGAAGTGATCCCGGACCGTATCGAAGGCCAGATAGATCACCACTGCGGCCCCGACGCCCATCAGCAGTTTTAAGATGCTAACGTCGAAACCGAATAGCTTGAACAGTACTTTACCCATGGTTATTCCTCCTCTATGCTTTGGCTATAGACTTCCTTCACCCAGTCGACCAGAACGTCATCCGCACGGTAGCCAGCGCCCCATACAGTTATGATCTTTCCTGAGCAACCTACCCGCTTCAGCCAACCACGAAGCCGATTGATATGAACTGTGAAGATCTTGGGTTCAGGGCCACCATCGGACCTATCCCCATATATCATTGAGTGGAAGGCGGACTTGGCAACAACCCCGGGTGACCGCTTGATAAGGACTACCAACATAAAGGCCATCCTGTGGGTAATACCCCTGCCCCTCGACATTATGGCACCCAGCTCTTTGCTGCTGCCCATCAGTGCGTCGAGTTGCTGCCTTAGCAATTCGATCTCTTCCTCAAGTTCTTGTTCTCTTTCGTTTTGCATCTTCTGGTCCCGCCAACATCATTGACTGCCATCATACTTTCTATTTACCTTTTGGTCAACGGGTTCCTCTACTCGCGATTATGCGCGACATATGACAGTTCTGGGGTGTGCCTGGTTGACGCAGGACGCGCTCAGGCGGCGTTCGCTAGGTATCGCGTGTCATCATGCGCGATCAATCGGCGAAATCCCCTAAGGCAGCGTATCGATCTGCCACTAAAAGCCCCCGATGAGTGAACACCGGGGGCCTTTCGAGTATGAGAGTCGGCGACGGGTTTATTCGTCGTCTTCGTCTTCTTCATCCTCGTCGTCTTCGTCCTTGGCCTTCTTCGACTTCTTGGACTTCTTGTCCTTCTTCGAAGACTTCTTGGACTTCTTCGGTGCTTCGTCCTCGTCTTCATCCTCGTCATCCGAGTCGGAACGGATCTGGTCGATGACCTCGTTCAGTTCCTTCTTGGTGTTCCAGCCGTAAGACTTGCCAGCCTTCTCGATGCCGTTGTTACGCAGCTGGACGCGGACGGATGCAGGCTTGATGCCCAGTGCATCGGCCAGGTCCTGGACACCATACTTGAATTCTGCTGCTTCGGTCTTCTCGACCTTCTCGGCTTTATCTTTCTTCTTACCCATCGAAATATCCTTTCATGTTGATGGTCGCTTATGCAATCGATCATAGAAAGTTTCGGTGATCGACTTTTTCTGTTCTACACTGAAGCAGATGTCGGTGTCAATAGTTAAATCTGCCATCAGTAGAAAAAAATCTGCCGCCTCAGTTTGGAACATGAAGTCCCCCCGGCTCATCATTTGATCGTAGTCAATGAAGGAGTGCCCCATTGAATACACGAAGAACTTACGCGCTAGATATAAATCGACGCCGACCCCACCGGTGCGCTGTTGGCAGACCATGGCATCGAACTCACCTCGCTGGAAAGCCAGTAACATATTGGTCCGCTTCTTCTCGCGCTTGGTATCCTTGACCTTACCCCACAGTTTGGCAACTCGACCATACCCCATCCGCTCGATCAGTCCTGCAATCATATGGACTTCCCAGACGTACTTGCAGAAGACCACGAATGGCTCATCCTTCTTGACGTATTTCTTGATGGCGCGACGGAGCAACCTACGCTTGCTGGTGCCTATCATATGCACCTCACCGTCTTCGTCCTTGATGTAGCCGCCTGTCATCTGTTGCAGCTTACCGATGTTGGTTATCTTCAGGGGAGTCTTTATCGTCTCGCCGCCTATCTTTACAAGCATGGTCTTCTCGAGCTTCCGATACTTCTTGTTCTCGTAAGGATCAAGCTTGAACTTAAGCTTCTTGATCTTCGCCCGCTCAATACCGGCTTCCTCCTTGGTGATGCGACCGGTATGCGGGGAAATGAGATCCGCTAGTTCTTGGATCTTGTCTTCTCGTATTGGAGCCTTTCGCTTGGCGATCTGATAGGCGAGCATCATCTTCTTGCGTTGGATAACGCCCATCTTCTTGGTAAGGTCAATCGTGGGCTCCTCGAGGAACTCAGCCTCGAAGTCCTTCCAGTTATCCCCGAGCACTGTGGGATCCACGAACCGCATGATTGCCCACAGGTCCCGAGGGTTGGCATCGATGGGAGTTCCCGTCAGTGCTAGTCGTCGAGCGCCGCTTGCACTGAGCAATCCTGCGTCCCTGGAGGACCTTGAGGCTCGGTTCTTCAGTCGTTGCGCCTCATCATACACGATGCGATCCCAGTGAAGCCTACGTAGCTTCTTGAGGAGCGGGGTTACTGCCTCGTAGTTAAGGAGAAGGATCCTATGCTTGGGAGGTTCATTGAAAGCCTGAGTCCGAGATAGGTCATAGGACCTTTGGTCATAGTAGCTATCGAAGTCAAGGTGCACCGAGTACCAGGAAAGCTTCTCGTTTAGGAACTTTACCCAGGTGCTGCTTAAATTGGTCAACGGCCCAACGAGTAGAACGTCGTGGGTTACTTTTCTTTCCGCCTCTAACACGGCGCCCGTAACCCAGGTCTTCCCCGTGCGTTGCTCGTAGTACGCGGCAAATCCAGCGATAGAGCTTATCTCCCTGCCTCCTCTTCGCTGATGGTTCTGTAGCAGCCTTAACCAAGGCGATTGCTTGGCTAGGGCTCTCCACGATACACGCAACGGAACCCACGGCTCGCCACTCGAGAAGCGTTTCAAGTTGTAGCGGCGAGGGCTTGCCTTCCCGCGGGACTTTGACTTCGAACTTGAACGAGACGCCATCGACTACACCATCTAGGTCAGGTTGACCGGCTTCTTGAAAGGCTGACCCGTGAACCTTCCACCATTTACCGCCTACTTCCTTCTTCAGTGCCTTGTGGATGCGCTGTTGAAGTCGGCTCTCTTTTTTCTTAGCCATTAGGCTATCGCCATCCCCAGCTTAACTAGGGCTATCACCGCTCCGAGTAAGAAGGAGATCAGGGGAATGGGCTGAAGCTGTAGAGGTGTGTTCATTGCCATCCAAATACCCCATACCCCGAAGATAATAAGGATTATAGCCAAGGCCCATAGACCAAAGAACCAGATTAAGGCTATAGCTATGGCGATCAGTAGTAGAATAAACGCGGTTAACATAATGCTTCTCCCATATAAGGGAAAGGGCGCCACCCGAAGATGACGCCCTCCCCTTCCGACACCCGGTTACGATCAGCCCGAAAGCCGTTTCAGCCGGACGGCGCCGAACCTAGTCTTCGAGGAGGTCCTCGTCTTCCAGGGCATCGATGACGGCGGCCTGCTTCTTGCCGATCTTCTTGAAGTCGTCGAGATCCACGTCAAGGTCGTGCTCGTCGATGATCTCCTGGAGTTCATCTTCATCCATTTCCTCGATGTCATCTTCGTCGTACTTCTTGGCCTTCTTCTTTTTGCCCTTGGACTTTTTCGACTTGGACTTCTTGGGGGGTTTCTCATCCTCCTCATCTTCGTCCTCATCTTCCTCGTCCTCATCGTCCTCATCCTTCTTGGATTTCTTCGATTTGGACTTTTTCTTCGACTTGGACTTCTTGCCCTTCTTGGGTTCGTCGTCCTCATCTTCATCCTCGTCGTCTTCATCCTCGGTACCCTCGTAGTTCTCGATGGTATCGAAGTCGGTCATCTTCGCCCGTTTCTTGCCGTTGTAGGTTTCGTGGGTGACAACGGCAACGCACTCCTCGCCGACGAGCTCGGACAAGTCGATGTCCATTTCGTCCTTGGGAACGTCGATGCCCAGGGCTGTGAGGAAGGAGTGCAACTTCCACAGGCTGTTCTCGTCGAGGGTGCAGTAGAACCAGAGCTTGGTGCCCTTGTGCTTCCCTTCGGAGATCTCGAGCGTGAACTCGATCTGGTCATTCTTATTAGACGATACGCCGGCCTTGGTCTCGAGGACCTCGACCTTGTAATCGCCCTCGGGCGGAGTCGACCGGCTTTCAACGTCCTTGAAATTGACCTTGACGGAGTCGGACTTTTTCTTACGGCTACGAGCCATTATTCATTTCCTTTCATCAGTTTCTTCAGCTTTCGGAAGGTGGGATCTTCAATATAATCTGGAGCCTCGATCCCCTTGGGCTTCCGGATCTTGGTAGTGTAGACCTCATTAGGGCCGACACGCAAGCAGTAAATCTTTTCGATCTGGGTCTTCTTCATTTTGGTTTTCTTGTTACGAGTCTTGGTAACCCGAACCCGGATGAAGGTGTTGACAATAACGGATACGCTGGCGTTCAGGTCATTCTTGACCGAAGGCATCAGCTTGGGGCCAACCTCAGGATCGAGCTGTGACAGTCCATCGTCCTCGTCATCGGGGAGGTTGAATACTCGCTCCTGTGCGATGAACACACTCTCGACCGGAAGGTTACGGATATCCATGATGACAGATTTCAGTTCCCCGGCGATCAGTCCCCAGTCCTGCTTGGTAAGAGTACCGAAGTCCCCAGCCTTTTTCCCGCTTTTCTGGAGCTTCTTGTTTACCCCCATCTCGTCGGTCAATATGCTTTGAAGCTGGGACATCGTATCTAGCACGATAGTCTTGTATTTGAGTTTCCCCTTGTTAGCCTTGCTGTGGGCCCAGAGGATCAGATCCTTCAATTGTTCTCCCGTCTCAATATCCACAACATCTACATCTTCGACATCGGCTATAGAGTCGGTGCCGTTATCCAGGATATTGAGATAAAGTATGGGCTTGGGGTAGGATCCTGACAGAGTGGTCTTACCTGTACCGGATCGACCATAAATTGCATAGGACCCGTGGTAGTGCTTTTCGCCGACCGGGGTAGATCCCGGTGCTCGATCACGTTTACGGACGGTGGTTGCCATGAATTAAACCTTTCACTTGAGCCGATCTTATATCACCGAGTTGAACCCAGTGCAATACCCTTAATCCTCAGCGCGTTCTTTGTCATCACGCTTGTGGCTGAGATCCTCAGTCTGGTATTCGCGCTTCAAGATCCATTCCAGGTCGGACCCTGTAGCCTCGGCTTTACACAGGGGTTGGAAGTCACACCAACTGCAATGGCGGTCGATGTTCTGGTCCTTCTTAGTGCCGTAACCGTCAGCGATCTCTTTTGCGGTGTCTACGAAGTCATCCCAGATATTATCCACGATCCGAGGCTTGACTGGACTGTAGATACGGATGAACCTATTTCGGCGGTTAGCCTTGGAGTCCGCGAGGATCTTCTTATATGCAGCGTCTGATTTCTTTAGACCCTCTTCCTTGCGCCAAGCCCTTACTCTTGTTGGCAGGGTATCCATTTTTCTCGTGGAGATCTTACCGTGGGAGTTAGTTCGCCC
>Ga0208646_1000105_pt1 | contig 59807 bp, 53 predicted proteins | sample AntAceMetag02UK8_FD_184762 | JGI IMG/M metagenome (GOLD analysis project Ga0208646, IMG submission 184762) | Saline lake microbial communities from Ace Lake, Antarctica - Antarctic Ace Lake Metagenome 02UK8 (SPAdes) (version 2) | ecosystem: Environmental > Aquatic > Non-marine Saline and... | reverse complement strand
GTCACAACGAATGAAATTTTAGCATTTCATACCACCCTGAATCACTTTAAACGTACTTTTGTCTCAAAAAATAAATTGAAACAATCGATTTTATCCGATTTATGGGGGCTCAATTTTCAAGTTGGGATAAGATACAGCCTGGTTTCAATTCCAATAAGGTGCGATTGAGAGGAGCATAACACAAGTTTGTGAACAAATTGAAATGCTGTTTCAATTCCAATAAGGTGCGATTGAGAGAAGCAAAATGAGCAGAAGCATCCATTTCGATAACACGTTTCAATTCCAATAAGGTGCGATTGAGAGTCTGTAGGGTGAAGTACAATAATCTTAGTTGGCTTTGTTTCAATTCCAATAAGGTGCGATTGAGAGGAGGCAAAAGATGCTGCTCCATGAACCAGCGAACGAAGTTTCAATTCCAATAAGGTGCGATTGAGAGTATGTATAATCCTATTACTTTAAAATCTGTTCTATTGTTTCAATTCCAATAAGGTGCGATTGAGAGAGGTAAGGTATTCAGGCCTACTACGTCAACGTACAAGTTTCAATTCCAATAAGGTGCGATTGAGAGTATCAATAAGAGACTTTCTACAACTAATCTCAATTCGTTTCAATTCCAATAAGGTGCGATTGAGAGGATACGATCTGGAGATGTAAAGATTCTCTAGGAAATGTTTCAATTCCAATAAGGTGCGATTGAGAGTCTTCAAACTTAAGCCCAGAGGATGGCTTGTCTTTAGTTTCAATTCCAATAAGGTGCGATTGAGAGGAAACTTTGATTTTTGGGTAAGAGGATCAAAGGCGGGTTTCAATTCCAATAAGGTGCGATTGAGAGATGATTAAACTCTTTTTTTTGGTCTTTTCTATTCAAGTTTCAATTCCAATAAGGTGCGATTGAGAGTTGCTATTGCTGATCCTAACCAAGGAAAAAAAGAACAGTTTCAATTCCAATAAGGTGCGATTGAGAGTGTTGACGAATTAGCCGTACCTAACAGGTTACTAGGGTTTCAATTCCAATAAGGTGCGATTGAGAGCGGCGTGTATGCAACATCAGCAGGGGGACAAGTCACGTTTCAATTCCAATAAGGTGCGATTGAGAGTTGCGATGAAAATATAGTTTCCATAATATTTTATGTTTCAATTCCAATAAGGTGCGATTGAGAGAAGCCTCCGTTGAAACGTCTTTGAACTTCAACATTTGTTTCAATTCCAATAAGGTGCGATTGAGAGTTGAAAAGCTTTCGTGTGCGGAATCGTGAACGTAAGTTTCAATTCCAATAAGGTGCGATTGAGAGAAATAGAACAAGTAAAAAAGGAGGGGTGTCTATGGCGTTTCAATTCCAATAAGGTGCGATTGAGAGTTTGATTTGCATCAAGAAAAACAGTATTATAATCATCGTTTCAATTCCAATAAGGTGCGATTGAGAGACAAGCCAATCCCAAAGGAGCGATGACAATGATGAAGTTTCAATTCCAATAAGGTGCGATTGAGAGAAGCGAAAACCTTCTACCTTTCCATTTGTGTGTTCTGTTTCAATTCCAATAAGGTGCGATTGAGAGATTTCTTCGCCCGTATGCTTCGCTCCATTTAGCTTAGTTTCAATTCCAATAAGGTGCGATTGAGAGCAGGATAGCCAATCCTGAAGGGACTTGCAACACCTTAGTTTCAATTCCAATAAGGTGCGATTGAGAGAATACCATCATAAGACAACCCATTTTCATCCCAATTGTTTCAATTCCAATAAGGTGCGATTGAGAGATCAGGGCCGGAAGCGAAGAGGCGGCCGAACAAAAAGGTTTCAATTCCAATAAGGTGCGATTGAGAGTTTTGTAAGTCGTAGCGGGGAATTGGTAGCCTCTTTGTTTCAATTCCAATAAGGTGCGATTGAGAGTAAGCGAGGGCTATAATGTTGGGTTCCGATACGAGTTTCAATTCCAATAAGGTGCGATTGAGAGTAACTTCAGGCGGTGGGGCTTACGATCTAGCAATAAAGTTTCAATTCCAATAAGGTGCGATTGAGAGGCTTCAAGGCAGAGATTTCCATATGATTAATTTCGTGTTTCAATTCCAATAAGGTGCGATTGAGAGCTTAGTCTATCTGAAGCAGATAAAGCAGCTAAAGACAGTTTCAATTCCAATAAGGTGCGATTGAGAGCCCTTTGCAATCTTTGCTTTGATTCGGATTTCCATCGTTTCAATTCCAATAAGGTGCGATTGAGAGAAATCCTGTTTTCGATTATTCAGGAAACGGGAACCAGTTTCAATTCCAATAAGGTGCGATTGAGAGCCTCTTCAAAAATATCACTATGAATGTGGTAGATATGTTTCAATTCCAATAAGGTGCGATTGAGAGATCACGATAATTATCACCTCCCGACTCAACAGCTCTGTTTCAATTCCAATAAGGTGCGATTGAGAGTTTAGCAGTAGGCCTATGCAGCCAAAAACCAAAACTGTTTCAATTCCAATAAGGTGCGATTGAGAGTCAGATAGTTCTTCCATAAACTTCCTTGCTTCCTGTTTCAATTCCAATAAGGTGCGATTGAGAGTTGATGGTATTGATGGATATGCCGTCACAAAGCTTGGTTTCAATTCCAATAAGGTGCGATTGAGAGCTAAGGCAGGAACTGGTAAATACAGCAGAAAAATAGTTTCAATTCCAATAAGGTGCGATTGAGAGCCGTTTTTTCTAAGGCGAAAATAGGGCTTTATTTAACTTAAACGAGGTTTTGACTAACATTTTTTGACCATTCTTGTCGTCGGTCACCTATAACCGGATTTACCCCGACCTTCGACAACTTCCCCAACAAGCTTTAAATCACGATTTATCGGGTTTTATGCGCAATAAATTTTTAGCATGTCAAAGAACGTAGGCCTGCGACGACTCAAAGAAAATTATCCAACTCATTTTTTTCCTGCCCGATCACCTCTTTATCTAGCCATTTTTGGTCTCTTGCCTTGAACAATATCAAACTATCTTTTTCTGGATCCATAATCACTTTTGCCCGACCTTTAAGCTCTCGAAGTTTTACGTCGCTAATCTCTCCTTCAAACACCGAGTTTTGAATCCAGTTCAAATATACCCGACAAAGTTTTAGCATTTTTGCCACTCGTTTTTCACCAATATCATACACCAATACAATATACATTACCACCACGCTTTAAAAGGTTGAAAATCTTCTATTCCAAGAATGTGCTTACTCAGCTTGTAGCATTCCAGTTTGACCAAATACTTGTAGCTGACAGACCGCTTCAAAGATCGGTGCTTGATGGTTTCCCCCAGCCGATCCTCCCACGCTCTGACGAAAGCCTTTCGTCCACCCTCTTTCAAAGTGATATAATTCGTCTTCTGATCAAAATCTGATTTTTGAATTTCCTTCTTGTTAATCATCCGAAATATGGTTCTATCTACCAGCAAAGGCTTAAAAATCTCTGCCAAGTCCAAAGCCAATGAAAATCTACGCTCCCCAGGCTCATGCAAATAACTAATCGTCGGGTTCAACTGTGTATGGTAAATCTGATCCATACAGAGTGTATAGCACATCATATTGCCAAAAGACACCAGCGCATTGAGTTCGTTGGTAGGTGGTTGCTTGCTCCTTTTGATCCAGTCAAAACCAGGCATAATATGCTCAAAAGTGGAATAATAAGTCTGCCGAATATTGCCCTCCAATCCCATCAGCTCATCCACCGCATGACAATAACTTATGGACTGGGCATACTCCGTTATTTGCGCTATAGGCGCTTCCAGTGATCGGTCTCTGTTCTGATAGTATTTTAAGTTTTTGAGCATATTAAAGGCTGCTCCTTCTATAAAACTTTTGGCTATTCGTAAGCGCTTATCATCATGAAGATAATGCTCCGTTTGTGCGACCAATACTCGACCTGCTTGTAAGTATTCTTTTGGGTAAAAAGAACCCGAATAATGTTCGTAATAATCAAAGAAATGAACGCTGATCTCTTTTTTTCCCATGAAAATATAAAGGGCACTATTGGCATCAAGGCTTCCAAATACAAACAGATTACTCACCCCTTCTACAGGAATGTATTTTGGCTTTCCCTCTACGCCATCTTCATCGACTGGCGTAAATTTCAAAGTGTTGTCTTTCCGGCTCAAGCGACCGGGATTAAACAGGTAGTAGGACTTTTTCATTGGCTATAACAGAAATCATGGTAACTACAAGACTTGCATATTTTACTATTAATCACCGCTTCAGGTTTATCACGAGTGACAACCTCCTCCACAGCCTTCAACCAGCGCTCCACGAGCTCGGTATCTCCCTCCTCCCATCGCACCTGCTCACGTTCTCTTAGTTTTGGATATTCCAACACACCCTGCGGATTGTCCACGCCTGCTTCTCGCAATAAGTAGAGGTAATATTTGACCTGAGCAATATGGGCTTTTTCCATTTTGTTAGATTGCTTCACCTCATGCACAATCCCATTTTGCGCGTCATAATAATCTATCTTCCCACCATCAAGCACGAGTTCGGTGTATTTTGCCGCGCGATCTGCGTAGCTCAGCTCGCCCGTTAGCTTGCCTTCATATACCTGATCGCTCTCCGTTTCCATGCGTATGCCGTTGGCAAAAAGCCATAGTTTCCTTTTGCAGATATGTAAATAGTTGATATGTGTGGCCGTGATTTTCAATTTGCTTTTGACTTACATTTCAAAATCTAGTATTACATCCTTGGCTCGAAGCTCTTGATGGATTTTTACAAATTCCTCACGACCTCCAAACCATGACAACCCTTCGTCTTTGGAAATTCTCGTAGGCTTGTCTAGCAAATAGCTATGCCAGCTACTATGTGCCCATTCGCAAAGGTCACGGACAAAATGATGATGCACAGGGTTGTTGTGGATATAGGCGATTAATCTGGTGAAATAAGCATCATTTTCTACTCTTTTGCGCTTACATCGTGGTATAAATAGACTTCCTTTTCGTTGAAAGCGGTTATTATAGGCCTGCGTATATCCGTTAAATAGATGGGAAAATTGCCGACTGATACGCTCAGATAATTCAAGCCCTTCGAGGGTTTCAAACCCTCGAAGGGCTGATAAGTGCTCCAAACTACGAACCCTAATCATAAAATGAAGATGATTAGGCATCAAACAATAGGCAAAAGTCTCTACGATGGGATGGATACGCTCGGCATATTTTCGCAAAAAGTAGAGGTAGTTTTCCTCCTCACGGAAAAGATTTTCACTACCATTGGCATGTGTATATACATGGTATACATTTTCTGGTTCCAAAGGAATACGATGCTCAGCCATGTGTTTCGTTTTAGTCAATCATATATAACATATCAAGCCCCCGCCAACTGCTTTTCATAGTCAAAAGCCATCATCAAGTCGATCAGTTTTTTAGAGTGCGTCGGCCCTTTCTGGTTTTCTTTATAGAAATTGGTTTATGCTAAAATCAACTCCTTTTTCAAAAGAATAAAAACCTCCGCGAAGGATATAAATTTTTTCTTTCTCTTCTTTTATTATTATCTCCATCATATCAACCATTGAATTTCTTTTCCCTCTCTCCAAAAGATAAATAGGAAGCTCCAAGCCGTTCTTCAATTTCCATTCTTGAAATCCCATATAATTTGAAAAGTAATGGCTTTCTGGCTGATGGATAAATACTGTTTCTTGTGGTGCGATATCTCTGCTACTCCAAAAGTTAACTTCTGAGTCATCTTTGTTACTTATCTGCTTGGAACTAATTAACCAATTACATTTAAAATATTCTTTAAGGTTATCAGCGTTAGATTTTGCACGTATAGAGAACTGTGAAGGTTTGTCGTAAACTTGATTGAGAATACTAACCAATTTCGCTGCGCTGAATTCTTCGGTTAATAATTTTTCTTTGGTCTTGTCGAATGCTTCAGAATTTTTCCACGATTTTTCCTTTTTAATATAACTGCCATAGGGAGCTGGATAGATTTTACCATCTTTCATGGGAATCAGCACATGAAGTTCACCAAGCTTAGATTTATTAAAACGATTAAGACGACCTGCCCGCTGTGTAAGTCTATCTATCGGGCTCAAGTCACTAATCATAATGTCTGCACTTATATTGATGCTCATTTCTCCTATTTGAGTCAAAATGGCAATTCCTTTAGCATTTCCCCTTTCCCAAGCTTGTTGACCCAACATATTAATCAATTCCTTTTCTTTCTTCATTTTGTCAGGTTCTGTATACCGACTATGATAAAGACAGACATTGATGTTTTTATTATCAAACCATTTAAGAAAATCAATTGCACGATCAACTGTATTCGCGTAAATAATTGCACTTCCATGAGCTATGCATCGTTCCAATAACTCATGAATCTCATCTGCATTTGCACAATTACTAATTGATTTTATCGCGAATCTTGATCTATAATACTCCTCCTCATCTAAGGTGTCTTTTTTTATCTCTGTTATCGTGTAACCTATTTTGCGGTAATCTATTAGAGCGACATCAGGCAATGAAGCACTCATTAGTAGCACAGGTACACTCCAATGGTTCAATATCTCTAACAGAACAAGAATATTGGCCTGAGTGAAATCGTCGTAAAAATCTGCTTCATCGATAACTAAACATGAATTAGCCAGATTAAACGCTATTAAATGATGGTCCTCCCGTGTTAGAGTTAAGGCCATCAGTAAATGGTCTATTGTGCAAACTGTAACTGAAGTTTGTAGTAGTCGAGCGAATTCATGTTCTTTTGAAGCGTCCTTTTTATCTAAATTTCCGGACTCCACTTGATCATGAAACTTAGTAAACCAAGCACTTGAATGATATAATCCTGTCTTTGAAAGGTTTTCTGCAACGTTGATAGATAAAGCATTTGATGTAAATCGTGTAGGCATGGCAATTATAAGACGATCAGCTCTCTCATTGTGAATTTGTAAGGATGCCCAAAGGAGTGATGCATCAGTTTTACCAGCTCCTGTGGCAGCTCTAACAAGAAGAAGCTTATCTCGCCAACACTCCTCTATCATTTTCTGTACGTTACGTTTTTTCCTGTAAGGAAATTCATATTTGAAGGCCCTATGTTCAGGAATATTCTCTCCTTCCTCTCGTGCGCTTGCTCTTCGATCAGCAAGTTGTAAAAGTCCTCTAGGGCCAGCATACTCATAATGCAAGTTGGCGACATTAGATAATGTTAATCGCTCATCTATTGTGCGATTACTCTCCTTTTGAAAAATTTTCCAAAATCTCTCCACTCCTTCATCAAACCACCGTTTTTCAAATCTAAAACCCAGCTTTCCGTGATGCGCGGCAATTGCAGCTTGAAGACAAATAGGTATATTTTTAGACTCATGAATAACGAGAGATTGAAACTCATGTCTAATCTTCGCTTTTAATAGGTGCCTTCCGGCCTTACCAGGTTGGTTTCGAGCATATTTTTGAAATGACCCTATGTTTTTTTTCTGCCAGTTAAGGTAACTTTTGTAATCTAGCTGGCAGGCTCTTTGCCATGCGGGACACTCCTTCCCATCATCATGATATTTAGTAACAAGTTCAAGTCTCCTGTAAAGGCTTTTTCCAACTTTCTCATTGTACTTTTTGAAAGTAAAAGGATAGTGAGTACACAGTATTTTCCCTTCTGACATCACATGCTCACGATGTTGCTTTAGAGAAATACCAGAAGGTTTGGCTAAGACTTGATTCTCGTTACTCACGTCCGAATGCTTTGGCAAAAGTTATTGGCTCTGCTCCATTGGAAGGGTCATATAAAGAATTCTCTTTACTATTTAGAAATATCATGGCAGCTTTATATGCATGGAACACACTCAGTTCCCCTTTGTCATCGCCCATAAAGTATGTTGCCTTTCTATCGTCAAGTTCTTCTAGTATATTTTTTCTTTCTTGAGTTTCGGCTGTAAAATACCTACTCGCTTTTCTACTTAAAATACTGTCGAAGACAATAATGACTTCCTGTGGCTCTCCACTAACAGCATTCCTAGCTTGATTGGCATAGTCATTCATAGATTTAGTAGCATTTAAATATAAATTGGCTCTTCGCTGGCGCTCTTCCTCAGTAGTATGCTTGAAATACTTTTTCTCTACATTAAAACTCTTTTCGTACTTAAATGCTTTTGAAATACCGAGAGAACTAATATCAAGAAAGAAATTCATATGCATAAGATCCGATTGGCTTACTTCCTTGGTAGCCAATGCTTGAACCTTTGCATCCTCGTCTTGACTAACTTTTAATCTGACCAGTAAGTCTCTACCTACTTCACTCGACTCTTTTGCCACGGCTGGCGTTACGGATAATGGAGCAATTCTTCTACCTGAATAATCTCCTTTTGATGGGTGCATAAATCCTCCCATATCCGAACGAAGATCACGTTCTACATAGTTGCTAATACCATCTCCATTTGAAACAAATGTGTCTGACTTTAACGGGTCAAGTTCATTTAATCTATCAACCGCCGAGAATAAGACGTGTCTCTGCATTTGTCCTGACACATATACTCTACCGTCTGGTCTCCTTTTAATTGACGAAGCATTACCTAAAAGTTTTTCACCACCATTTGCGATATGATTTTCGAATGGTGAAAGCATCGATACAAGTATTCCTTTAATTTCCATATTATTCTTTTCTTTATGAGTTAAACATCTGATAGGTCTTCCAGCTTTTCGGCTCCATGAATCACAACTTCGTGTTGAGACTCTTCTTTTTTAGCTGGTTCATTTTTAAGTCGAGAAAAAGCGATCAATAGGTTTTTCGCTTGATCAATTTGTAGCTCTCCACTAGCTGTTTTCTCCATATACAACCCTGCACTTTCGGGAGGTTCTGAATGAGATAACCTACCTGCTCGAGTTATAGCCTGTGCTATAAGGGCGTCACCACTCTTAGCCGAAAAAGTGGAACTCTCTAATTCAATCAATACTTTGGCCTTTGCCTCTCTTATCTTCTCCCAATAATTTGAAGTTCCTTTCGCTACTTCCCTCTTAGCAGTGAAATAAGCCACCTGATTTAGCCATCGACCCAACTCGCGCGCCGATGCTACAATATTTGACTCTATCATGTCTATGTTTTTAAAATATGTGTTGAATAATGTTAAAAGCTGATATGGATATTCCCCTCGAAAGGATAAGAAATCCTTGAAGGCCGGTAGGTTAAATAGTTGTAGAAACCGACTAGAAAATAGGTCGAATTTTTGATATTCTGTATTCTGGCTTGTTCGCCTGTCTTGGCCATAAAGCTGCGTGTAGTAAATACTATCTATGATTTCTTTGAGCCTTCCTTCTTTAGCTAGCTCTATAATGTGACTGCTATATGAAAAGGTTGAAGCACCTCCGTATTTAATCATGTATATACTCGTAAACTTCAGCCTATCTAGAACCCTGTTCGCCAAAGAGGATACTTCCGCTTCTTTGGCAAATTCTCCAATAGTGCCCAATAATGATAAACTACCTAAAGCACTACTAATTGGTGCATTTGGAAAATTTCCCTTATAAATACGTGGGCGTTTTGGTTCAAATGTACCATTCTTGGTTTTTAACACATTACCAATCAATAAATCAGATGACGATTTGGACATCTTTAGTCGTTTGAATAAGCGAACAAAGTCCATCATTTCCGCCAGAGGTAAATCTGGGATAATACACGTATTCGCTGTTTCCGGACCGCCTCTACGCTCAATCCTATATTGCAAATAGGGCTTTTCTATGCTCAGTGAAGAGATCGCATTTAGTGCTACCTCAAATAATGAGGTCTTAGGTTTTCCCCTACCTATTGAACTAGTCAAGGAAAAATTAAGAAATTCTCCGGATATAGGTGAAATAGACATTTTTACATCACCGATCTTTCCAAGGCTTTCCTTTTCTAATTGCCCTAATATTTGGTGACTTTCTTTCCAAATATTTCTAGCTTGCATATCCGAGGATATTATGTTTGGAGCTAAAAAAACTCCAGCTTTTGTATCACCTTTTACCTCTCTAAGATAAGTATAGCTGACTTTTGACTTAGCTTTATAGTCTCCAGCTGGGCACAGTCTAAATGAGTTTAATCCCTTCTGGATTTCTACTTGAAGCATTTTCGCGTTGATGTCATCTTGGCTATTTAAGTCGTTTTCAACACGGACAAGAGCCTCTCCATATTTGGTGAAAGGATGTAAACTCATAGCTCTAAAAGTTTTACATCAACCCAACCTTCGCTAGTTCCCAGGTAAGACAAATTGTTGCTCTTAAAACTCTCTAATAAAGCACTAGATAAATCACTATCCATTGCTACTTGAACAGATAAATGATCACTGTATTTGATGTACTCCCTTGTTGTAGGTGAGGAATAATATAACGGGTAAGAATTTTTCTCTTTCTTGAAAAAGATTTCTAGTTCTTTATCATCAATTAATTTAGGCTTAGTTTCATTTCTAGGTAATTCCCTTTTTATGGGAATGAGCTCATGACTTATATTAATGGTTCCCTTAGGATGTACAATAGCATCAGCTCTACGGAATGCTTTGCTCCAATAGTCATCATACTGAAATGAATCTGATTTAAAGCATTGTTTAATATCAAAATACTCCATCAGCAAGGGCATATAAGATGAACCTGAAGTAATGGGAAACTCCATATTTTGCTTTTTACGTACTTTCTTAAGATCATTAATAATGGCTTTACGATCAGCAGCGTCAATATGCCAGCCTAGAATATTCTCGAATAGCCCACAAAGCATCTTTTTACTTGGTGACTTTAAGGTTTTATAGTAAGAGCCCGGTAAATCACTTACCATTGACAAAGGAGCTAATGGAACTATTTCCACCATCAGCATTTTATCTATGACCGGAATCTTTTTAAGCATCTCTATTCCTGATTCATTCATTTTTCCAGTTATTAACTCGTTGATTATTTTCAATCTCCTTTTTAAGACAAAACAATTCATCCCTCATGGCATAATATTTCATATCATCATCATTTAAGTGAGCCAAAACCAATGCCTGTACTATTGCCTACGCCTACATTCCATGCAAAAGCGATTTGCTCGGGTGATCCTTTAATAATCACGGGACATAGACTTGCACGATTTTTTACGCCCTTATAGTTGACTAGTTTGGTCTTAGGAGAATGGTAATTTTTATCAAAATCTATGCGTACACCTTCAGCTTGTATTCCTGCCTTATTCATTTTCGTCACCATGGTTTCTGTGAGGTAGTCACCAGCTTTCTCATGATCAAAAAGTACGTGCTCGGTTCGCTCGCCATCTCGCCTCTTTATCAGCACCGGACTAGATAACAGGAATCGCTCCTCTGTTTCAAAAGTTGGCGTATCTAAAATGGTAATATCCGCTACTCTAATACCAAAACAGATTTGTGGATCTTCTTGAATTCCTTTAACGATGGTTTTTAGTAGCACAGGATCATGAGTTCCAATGAACCATCGAGTACCCTCAGGAAAGGACAATCCACCTTTCCCACTTTTCCCTCCTTCGAGCCATGAAAAAGAGTAGAGCGACACTTCACCATGTATATTGTTGTGAGTACCGATCCACTTATGAACCGCTCCCGTAAGGTTGGGAATGTGGTCGTAAGGAATATTATTACTAAACGCGATGCAATTCAAACAAATTTTCATACCATGACAAGATAAGTAAGTAAGTTATTAAATTTATGTACTTTTGAATAGGAATTGAAATTGACAAGATAATTAAGTTCAATAATCGAACCTCATTATTCCCAGAAGGCTGAGCCTTCTGGGATTTATTAAATTATTACTTATAATGGATATTAATATAAAGTTTGACCATTCATCATATTTATCGCTACCTGAATTACAAACTCTGGGAATCAGGAAGATGATCATGTTAGAGGAAGTATTTCTAGACATTGACGCAGCACCTGTGGAAATAACTATGGCGGAAGATAATTTCCCAGTATTCTTTATTGTAGGTTTTTCACAATCGATGCTCCCGCTTCTATATATTTTTGAAATTCCAGATATATCCTCAGACTTAGTTATTGTTTCTAAATATGCGCGAATAGCTACAAAACAAGAACTTAAGAAATTTTTCTGCCGATAATTAATGGGCTCTCTTACAATAAATTTATTGTAAATTCGCTTATGGATAAATTCAACACAGAAAATCCTTTTAGAGAAAATCCAGAAAGCGAACTTAAGAGGAGATTGCAAAGCGCTAGACCACTTACCCAAGAGCAATTCAAAAAACGAATCCAAGAGATCAAGAATAACTCTAAAATAAAATGATGTTGTTAGCGCTAAGTTTATAAAACTTTTTGAGCCATCATTTTTATCAATTGCTAGTAATAAGTACTCCTGATCAATCTTTAGTGCCATATCAATTGTCCTCTTTTACGTTTAGATTTATAACTATTATAATCTAACGGTTTAGACACATTGAATCAATGTTTTAAATCATTATTTCCAAAAAATACCATAAAAAAGGTATGCTAAGTGTAGAAAACTGGTACTTTTTTACTAAATAAATTACCGCATGCCGACTAACTGCTCCAAGCCGCTGGCACAAGCGGTCTCGCATATGTCCAACTTCCTGTCTCGTCTTGAAATAGTTTTGCTTATGGTTTTGGTATTGTCACCAACAAACTAGGTCTTGATCCTCTAACAGCGTAGGTCGGTGATAATGCAGACTTGAAGCAGGTTGGAAGACTTGAAAGAACATTGGCAGAATGAGATTCCTGCCTGCGCAGGAATGACGGCATTTGAAAAACCTCCATGCCTTGCAGAGGTCTCTCGTCCTGAAATAGTTTTGCTTATGGTTTTGGTGTTGTCACCAACAAACTAGGTCTTGGTTCTCTAACAGCTTAGGTCGATGATAATGCAGACCTGAAGCAGGTTGGAAGACCTGAAAGAACATTGGCAGAATGAGATTCCTGCCTGCGCAGGAATGACGGCATTTGAAAAACCTCCATGCCTTGCAGAGATGTCTCGTCTTGAAATAGTTTTGCTTATGGTTTTATTGTTGTCACCAACAGACTAAGTCTTGATCCTCTAACAGCGTAGGTCGGTGATAATGCAGACCTGAAGCAGGTTGGAAGACCTGAAAGAACATTGGCAGAATGAGATTCCTGCCTGCGCAGGAATGACGGCATTTGAAAAACCTCCATCCCTTGCAGAGGTCTCTCGTCCTGAAATAGTTTTGCCTATGGTTTTGGTGTCGTCACCAACAAACTAAGTCTTGATCCTCTAACAGCGTAGGTCGGTGATAATGCAGACCTGAAGCAGGTTGGAAGACCTGAAAGAACATTGGCAGAATGAGATTCCTGCCTGCGCAGGAATGACGGTACTTGAAAAACCTCCATGCCTTGCAGAGGTCTCTCGTCTTGAAATAGTTTTGCTATGATTGGTGTTGTCACCAACAAACTAAATCTTGGTTCTTATCAAGCGTAGGTCGGTGATAATGCAGACCTGAAGCAGGTTGGAAGACTTGAAAGAACATTGGCAGAATGAGATTCCTGCCTGCGCAGGAATGACGGTACTTGAAAAACCTCCATGCCTTGCAGAGGTGTTTCGTCTTGAAATAGTTTTGCTATGATTGGTGTTGTCACCAACAGACTAAGTCTTGATCCTCTAACAGCGTAGGTCGGTGATAATGCAGACCTGAAGCAGGTTGGAAGATAAGGCGCATGCTAAATAGGAAATGCCAAATATTGAAACTTGGTACCCGTTTTACTAAAAAATCACCTCATGCCGACCAATTGCTCTGCTTCTGTAGGCACGAACTCTTGGTAATACGCATATCTTTCAAATATTTCCTCCACGTATTTTTTAGGCTCTTCCCCCCTACAATACCCGTACTTGACAATTGACAAATTGAAGTATTTTTTCTTCGATTTCATCACGAGTGCTTTGTCTACATTGTCATACCATATATTTGGATCCATATGATACTTTTCTGCCAATCTCCTTGCATCCTGTACGTGGTTGTGACCGACATTGTAAGAGCCTAATATGAACTTTATTCGTTCATCCTTATCTTCAATGTGCTTGGCCCAATAGTTCTCCAGATATTCAATATGGGCTGCTCCTGCTTTTAGGTTTGTCTTTGGGTTTTTAAGGTTAATAAAGCCGTAACTTTTCGCTGTTCTTGGCATTAGCTGCATAAGACCTACAGCGCCCACCCATGATTCTCCTTTTGGGTCAAACTTAGATTCTTGGTTGATCAAAGCTGATAGCAACCTCCAATCCCAATCGATCTTCTTAGCGGTCGCTTTTATCAGTTCATCGAATTCAGAAATCTTATCGCCTTTCAAGGAGTAAAACTCACTTTTCGATCTGGCCCTAAACGCTCGGCTATTTTTAAAATACTTGTTGTAAATACTGTAAAAATCACTACCTGCTCTTTCCATTTTAAGCCATTTATTAACCTCCTCTTTTAAGTTTGGCGATGTTTTCCTAATGCTCCAAGCAAGTTGCTGCATGACGCCAACAGTCGTTTCAATATCCAAGTTCTGGTAGTAAGATGCGTTGATTTTAGCAATGTTATAATCCGAAACCGTGTAATCTATTTGCGTATCATTAACCATGCTCAATATCTCATCTGTCGTAAGGTTTCCCGGTAAATATTGAATGTCTATATCTCCACCCAACTCGTCTTCCAAATTGATCAGTCGCTCCTTATAAGAAGAATTTTCACGCACGGCTATCGGCAACCCTATCATCTTAATTGGGTTCCTGATGAGTGCTTTCTCAATTTCATGCAACTTCATTTGACGCCAATTATCCGGTTTTCTTTGGACCAATACTTGGTGGGTAAAATTTAATGGTAACGAAAAGTCGACAACCGCCTTTCTTAGCTTGGTCACAGTCAAATTGTAAGCAATAATATCACCGTCTCCTCTGTTCAATAGCGTGATGATCTCATCAATATTTTCGGCTATTATCATTTCTAATTCCACGTCCAAATATTCCGCCAATCTCTTTGACAGTTCGTACTCATAGCCCATCGGTTCTCCTCGGTAGAGAAAATAGCTGGTGGACGAATAAGTCGTGATGGCTTTTAACGTATCTCTCTTTTTAATTTCTTCCAAATCGGCCCGATAGTCAAATTGGTTCATAACGCTATCAACGTAATCATTAAAAATAGCTTGTTCTGATTTTAATGAAGGCTCATCATTTATGTACGAATTATCTTTTGATGGCGCGGAACATTGGAAAAAAAAGATAAAAAGAGCGGAAATAAGTAGACTTTCTTTAAACGAGTATTTTAAGCTTTTTCGTTGGGTCATAATAGGGTAACTACTTTATATTCAATCTGTTTCAAAAACGGTATTCTCTAAAATTAATATAACTATGGGAAATTAGCCAAATAAAATACCCTATTTAGGGTATTGAGAATTGTTAGTGAAACACATAATTTACTTAAGAATAAGGCAGAGCAATATCTGTATATGTTCACCGCTGGTTAAGAGCCTTCTTTTTTTAAGGAAGGCTTTTTTATGCTTTCGTCACTACAAAGCCAAAAAAAAGCGACCAAGGTCGCTTTTACATGAAATTTAGCAGATAATGACCTATATAAGTTCACTGAAAAGCAACAGAGCTAAGGAAATGTCACCTTATTAGCGTCTGTCTATAATGTCTGACCTCTGCGTTATGCTTGCTTTCAAAATGATCATTTACTTGGTGTAACCCTTTCCATGGAAGGTTCACATTTTTCAAACTACGCACGGCTTGATCTCAAACATTCTGAATCAGACGCCTACTTTATGAACAAGCGCTAAGCATCCTATATAGGAATAATTTCAACTAATTTCTAATCAAAGAACGAGCTTCTTGACTTAAAGATCTTATCATGCAGGCTTTCGTCTTGAAAAACTTCCGCTTCATTTTGGGAGGATTTAAGAATACTATCACCGAACCCTGTCACCACAATATCTTCCCCATTGGTGAGATGATAGATTGCTTCATACGTTGATTCGCTAGAAGTTTCGGTGAAATTTCGATTATTTACATCAGACAGTCCACCAAAATAGCTGGCAACAGCAACAGAATCTGCCTCCTCCCCTGCGATAACCCAGGCACCATCGATAGACTTTTGTAAGCTAAAAGCACTATCAGGATAGTTAAAATCAACCGATGAAATAGCATCCCTCACCAATTTTAAGAAATTTCCGTTCCTAAAATCGGCTGATTTCTGACCTAAACTCATACCTATAAAATTATCTGCAACATAAGTGTCGTTCTCTTCAAAAAGACGAACGTAGGAGTAGTATGACCGTTGACCCTCTGCGCCAAATCGTCCTATGATGATGTCAAGGACATTGTCACCTGCCTCATAAACCTTGATACGTGTACCCGCAGAATCGACCTGAAAATCTTTCCAAGACGCTTCTTTTCGCGAAGCAATGCGCGAAGGCTCAATGGTATTCAAAGTATTCATGAAGCCTGAGATAGTTGTCGCAGATCCTGGCTTCTCCCCTACAGACCAGCTTTTTCCTGCTTTGGTCAAAACGACGTTTTCTTCTTGACCAAAAATTTCAATTTTAGTGACCGCTGCTGTATCAAGGTCAACCAGTACTTCGAGAAAGCTTTCGCTTCTGCCAGATCCGCCCGTATACTTTACCAAAAAGTAGACGACCAACACGCCAGCCAATATGCCGACTAACTTTATTGTAGAAATTCCTTTAAACATGACTCATCAATTAATTATAATCCCCTTGCATCCATCTTTGACGCTTTCTGACGTTGCGTTGCTTTCTTACGAATGCGTAAATCAATAACAATAAAATAGGCGCTATTACATTTCCATATTTCACCAAATTCTTAGTGGCTTCTTCCACTTCCTCCAGTGGTCGGGAGGTAATTCCTTTTGTTCTTAGTGCAATCAAGCCAGTATCGTCGGCTATCCAGTCTACAGCATTAGAAGCAAGGCTCACATTATCTTCACTTTGTTGCTGAGGTCTTTGCCCCTCGCCGTTCACGCAAAAAGTTCCATTAGCAACGACCACAATGTTGGCCGATCCTTTTTGAAGTCCTGCTGCCAATATTTGTCTCCCTGCCGTAAAATCACTTTCCGTCCATTTTTTCTGAATATCAATATTCGTAGGTGGGTTGACTAAGCCTGCCTTTGGGGAAGAAAATAGCAAGGGCATTTGCGACCAAGCCGTATCGGCATTATTGAATGACAAACTACTTATAAAAGGAAAAACTATGCCTTCAAGACCGCCGGTAATTGGATGATCTTCAAAACTCTTGATTGATGGGAAATACGGAAACTGTACTTTACTATTGATGGTATAAAAACCTTGTCTTTGTTGAACGTTAACCGTTGCAGCACTGGCATCAATCACGAAATTATTTCCTATGACTAGTCCTTTTCGCCCTAACCAATTGGCCAATCCTATATCGTTTTTGTTGGTCAACTGAGAAGTTTGCAAGTCCCCTGATACACTAGAATAAGCAATCATTAGTGCTCCTCCTTGATTCAGATATTTGTCAATCTTGCCAAATTCTCGAGGACTGATCGTATCTATGGGATTTAACCAAACCAATGAACGATAATAAGGAGGAACATTGCTTGAGTCTTTGATATTGAAGGGTTCCACATCATAAAGAACCGAAAGCTGCTCCATTAATTGAGGTATCGCTTGAATAGTCGCCTCACCATGTCCTTGGATCAGTCCAACTTTTGGCTTGTCCACAATGGATATTTTTTTAATGGCGGTAGTCAAAGCATATTCCATTCCTGCACCCGGTTGAATCAATGGAATTCGCTCGATGCGGTCGTCCATTTTCAACACCGCACCCATGTAAGCGCGCATTTGCTGTACTTGATCACGCTCTGTCACATTGATCATTACGGGACCTATTCCTTGCTCTTGCGCTTTTTGTTCTGTTTCTTCCGACTCATTCGGGTTGATAAACTCAAAGACAATATTACCACCAGATCGGTTTTCATATTCGACTAATTGCTCCTCAAAATCCTGTCTGTTTTTTAATAACTGCACAGGCAGATCTTCAGAAAAGTAGGCTTTTATCGTCACTACTCCATTGAGATCATCGAGTACATCTTGTGTTGCCTCACTAAATGTGTATCTGTTATCCTCCGTAAAATCAAGTCTAAAATAGGTCTGTGTAGAGAGGAGATTTGCCACAATGATGATGGCGATCACGATAAACAATTGACCAAGTATATTTTTCTTTTTCATTCTTCCGTCGATTTAAGATTGCCAGTTTCTTTTTGAAAGCATCACTTGCGATGACAATAAGCCAATAGCAATGATGGAAATAAAGTACACCAGATCGCGACTATCCACGACTCCTCGGCTCATTGATTCGAAATGTACGCTCATACTCAAGTAATTAAACACTGATCCGGCTACACCTGTGATGGTATTGCCAATGACATCAAACAGTAAATGGAAAAATATGCCAATCGTCAATGCCGTCAAAAAAGCGACAATTTGATTTTGCGTCAAGCTGCTGGAAAACAATCCAATGCTGATATAGCTTGCAGAAAGCATAAGCAAAGCCATATATCCACCGATAACCGCTCCGTCATCGACATTGCCCAACTGTGATAAGGTGATGTAATAAGGAAGTGTACAGACCAAAGCTATAACCACTAGGATCAAGCAAGCGAAGAATTTGCCCAGTACAATTTGATTATCCGTGACCGCTTTCGTAATCAAAAGCTCAATTGTCCCTGCCTTATTCTCTTCAGCAATCATTCTCATGGTGATCGCTGGAATAAAGAAGAACAAAGACCAAAAAGCAATGCTGAAAAATACCTGCATGCTAGCTTGGTTCATTAAAAACACATTAGTGCCCACTAACCACGTAAACATTCCACTCAAACCGAGGAATAGTATAATCATGACGTAGGCTATCAACGAATCGAAAAACGACGCGAGTTCTCTCCTAGTTATTATCCAAATTTTTCCCATCTTCTTCTACTTTGTTAGTTTTTGGAATACATCCTCTAGTCTGGTTTCAAAACCAGACATTTCCATTAGATACCAGCTGTTTTTGACACATAAATCAAATATCTCTTTACGTGAGCTTACGTCTGGTTTGCTCTGCACCTGGAACCATCCGTCCTTTCCTTCGATCTCCGTGACCTTTTCTACAGAGCCTAATCCAAGAATGGCTTTCTCTACTTTTTCTGCAGGGGCTTCAATGCTAATTTTCAGTAATTCTTGACCTTCCGCTTGAGACCTCAATATTTCGGAAGTACCATCTGCCACGATCCTTCCCTTATTGATAATGATGATGCGATCGCAAGTGGCTTCTACTTCTGAGAGAATGTGAGAACTTAGAATTACGGTCTTTTCCTTCCCCAGGTCTTTGATCAACTTTCGGATTTCAATAATTTGATTTGGATCTAAACCTGTCGTTGGTTCATCAAAAATCAATATCTCTGGATCATGGATCATGGCCTGAGCCAAACCCACTCTTTGCCGGTATCCTTTGGACAGTTCATTGATGTTTTTATGCTTTTCTCTGTCCAGCCCACATCGATCAATCATTTCCGCAATCCTCTGTGGTATCAATGACTTCTCTACTCCCTGCACCTCTGCGGTAAATCTCAGATAATCCACAATTGGCATTTCGAGATAAAGCGGATTGTTTTCAGGAAGATATCCTATTCGTTTCTTGATCTTCTCGGGGTTGGTATGGATGGAATCTCCATCGATCCTAATATCCCCACTTGATGGTGCCATGAAGCATGTAAGAATCTTCATGGTCGTACTTTTTCCAGCACCATTCGGTCCTAAAAAGCCAACGACTTCACCTGTTTTAATTTCAAAGGAGATATCGTTGACAGCTTTCTGTTCACCATATTTCTTGGTGAGATTTTCTACTACGATAGACATAGCGCGTTTTTCTTTTGGTTAGGTGAAAATCTGATTAATTCAACAATGATAGCTGCAAATGTAAGTTTTGATTGAATAGATTCAAGGCGAAATCAATGTTAAAAAAAGTTAAACAGCCTTACTTTACACCAGGAATGCTTTCATTAATATATTAATTAGTATATCATTATTTCGTATAAAATAACTTCACATTATTACTTCTAGTGATGACCATTATCGTATTTACGGTGGTCTTTTTTAATGTACTATTGATCCCCAACACAGCAATTTTCACTACCATCCCACGTTTTTTTAAATTCCTTTCAATAAACTTTTATTTGTTCATTAAAACGTTTGGATTATGGTGTTTTGTGAAAATCTGCGATAATTAGCAAAGTTTAACCTGCGGTCTTTCCCATTAATACAGCCTCCTCCCAGTATTGAATCAGCTCTTCTGTGGGAAGTCTGCTTTAATCACAATCGAGGTATTTTACACCCCGATTGATTTTAAATTCCGGTTGTTTCATAAAGCCAATAATGGGTGTGCATTCTGACAATTAATAGGCACTTTTAAAAGAACTGCTTAACGGCTGTCATCACCGCTTTCTACTTGCTTCAAAAATGAATCAATCAGTTTGTAGAGATGCTGAAGTTCACTTTTCTTAATGATGTAAGGAGGCAATATGTAAATAACATTACCCAATGGACGCAATAATACATTATAAGCCATGAAAAAATCATAAATGCGCTCTTTCCAAAAACTCGTATAGCCTTTGTCATCTGCTTTCATTTCCACCGCCAGAATCGTACCTCTTTGTCTTATTTCCAACACATGGGTTGTAGGTGTGAATCCATCATAATATTCTTTATGACTCGCTTCAATCATGGCAATCTGTTTTTGACATTTCTTTGTCATCAACAAGCGCATGCTCTCATTTGCCGCAGCACAGGCGAGTGGATTTCCTGTATAGGAATGGCCATGAAAAAAGATCTTTTCTCTTTCTGCATTATCAAATTGATCGACGATCCTTTGACTGATAGCCGTTACACCCATGGGTAAGTACCCACCAGTGATTCCTTTGGAAAGACAAAAAATATCAGGATCGTTTTGTAAATAGTCCGAAGCAAACATTTTTCCCGTTCGGCCAAAACCAGTCATGACTTCATCTGCAATACATACAACCTCTTTCGCCTTGGCAATACTTATCAATTTATCGAGCACTTCGGGTTGGTACATTTGCATACCAGAAGCCCCCTGAACGAGTGGTTCAAAGATGAAAATAGCCGTATTGTCGTCCACCAATTCCTGCATCTCTTTAATCGAAGATTGGCCATCACCGATTGGGAATGACACAAAATGCACATCAAAAAGGAAATCAAAGAATGGTAAGGAGAAGATATTACGCTCTGCGATAGACATTGAACCAAAAGTATCGCCATGATAGGCACCTTCCAACGCAATAATCTTAGTTCTCTTTTGGCCCATGTTATACCAAAACTGAATGGCAACCTTTAATGCAACTTCCACAGAAGTACTTCCATCATCAGAAAAGAAGAATTTGGAAATAGAAGTTGGCAGTAGCTTTTTTAAGGTTTTGCTTAGATCAATGGCTGGTTTATGCGTAAATCCAGCAAAAATAACATGCTCCAATTGACCTGCCTGCTTTGTGATTGCCCTTGAAATCTTCTTATTGGCATGACCATGAACATTGACCCACCAAGAAGAAATAGCATCCATGATTTTACGACCATCATAGGTGTAGATGTAAATTCCCCTTCCCTTTTTGATCGGAATAGGCTCGTTTCCAGCCAAAGGCGAAAAAGGATGCCAAATATTTGCTCTATCTGCTTGTTCTAGTTCTTTCAAATCCAGTTTTTCTTTAATTGATGGGCATACTTAAGCACCACCGTTTTATTTATTTCAGGTTCAGGCAATAGGCTAATAAGCTTTTTATAGCCACTTTTTGCAAGAATAATCTCCTCACTCTCCGGATTGGGTTCACCATTAAATATGATCCCTGCTACACTTACATGATGTTGCTTTAATAATTCTACAGACAGTAAAGTATGGTTAATACTTCCCAAATATAGATTTGAAACCAATATCACCTTTACATCCAACACTTTGATAAGGTCCAATATCGTATCATGGTCGTTTAGAGGAACCAATAATCCACCAGCTCCTTCAATCACTAAATCTCTATTCGAAATTGGTGGCGCACAATTGTTGATATCGATATGTACATTATCAATTTTAGCCGAAGCATGCGGGCTAGCTGGGGTCTTTAATAAATATCGCTCTTTGTAGAAACGAGTATTACTATTGGACACTAAAGATTGTACTGTCTCCGTATCCCTAGGATTTCCGGATTGGACGGGCTTCCAATAATCAGCCCCTAGCATTTCCGCAACGATTGCGCTTACTAAAGTCTTTCCAGAATCCGTACCTATTGCTGTTATAAAGTAATTCACGAATGGCGAATCTAAGCCATCCATGAATCCAATCTAAAAGTATTGGTCGCTTATTTTAATTTACCAAAATTGTAGCCAACTAGTCATCCTAATAGGATGCCGACAACATCCCGTGCATTTCCAAGATCGATTTTGCTTCTTTGCTTTTGAGATAGTCAAGAAATGGATTTAACCCTTCATGCCCGTCGGAATAATACAGTTGTAGCGATCTTCTTAGTGGGTAAGCACCATTTTCGAGCGTTTTGAAGGCAGGATCAACAAAAGTTAATGCGGAGACTAATGAATGCTTATTTTGTAATTGAACAGAATTGATTTGCTCGGCAAAATAAGAGAAAGAAATAAAACCAATGGCATTTTCATTGTTAAAAACACGCTCAACGATATGCTTATTGTCTTTTTCAACAATGGAAGATTTGGCCATTTCAGAAATATCAAAATACTCTTGAAAGAACTTTTGAGTACCTGAGTTTTTATCTCGAATAATCCTCGTGATCACACCATCATTCCCTCCTATTTCAGACCAATTTGATATTTTACCTTCGAAAATCTGTTGGATTTGCTTGTTATTGAGTTGAATCATAGGGTTTCTCTTATTGTTGACTACAACTATTCCATCATAAGCAACAATCATTTCGGTTACTCCATGATTAATACCGAACAGCGTGTCGAGCGGAAACCTATAAGAGGATAATCCAATATCGGCCTTTCCAGATCTGATGGCAGCTAAACCAGTACGACTCCCTCCACCTTCAATCAATAACTTAATTGAATCTTGGTTTTTTTCAAACCCAGATTTTAGCGCCACGAATGTATCATAAAGAGATTCACTTCCTTTAACTCTCAACTCATAGGACTTAGCTTTCTTTTGCGAGCAAGAAAGAATCAGCAAACAGCATGACAAAACAAATACGGATTTTTTCATGAATAATTGAATAGGGTTTTAATGAGTAATTTCAATATTTCAGAATTCTTTAAACCTTAAAAATTATTTTGATTAAAGCCTCCCTTGTACGACAAAATTACCCCCGCACTATTTTCCCAGTGTCATGTGAGTTTTAAATAAAAATGATCAAATGAATCAAACTTTTCCATTTTGATAACAGCATCACAACAACTTTTTTAGACAACTACACAATCCCATGATGTCATCTTCGCTATTGTGGGTATGAAGGGAAATTCTTAAGCGCTCACTCCCCTTCCTTACTGTTGGCGAAAGAATCGGACGAACATCAAATCCAGCATGTTTTAATGACAAGGAGATCGCTTTTGCTTTCTCATTTGAGCCTACGATTACAGGTTGAATAGCCGTTTTGCTTAAAGCAGGCCCAAATTCTGAGCGAAAAAGATCGATGTTGTTTTGTAAGCTGGATGGAAGATATGCGTTGCTTTTTAAATACTCAAAGGATGCTCGAACCGTGGTAATGGCATGGGGAGGTAAAGCCGTCGTATAAATAAAGGGTCTTGCAAAATTGATTAAATAATCAATCAACAATCTTGATCCGGCAACACAAGCGCCATGAGCGCCTATGGCTTTTCCAAAAGTATATACGCGACCGAAAACGTCTTGATTCAAGCCCATTTCAGCCAACAAGCCACTCCCATGGTGGCCATATATACCTGTGCTGTGCGCCTCGTCAACAATCAAATAACAACCATATTGCGCGCAGAGACTCACCATTTTTTCTATTGGAGCAATATCTCCATCCATGGAGAAAATGGTTTCTGTGAGAACAAATACTTTCCCTTTGGCTCGTTTTATTCTTGAAGCTAAGTCATCGAGATCATTGTGTGAAAATGCAAACGTATCCGCCTTACTCAACCATGCGCCTTCTTTCAAACAGACATGGGATAGCTGATCATACAAAATAGTGTCTCCTTTTTCGGCAACAGCTGACACCAAGGCCAAATTGGCAACATATCCAGAGTTGAACAGCAAACATGCTTCCGCTTCGAACAAGTCCGCGAGATAGGTTTCAAAATCACAAACCAATGGGTTATTGCCTGAAAGCAACCGACTACCTGTGCTCCCATGGCTGTAGGTAGAAGCCAATATTTCGGTATTAATTGTCGCCTTCAGCGCTTTATTATTTGCTAAGCCCAAATAGTCATTAGAAACGAAATCTTTCAGGTTTGGCGTAAAAGATAATCTTCGAAGATTCCCTTCATTTGTCCGCTGTAGGAGCTTATCTGCTAAAAACTGTTCATCCATAATATACAATTGAACAAATATCTATCTTTGCCGCCCCATGAGAAAAATTCAGTTGGTATTTATCTTATTATTTGCCACAAACATCCTAAATGCCCAATTAACTCCTTTGAAAATTCTCACTATGGAGGCAAAGCTTCTTGTAGAAAATGATGCGTTCACTTTGGACCTTACCAAAGATCAATATTACAGCAGTGGGATATTTGGAGAATGGAGATACCTTTTGGATAGCGGGAAAGAAAGTAAAAAAATTAGATCCTATTCGCTAAACCATCGCATGTATACGCCAAAATACATTAGCTGGGCCAACTTAGAAGAGCTCGATAGACCTTATGCAGGACTTCTTTCTGTTACCGTAGCAAATAGTTATCACTTTAATAACGGTAGATTTTTAAAAGTTCAACTTGAATTGGGCTGGTTAGGGCCAGGCGCTTTAGTCGGGGAGACACAAACAACATGGCATGATTGGTTTGGCATGCCCGAGCCAAAGGGGTGGCAATATCAAATCAACAATTCTCCTATTGTCAATTTGTTCGTTCACCATGTCAAAGCCTTCGTTCAGAACAAGAATATAGAATTGTTCACGGAATCAAACTTAGCCCTGGGCTCTGTTTATAACTATGTGAGACAAGAAGTGGCCATCCGCATTGGAGAACTAAAACCACTCCATCAATCTGCTTACTTGAGTTCTTACCTAGGCAAAACAAAATTTAAAACGCAAAAACCTATCATTGAGGAAATCTATTTTTTCTATGCGCCGGGATTGGAATATGTTTTTTTTAATGCAACAATAGAAGGTAATTTATTCGGTGAAGGATCTATTTATACGGAAGACGCCATTTCATGGGTGTGGCAGCATAAAGCGGGAATTATGTTTAGCTGGCCGAGTTTCGATCTTGGGATTACGGCCTATTGGCGAACGCAAGAAAACAAAAGTGCCACCAGCCACAATTATGTCGGTATTCAACTTAATCAGCGCTTTTAATGGCTATTAAGTTTTTACCAATAACCTGTCGGTTTTTTAGTTCCAAAATAGCTTTCACCGCGTGATCCAATGAAAATACTTTATTGATTGCAGGGTTTATTTTACCCTCCGCTAACCATCGAAGCAACTGCGTCACGTTACTTCTATTTCGCTCAGGGCTATTTCTCCAAAAATTCCCCCAAAATACCCCAACGATTGATGCGCTTTTCAACAAGGGCAAATTCCATGGAATACTCGGAACAGTTCCCGAAGCAAAACCAACTACTAAATGTCTCCCTTCAGGTTTTAAACTCCTAAAACAAGCTTCCGACAGCTCTCCTCCAACTGGGTCGAACACCACATCCACGCCTCCTAGTCTTTTGAGTGCTGACTTAATGTCCATTGTCGAACTATTTAAAACGATCTGTGCGCCTTGCTTTAGTGCAAATTCGCATTTATCCTCAGAAGAGCAAATAGCGATTACTTTAGCACCAAATAACCTCGCTAGCTGAATGCATGCTGTACCAGTTCCTCCCGAAGCACCCAAAACGGCGATCGTTTCATTTGAACGCATTGCTGCACGATCTTTTAACGCATAATATGCTGTTGCGTAAGTCTCCAGTAGAATGGCACTTTTATCTAATGGTGCACCACTTGAAAGCAAATAAGTATTGGACTCACTGGCTACTACGTATTCCGCAAACCCACCCCAACTCATTGCCGCACAAACTTTATCGCCTACTGCAAATGAATGAACATCATCACCAATAGCTTGTATAATCCCAGACACTTCCCCTCCTGGTGAAAATGGTAATACCGGCTTAAATTGATATTTTCCTTCCGAGATCAACACGTCTGGGTAATTTACTCCAGCATAATAAATATCAATTAGTACCTCGTCTTTCCCCGGAATGGGGCTTGGTAGGTTTCCTAGAACTAATGATTCAATCTTACCTGGATCAGTGCATATTATGGCTTTCATAATATAGCTAAGACGTTTTCTGGAGGTCTGCCAATTGCTGCTTTTCCATTTTTTACCACGATTGGCCGCTCAATCAACTTCGGATAGGCGACCATCGCAGATATCCATTCCTCTTCAGTAAGGTTTTTACCTTTAAAATTTTCTTTGTATACAGTTTCTCCCTTTCTGATCAGCTCTTCTGCCGCTATCCCTAAAAGTACCAATATTTCGCTCAGTTGTTCTGATGTGGGTACTTCTTTGAGGTATTCGACGATTTGAACGTCCTCTCCTTTTTCAATTAAAATAGCCAAGGTGTCTCTACTCTTGCCGCATCTCGGATTGTGATATATAACAGTCATGTAATTCTCAGATTCTTTCAAGTTGAAATTTAGTATAATTACAAAATACGAATATGACTCCTATGAGAATTACTTGCATTTTATTTTCACTTTTGGTTTGCCTCACTGTCACAGCACAGAAAAAAAAGAAAACCTCCCTGCCCCAACCAACTGCTGCTCAAGAGCGACTTGAAGGCTATCAACAACGACAATTACTTCAAGATAAATCACTGGTAAAGAACCTTGAATTTAGAAACGTGGGCCCCACGATCATGAGTGGTCGAGTGGTGGATATCGCCGTAAACCCGCAAGATCCAACCCACTTTTTTGTTGCCTATGCGTCTGGCGGTTTATGGGAAACAACCAATGAAGGTGCTTCTTTTCGGCCACTTTTCGACAATGAAATTGTGATGACCATTGGGGATATTGCCGTGGATTGGAAGAATGATGTCATTTATATTGGCACGGGGGAAAACAACAGTAGCAGATCATCCTACTCTGGTTTTGGCTTATTTGTATCAAAAGATCATGGAAAAAGCTGGCAACATCTCGGACTAGAAGAAACGCATCATATTGGTCGTGTTATTCTTCACCCCAGTAATCCTGCTATTCTCTGGGTAGCGTCTTTGGGACATTTATATTCTGAAAATGCTGAAAGAGGTGTTTTTAAAACGATTGATGGTGGCCTCACTTGGAAGAAGACTTTGTACATCGATGACAAATCTGGAATTGTCGAGCTTATTATTAACCCAAAAAACCCCGATGAACTTCTTGCCGCCTCTTGGGAGAAAGAACGTAAGGCTTGGAACTTTCAAGAATCTGGAGAAGGAACTGGAATCTTCAAATCTACCGATGGTGGAAATAATTGGAAAAACATTTCCGCAGGATCCAGCGGCTTTCCTGACAACATAGGATCGGGTCGAATTGGATTAGCATTCGCACCCTCTGACCCAACAATCATTTACGCTGTTCTCGACAATCAAAACAGACGCGAAGAAAAAGAAGACGATAAAAACGAAACTGCGCTAACAAAAGAAATACTCCGACCGATGGACAAGCAGACTTTTGCAGGACTGCAAAACGATGATATCAATTCATTTCTAGATGATCAGTACTTTCCTGAAGAGTTCAATGCGCTCGATCTGAAAAAAGGTATTGAAGACGGTATATATGCACCAATTGACTTAGTCACTTATTTGGAAGATGCCAATTCGCGCTTATTCGATACGCCAGTCAAAGGTGCTGAAATGTACAAATCCGAAAATGGTGGTGCGACTTGGTCCAAAACACATGAAGGGTACATCGATGCAATGGTTTTCTCTTATGGCTATTATTTTGGACAAGTACGCGTATCTGCCTTAGATCCAGAGATGATTTATACCATGGGCGTACCATTGGTAAGGTCAAATGATGGAGGGAAAAATTGGGAGATTACCAACATGGAAAATGTACATGCCGATCATCATGCACTTTGGGTAAATCCCACAAAAAAAGGGCATCTCATTAACGGTAATGATGGTGGAATCAATATTTCTTACGACAATGGTGATACTTGGATGAAATGTAATTCTACAGCGGTAGGTCAGTTTTATACCGTAAATGTAGATATGGCAGAGCCTTACAATGTATATGGAGGACTACAAGACAATGGCGTATGGAAAGGTCCGAGCACCTATGAATATAGTTACAGCTGGCATGAGGAGGGAAATTATCCTTACACACGTCTTATGGGTGGCGATGGCATGTATGTGGCGATTGATACAAGAACCAATGATCTTGTGTATACAGGATATCAGTTTGGTAACTATTTCAGGATCAACACCAAAACTGGAGACCAAAAATATATCACACCAAAGCACAAGCTTGGCGAAAGGCCTCTGCGATGGAATTGGAACTCCCCGTTGATTCTATCAAAGCATAACCAAGACATTGTCTATTTCGGAAGTAATAAGTTTCATCGATCTATGAATCAAGGTGATATTTTTGAAACCATGTCGGGCGATCTAACAAAAGGAGGGAAAACGGGTAATGTCGCCTATGGCACGCTCACAAGTATTGATGAGTCTCCTATCCAATTCGGCTTGCTCTATACGGGCTCGGATGATGGATTGGTATACTTAAGTAAAGATGCTGGACAAACATGGGAAAACATCAGTAAAGGGCTCCCAAGCGATTTCTGGATAAGCAGAGTCGTTGCTTCCGCCCATCAGAAGTCAAGAGTTTTTGTTTCCCTCAATGGCTATCGTTGGGACAACTTCGAAGCTTTGATTTATCAATCGGATGATTATGGAAAAACTTGGAAAAAAATTAGTGGTAGCCTCCCAAAAGAACCAGTCAATGTTATCAAAGAAGATCCTGATAATGAGCACATTTTATATGTTGGCACGGATCACGGAACGTACGTTTCGCTTGATAAAGGCACTTCATTTATGCGTTTTGGAAAATCATTACCTAATGTCGCTGTGCATGATTTGGTCATTCACCCAAGAGACAAAGACTTGGTCATAGGAACACACGGCAGGTCCATTTACATCGCTGATTTGACTGTGCTCCAGCAATTACCAACAGACTTGAATGTAGATTTGAAAATTTATGATCTCGCTGAAAAGACTTACAACAAGAATTGGGGAAATAATCCAGGCTGGCACTGGAACGGCCCCAACGAACCAGAAATGTCTATTCCGATATTTAGTTCGAAAGGCGGTATTGCATCTATGAGAATAATCCAAGATGAGGACATCTTGTCCCAACAAGAAATCAACTTAGACGCTGGCCTCAATTTTCTCGAATACGATTATTCTTTTGACGAAAACAAGAAAGACATCTTAGAGGCAGAGACCAAAGAAGCAGATAATGGCAAGTATTACTTACCAGCCGGAAACTACACCGTTGAGATTGCTAGAAAAGATGGAATCTCATCTAATAATATATTTACAGTTAATCCGACAAAAGAATCTCCAAAACGAAAAGGCTCAGAGTAAGACCAAAAATCTGATGACTAAGATATTTTAGATAAGGTTTTTTACTGCGAAATTGAGGGTTTAATAAAGAATAAAACTTTGAGACTTCTTACAAATGAAGACTTTGCAATTAATGCCTGAATTACCCTGTTGATATATGTTGATCTTGAATTATTAGAAATTTAAATTGATATTAAACACCAAACTCGGCGCAAGCTCGCCAAGTATGAAAGCGGATAGTTGCTTTTTCGATGCAAACATCGAGGAATAGTACTCACAAAGTGAGAATTACCTAGTGGATTTTGTTCGCTTATATGTTGGCGCAAATAGCGTAAACGAAATTTCAAGTTTACACCTATCGATTTACATGAAATCCATGAAGTAATTAGACAAATAAGTACCTTGAAAAGTCTCGGAGTTCGTAAAATGTATAGTTTTCTAATCACCTGTGATTTAATACTTTATCGCAACCCGATGAAAAAATATATTTTAATCTGCATCCTTACTTTTTCTAATTTATCCTGCTCGGAAAAAAATCATCAGAAGGAAAATGCATCATCCTTAGCAGCCAAGAATGCGCCAAAGGCAGTAATCGCTTATGATTCACTTTTAGCCGAGAAAGCTGGTGCAGATGATTATGGAATGCGACAATAGATCCTTGCGTATCTAAAAAGAGGACCAAATAGAGACTTATCCAAAGAAGAAGCGACCAAACTTCAAAGAGCACATATGGATAATATTGGTCGCATGGCTAGAATGGGCAAGCTGGTAATAGCAGGGCCGTTCATGGATGATACAGAAATTAGCGGGATTTAGATTTTTGCTGTTGAGACCATTGAAGGAGCGGAGGAGTTGACCAAAACTGACCCTGCCATTCAGGCTAGTAGTTTAATTATGGAACTACATCCGTGGTATGGTCCAGCGGCATTGGTTCTTTTGGAGAACCTTCAGAAAAGGGTGAGTAAAACGAAGATTTAAGAAATCAAAAACCTCAGCGTAATCTTGCGAAATATAAAGTGATATAATTGTTTTATTCTAAGCAAGCATCTAGGAATAATAGTTAGAAGGTGGGTTCGCTTATTAAGAGATAATAAGTCTTCTGAGATGTTAATTTGAGTCTTCGTAGAAATTTCACTGTTTGAACGCAGCAACAAGACCGGATAGCGTTTTGAAATTTCTCCGGCAGTAGATCCTGTGGTCTTTACTGGTGCGCCGGTACTATTCGTTTTTTGGTACGACGTTTCGGCTAAAAAAATAACTTATCCTCCGTGAAGACTTGCCATCTGCTAGCCAACCGGCTTGAAGGCAAAACTGCGTTAAAAAACAAAACGATTACTATATTCTCAATTTCCGTTTCAAAGGAATAAGTTATTCATCAAACTCAGGTAAAAAGATAGCATTCAAAAAAGCCCCTCTTTTGAGGGGCTTTGAACCAAACAAACACATCTTCATCGTTCATCGTTCATGAAGAACAAATCTGATAGGTACTGTCATAAATACTCTTACTGCTCGGCCTCTTTGCTTTCCTGGTATCCAATTTGGCGCTTCATTGATAGCTCTAATGGCTTCTGCATCACATCCTGCACCAATGCCTTTAATCACCACTGCATCCGTGAGGTTTCCCTCCTTTTCAACAACAAACCTTACATAAACTACTCCGGTAACGCCTAATCTTCTTGCAACAGCAGGATAGTCAAGGTTTTCTGCTATGTATTGATAAAAACTGGACAGCCCTCCCTCCGGCTCAGGTTGATTCTCTACAATTTGAAAAATTTCATCTACTCTTTCTTCCTCCACTTGAATCGGTATGTCATCATAAATCACATCTGCAATCACATCTGCTTGCGTAAGCTCCATATCAATGTTAAGCTCCAACTCTTCTAATACCTGTTCATTTTCCACTTCAACGATTACCATGTTTTAATTTTCGCTTGTGGTGGCGGTGGTGTTGGTTGATTAGAAATGGGGACTTCTGTAAGCGCTTCAAAGCTATCGTCAATAACACCTAGATCGACCAAACCGCCATTATCATAAAACCTCCAATTAATGGCGGTAATAACAAAGAGTAGGCTCAGGCATAAGCTTAATGGAAAAAGTAGATTTCTTAAATTTAAATCATTATCAATTCTCTCCTTTTTGGTATCACTTAACCCCTGGTATTCATATTGATTAAGCTTGTAATAGGATGTAACATATCATTTGCGCGAATCGCTGCTGGCAAATTATCGTTCAGCGTCTGGTTTTTGGGTCGTGTAGCTTCTGTTTCCATGACTATGTGTTTTTAATTTGGTCTAGTCAATGTCAGATAATTTGATCTTTGATTAAATGACAGCCGTCAGCAGATAAAATGATAGTTATCAATTTTTTTTAAACAAATTTTAATTTTAAAGATTATCAATTTGATATCAGATGGAAAAAAATAGTATGCGTGCATAACAAATTAATCATCTGATGCCCATTTAATTGAATTTTAACCTTAAATTAGACGCATTAAACAAACTATGAAGATGATGAAGAAAGAAGATTTATTAAATCCCTTGAAAACGATTGCAATGTTGGCAATTGTACTTGGGCTTGTATTTACAACTAGCTGTGATAGCGACGATGATGATGATGATTGTGTTGAGCTGATGTTTTATTTAGACAATGACAATGACGGATTGGGAGACGCCAATACCTCAGTGATGGCTTGTGAGCAACCTGATGGATATGTACCTAACAGTACAGATGATGATGATAGTGGAGACGTTGCGCCTACTCAAAATATTGTTGAGTTAGTTGTGGCCAATTCTACCGGCGGTTTAACTGGACTTGATTCATTGGCTAAGTATTTGAGTGTTTACCCTGATTTGATTGCTCTTTTCAGTGGCGCTGGTGATTTCACCGTATTTGCACCAGATAATAACGCTTTTATTAACTTGTTAGCAACTCCTGGATTTCCAAAGCTGATTACCTCTATCAACCCTGATATCATCAAAGAAGTATTAGCATATCATGCTTCTTCCACAAGATATGAGGCTTCTGGTTTACCTGCTGGTACTGAAGTGACAACTTTATCGTCAATGAGCGAAAAGATTGTTGTTAATGATGACGGAACATTATTTACAGGTTCTTCAAACTCAGCGATAGCAGTAAAAAGTGCTGACATTAAGGCCACTAATGGAGTAGTTCATATTATCGAATCAGTGATGATTCCACCAACGATCGGTGCATCTTTAACTCCTATATTGGGTACTAACGCAGGTACTTTATTACTTGGTGCTGACTTTTCTATTTTAGCACAGGGAATCACAAAAGCAGATACGCACGCTGCTACGAGTGAGGCTATCCCGTCATTGGTGTCTATTCTTTCTGGAACAACAGAACATACCGTTTTTGCTCCTACAAACGCTACATTCTATGCGGCTGCTGGTGTTACGGCTGAAGACGATGAAGCGACTATTTCTGCAAAAGTTGAGGGCTTTTTAGGTGCTTTCAATGCTGAGCAATGGTACGGAATTATCGCTCATCATGTAATTCTTGAAACAGTTGCGCCAGCTGACATTAGCAATGGTTTAAGCAAAACTTCCGCATTGGGAGCTCCTTTAACTTTCTATGTTATTGAAGGTGCTGGGAATTTTACAGGTATTTTTATAGATTCTAATGGTGATTTCGATGGTACTCCTGCTACTTTCGATGCTGAAATTGCTTTGCCTGATGCTGCAGTAGTAACAAATGGCCGAGTTCATGTGATTGCTGGTCTTCTTAGACCATAAGAATAGGGAATTCAATTAAGTAATTTTGATAAAAAAAGGGTTTGAATTATTTCAAACCCTTTTTTTATTTCACAACGTTTCCACAGAGCGCGCAAAACTTCGCCTCATTACTTATCTTCTTGTTGCCGCAATTTTCGCAAGCACGCGAATTTCTGGCTTCCTTTCTTCTATCCTCTCTATTTTCCATCTCCTCTACCGCTATTTGTGCTGTTACAATCCCCGTAGGTACCGCAATTATTGCATATCCCATCAACATTAACAACGCGGCAAAGGCCTGTCCTATGACTGTTTGAGGAGCGATATCACCATAACCTACCGTTGTTACCGTCACAATCGCCCAGTAAATACTTCTAGGTATACTTGTAAATCCATTTTCTCCCCCTTCAATCATATACATGAGGGTTCCCATAATTGTAACAACAGAGGAGACTGCTAAAAGAAAGACCACAATTTTCTGCTTACTCGCTGTTAAAGCATTTCCTAAAACTTGTGCTTCTCCCAAATACCTCGTAAGCTTCAATATTCTAAATACTCTTAAAAGCCTAAACGCACGAATAACTATTAAGTAACTTCCTCCTGTCATAAATAATGTCAAGTATGTAGGGAGAAGGGCTACCAAGTCAATGATACCTAGCCAACTGGTGACGTATTTCATTGGCTTTCTAGTTATCAACAATCTTAATGCATACTCCAGAGTAAATAAGCCCGTAAATGACCATTCTAGTAAAGTAAACAACCAGCCAAACTCTTGGTCAATTTCATCGACACTTTCAAGCATCACAGCTAGTATACTTCCAAGGATTACAAAAAGCAGTGCAATGTCGAATAACTTCCCCAATTTGGTGCTAGTACCAAATACAATAATGAATAATCTGTTTCTAACTTTTGAGAAATGTTTAAAATCCTCAGGCATATTCTTGGTGTTAAATGATATATAAAATAATCTGGGGTCAATTTAGAAATTTATCAATAAAAAAGCCCTGATTGTAAAATCAGGGCTTTTTTATTGATAGGTCTTTAAGATTAATTCATCAACTGATCGAAAGTAACCGATATGTAATAAATGGCACCAATATTGGGTCCTCCTAGGCTTTGCAAATAATAATCTCCTAATAGATTTGACCCTCCAAGTTTCACTACAGATTGCAAATCTTTTAATCGGTAAGATACTTGCGCATCCAAAGTACTATAGGCCGCCACATCTCCTTCAGCAAACGATGATTCCCATCTAAATGCATCTTGCCATCTATAGGTGATATTAAAACCAAAATTGTCTGTCACCTTTCTGTTTCCAAAATTCAAATTGAATTTATGCTCTGGGGTGTTAAAATCGTTCAAGATATTTTCATCATAGCCTTCAATAAATTTGTTCCAACTGTAATTACCGCCTAGCGTATATCCTCCGCTTAAACTATAAGTAAGCCCTACAGCTGCTCCTTGTGTTCTTACTGTGCTGTTTAAGTTCGTGTAGATAAAAAAGGCGGTTGCTGCATCGTCTACATTACTCGCTAACTGAGAAGGTATCTTAGAATCAGGATTTAACAAAGACGTATATACGGGCTGACCCGCATCATCCAAGAGAGAAGCCACTATCTGCTCTTGACTGATAAAATCAGTGTAGACATTATAATAATAAGAGCCATCAATCAATAGTTTGTTTTGAATCAAGCTTTTGTACCCTACTTCTATGGATTTCACTCTTTCAGCTTTTACAGGATTGAAGCTCCCCTCCATTCTTCTTACAAGGCTTGTGGCTGCTTCTTCCGTCGTTTCTCCTTGAAATAACCTCGCTCTAAATTGATCAACAGATGAACCATTGTAATAGAAGTTATTATCCGGATCTGGTAAATAGGCTTCATAAAACTCTGGCAACCCTCCTACGAGTCGTTCAGAAATCACGTCTAAATCTACGTATTGACCTTGTGTGGTTGGAAATCTAAATCCAGTTTGTAAGGATAATCTGAAATTATGATTTTTGTTTACGGTGTAAACTGCCGAGAGTCTTGGATTAAACTGACCATCAAAATTCTGATTTTTATCAAATCTCAGACTTCCTGAAAATTTCAGATTATCTGAGACTCTCTTTGCCGCTTGAGCATAAATACCAAACTCGCGAATACTAATTTCATTACCAACAGTATCAGGAAAAATGGTACCCTCAGATCCCAAATCAAATATTCTAAAACTTGATCCAACTTGTAATTCCATCCAGTCAATTTGATTCTTAAAGTCAAACTGTCCTTCTGCATGGTACATCGCCGACCTATCGGCAAATTTAGGGCCATTTGGCACTACACCTTGCAAAGCCCTTTGCTTTAACTGCTCGAAGGTATAAGTCTCTCCTGTTCCCGGATCTGTAACCGTTCCATCTTTAGTTAAAATATATCTTGAATCTACGACCCCACGAGCAAAGCTGTGTGCTTGCTGTTGCGCTTGAAGTCTTTCACTTTCACTTAGACTGCCAATATCGCCCGGTTGTAGCCCCTGAGTGTTTAATGATCTTAAATATTCCACACCATAATCAACCAAATACCCAGTTAAAGAACCATTACTTGGTGTACCGTTACTTTCGTTGGCCGCAGTATAAAAAGGGTTAAATGCCCGAGCATCTGGATTACCAGATCTTTCGGCAGTATAATCACCAAATCTAAAGCCTGTCACCAAATCGTTCATTCTCTTGGCTAAAAACTCGGTGATATAACTATCCCCTGAATTTTCAAATGTCGCATAAGCCTTCAAATTGAAATTATCTCCCCTCAACTGTAGTCGATGTTGTTGGATCCCAAAATTTGACAATGAATATCGCTGCGCTCCTGTGTAAATACTTGTTCCAAACCCTCCATTGTATAAGTAACTGGCTTCAATATTATCCGTCAATCTATAAAATAAACCAACATTTAACTTTTTATTCTCCGCGTCATAGTTAATTAAATCTACTTCCTTGTACGGGGTTAAGTTTACAACGTGATTAGGCAAATCACCTGCGTTCATATATTGCGAAGCAAATCTACCGCCACCAAAATTTGCATTATTCGCGATTACGCCAAATGCCGAGCTGAAAGGAAAAATAGCCAAATTAATACCGGCCTCATCCCCCTGAAAATGTAACCTATCCGCTCCAGGATTGACACCACCTATAGCAGCTAATGGATTGCTTTCGGCGTTTCTGTCTAGTGCATCATTTCCATGCCAGTCATCGGCCCTAGAGTAGGAAGCATTAATCTTAAAAGCAAATTTATCATTGAATGCTTTGGCATATCTTATTGATGCCTCAAACATCGGCGCTACACCTTGATCAGCATTGTCACCAATATGGTTAACTCCTGTCTTAGCAAAAGCACTTAAACCTTGATACTCAAAAGGATTTTTACTGTTTATCAACAAGACACCATTGAAAGCACTCGGCCCATACAATGCAGACGAAGCTCCTGGTATTAGCTCAACACTCTCCACGTCCAATTCGGATGGTCCATTCAAGTTCCCAATAGGAAAATTCAACGCAGGGGCTTGCGTGTCCATTCCATCAATTAACTGTACGAATCTCGTATTTCCTGTACTTCCAAAACCTCTCGCATTGATAATCTGAAAGTTGATACTACTTGAAGCAACATCTACTCCTTTCAAATTGGCAATAGCTTTATAGTAAGTATCAGCCGAGGTATTTTGTACAGCCAAAATATCCATCTTTTCAATAGATACTGGTGATTGCAATATACTTTCCTCAACTCTAGAAGCCGAAACCACAACTTCTTGGCCGAGCAAAAAAGATTCAGTCATTTGCACGTCAAGGTCAGTTACAATGGCAGAGGTGACCCCAATTTCTTGTCGCTCATACCCAATGCTTGTGATGATCAAGGTCAAGGGGGGTGCTGAATTAACGCTTAAGGAAAATTGACCATCTACATCTGTAATAGTACCTAGTACAGTACCCTTTACTAATATATTTACACCAATTAGTGCTTCACCATTTTCTTCATCTGCTATTCTACCACTAATTTTAGTTTGGGCAAAAGCAGCACCCACCATCAAGACCATTAGTGCTGCTCCTGCTATTATCTTGGTAATTGTATTATTCATAGGGTTAACGGGTTAAAATCTCTGTTTTATAATTTTAATATTAGCCAATTAAAATGACAATAAGGCATTTAAAAGGCGTTTTTGAATGGCTTTATTACCATTTAATCAAAAAAAAACCCGCCAAGGCGGATTGCAAGATTCACAGCCCAAATTTGATCCTAGCTCAACTCGTTTTTAAGGTGCGTCACAAACTTATCACACAAGGCATTCATTTCACTAGACATGTACTCATCACCTGTTGCGTTAAGAACGCTTTGGGCTAAACCTCCCAAACAATCAATATAAAATCTCTTCATATCTTCCACAGGCATATCTTTTGACCATAAATCAATACGCAAGGTGTTTTTAGTACTATGATCCCATAAAGACAAACTAAAAGATTTGGTTTCGGAAAGCCCAGGTTGATCCTTTTGATCCGCTTCCCAAAAAATCTTCTCGGGTATATTTTCTTTATCTAGCTCTACGATGAGCTTTATTTCAGATTTGTTAGTCATTATTTATTTAGGTAAAAGTGCTTTAAAATCATCATAACCAGTATTTTCTGCCAAGCTTACATCACAACCCAACGTAGCAGCCAATGTATTAATATCTTCTACACGATTATCTGGACTTGGATGCGTACTTAAAAATTCTGGTGTTCCTCCTTGATTGTCTTCATCAATTAACTTTTGAAAAAAGGAAGCAGCGCCATTGCATGCATATTCCGTATTAGACAAATACCTTACAGAATAATCATCCGCTTCAGATTCTGCATCTCTGCTAAACGCCAACGTTGCTCCAGTACCAGCTATATTTCCAGCTATTGTTGCCAATGTACCTGAGTCTCCTCCCAATAAAATACTGAGAAGTGCCGATATCCCGTATTGACGCTGTAACTGTTTCGAGCTATGCCGCTGATCAGAATGCGCTATTTCATGCCCGATAACTCCGGCTAGGTCATCCGCTTCTTGCAAATACTGAATAAGACCAGTGTAAACATAAATGTAACCACCAGGAGTTGCGAATGCATTTAATACATCGTCTTGAACAATATGTAGCTTCCATACGAAATCATCTTTGTAGGTGATATCATCTGAACTTAATATCGCATTCTTCATAGAATTCAGGTACTCATAGGCTTCAGGATATTCCGTCTCTGACAAAATATAAAATGTAGAATCACTTGCGATTTGCTCTGAAACTTGAAGCCCAAGATCTTTGTCATTTTGAATGGAGAAAAGTACGAGATCCCCGTTATCGTCGCATGAGGAAAAAAACAATGTCAACACCATTAACATTGACCATGTTATCTTATTAAATACTTTTATTTTACCCATCTTATTAGCCTTCAAGTATATTCATTGCTTTTACTTTATCTTTTTTCAACTGATCCTTGAGATGTTGAATGTTTTCGAATTTTGTTTCCTCTCTTAATCGTTTTACAAAACGTATAGTCAGTCGTTCATTGTAAATACTCTTATCAAAATCAAAGATATTCACTTCAATTCTTCTTTCCTGTCCAGAGACCGTTGGTCTTTGACCTATGTTTAACATACCCTTAAACTCCTTACCATTCCAATCTACATATACCGCATAAGATCCGTCTGTTGGAATCAATTTGTAATGTTCAGGTACTTCAATGTTAGCCGTTGGAAAGCCTATACTTCTTCCTATCCGATCCCCCTCCTTTACGATTCCAGACATAGCATACATTCTTCCTAAAAAGTCATTCGCGATATGAATATCCCCATTAGAAAGTGCAGTTCTGATTTTTGAAGAGCTGACACCAATTGTTTCAATGTCTTGGCGAGGGATTTCTTTTATTTCAAAACCGTAACGCTCCGAATTTTTTTGTAAATAGTCAAAACTACCTTCTCTGTTTTTACCAAACTTATGATCATAGCCTATAACGAGTTTTCGTGTTTGAAGACCTTCCACTATTACTTTTTTGATAAATTCGTCTGACGACAATTGGGAAAACTCCTTAGTAAAAGGAATTTTAACTAAAAAATCAATGCCTAACTCGCTTAACAATTCCGCTTTTTCTTCAAATGTTGTAATGAGTTTTAAATCATTATTTTGCTTTAAAACAAATCTTGGGTGAGGCCAAAAGGTTACAACTACACTTTGACCGGATTGTTCTTTTGCGGTTTGGATGATGTTTTTCAAGATTTTCTTGTGTCCCACATGAACCCCATCAAAAGTTCCTGAAGTAACAATCGCATGACTAGGAGCTGAAAAAGTATTTATATCATCAATTATCTCCATCCCCTTGTATTTCATCAATAAGCGCATCTAACTGCCATGCATTTTTGATATGATAATCTCCTACACTCGTTCTTCTCAAAAGTTTAAGGTAGCCACCAACGCCTACTAATTGACCTAAGTCATTGGCGATACTTCTAATATAGGTGCCTTTGCTACATCTGATATCAAATATTACTTCCGGTAATTTTAATTGATAATCAAATTGATGAATACTGACTGTTCGCTTTTTTATAATGACTTCCTCATTCTGACGCGCCAATTTATAAGCCCTCGTTCCATTGACTTTAACTGCAGAGTGACTTGGAGGAACCTGTTCAATCACTCCTGTTAGCTTATCTATTTGTTCAGAAACTATTTCTTCCGTTACATCAGTAGTATCATTCTCAACCTCGAATGGTCTTTCCATATCATAAGATGCTGTCGTTTTTCCCAACTCAATAATTCCTGTATATGATTTATCAAGCCCTTGTAGATCATTGAGAAGCTTGGTTCCCTTACCTACTCCTATTAGCAACAAACCTGTAGCCAAAGGATCTAAAGTGCCCGCGTGTCCTATTTTCTTTATTTTTAAAGCATATCGCAACTTATTTACAACATCAAAAGAAGTCCATGTTACCGGCTTATCAACAAGCAGCAACCCGCCTTTTTCCTTAAGCTCGTTTAGGTCAAGCTGCATAATGAAAAGCAATAGCCATTAACCCAATAACAAAACAATATGCTGCAAAATAAGTCAGTTTACCTTTCTTGACTATTCTAATCATCCAGCTACAAGCTACGTACCCTGAAATGAATGCTGCAAAAAAACCAACTATCAAGACAGAGACAGACGTATTTCCCCCTACCTCAGGTGCTTCTAAATAATCTTTAAACTTTAAAAAACTCGCACCAAAAATAGGTACCAAGACCATCAAAAAAGAAAACTGAGTCGCCTTAGATTTCTCCACGCCTAAAAGCAGAGCAGTTGCGATAGTGGATCCGCTTCTAGAAATTCCGGGTAATACTGCAATGGCCTGAGCTAACCCTATCATCATAGCAATCAAAGGGGTTACTTCCTTTTTTCCATCATTTTTAAAATGTGTGAACATCAACAGAACACCGGTGATTAACAGCATTGTCCCTACAAGAAGAATATTACCTGTAAAAAGAGATTCTATTTCATCTTGAAAAAACACACCTACTATCCCAACAGGGATCATTGAGATCACCATGAGCAAAATAAATTTCCATGAATCATTCCACTTGAACTCAAAAATGCCTCCAATAACTTCCCATATATATTTCCGAAAAACAATGACCGTACTCAAGGCAGTAGCCAAGTGAAGTATTACAGCAAATAAAAGATTTTCTTCATTGGAAGTTCCGAGTATGACGCTACCTAATTCTAGGTGCCCACTACTGCTGACTGGCAAAAATTCTGTCAACCCTTGAATAATGCCAAGGATTAACGCCTCTAAATATGTCATGAATGTTAGTCTGTTGGGTTATCAGATTTTTTCTTGTAAAAAATTGCCACAAATTGAATGAGAAAACCCAACATTACGATAATCGGCCCTAAAGTCAGCCCAAGAAACCCAAAACCAAATTCCTGATTGTCCAAGGTCATAATGATAAACCCTAGAATCAATGTGATAACTCCCGCAAGCATGATAATGTAATTGATTTTTTTAAAAGCGAATTTACTTTCCTCTGACATGTTAATATAATTGGTCTAAAGACATTTTAAGATATTTTTTAATCGCACCATAAGTGCTCAAATAGGTAACAATCATACCCATTAAAACTATTCCACCAAATAAGATAGCTAGGCTCTGTTGGTCTTGAAGTTGGTCAAGGTCTTCTATCCTATTGTTAGCATAATACAGGATAAGCATTAATAATGCTGAAGCAAGGACACCACCAAGAAAACCATAACCTAAAGAGCGTACTAGAAATGGTCTTCTGATAAACCTTCCTGTAGCCCCTACTAGCTGCATACTTCGGATAAGAAATCGTTGAGAAAAAAGTGCCAATTTGATTGTATTATTAATCAGCACAACAACCACTATTAAGAGAATCAAAGCAAAACCTCCTAGCAGCGCGCCCAATTTATTTAGATTTTTGGTGATACTCTCCACGAGACTTTCAACGTAAGTAACTTCATAGACCCCTCTTATCGATTGTATTTCCCTCTTAATTTTGGATAGAGAATCAGTGGAATGATAGCCTGGTGCTACCTTAAGAACATACAAATCTCTTAACGGATTATCACCTAAAAACTCAGTGAAATCTTCACCGGTATCCTCAAGAAATTGTTTTGCGGCCTCTTCTTTGGTGACAAGCTTTATACTTGGGGTTTCGTCCTTTTTAAGCACATATGGCTTAGCGCCCAAGGTGAGACTCACTTTACTCAACTCACTTGACGAAATACTCTTTGTCAAGAACACTTGAATTTCAATATTCTCTTTGATGATTTCTGTCAGCTTGTTAGCATGAACTGCTAAAAGGCCAAATAGACCTATAACTATAAGCGCCAAGGTGACGCTGAATGTGACACTCAAAAATGGGTAACTACCTAACTTCCTCTTTTTACGGACTTTCTGTTCCATGAAGTCCCAAAATTAAGCAAACAGCCTCAATTAATTGTTTTTGTTTTCTCTTAAGATGTCAAGTTGTTTATGAGATGCCAAGTCATATAATGGCTTAAGGTTTATTACTTCGTTAGACATAGCAATAGGATAATACGACTCTTTGAAATAAAGGAAAATCTCGCGTCCCGATTTCTTATTGATTTCAAGAATTTGATATGGCTCTTTTGTGAAGTCCCCATAAAGGAAAAGCTTTCCATCAAAATACTTGTATTGAAGTTTCCCAGCGGATCTTTCTACTCGGACGTCTATCGGGTTGACTGAGATTTTGGCAATGTCTGAAGTTTCCACTTTTGGGTTATTCACTTTCTCGGTTTCAAAATCATCTTCCACAGACATACCCATCAGCTGAGGTTTATTTAAATCAACTTCAAAAGATTTGATAATTTCTTTTGCTTTTTCATCAAAACCAATCGTTGACGCTTTGGTCTTTATTTCGTTGATAACTACGATTTCCTTCGTGTTTGAAGATTTTAGAATCAAAGACTCAGGAATATCCCAAACCCATATATAGTCGTTAGGTTTTGCTGGTTTATTGATTTCAGCAATATATATCTTGTTATTCCCATTAGAAGGTGAGCTAAGAAAATACCACATGCCTAAGCTAATTGATACTACTACGCCTACACCGACAATCACTTTACTTAAACCTAAAGACAAAAGACCGCCACCCTGTGCGCCAATAACATCAATCCCATCAAGCCTAGCCTTCAATTGTGCGTGTCTGTATTGGTTTAAACCTTCGAATACCCTCTTTTGGAATTGAAACTCAGAATTAAGTTCGGGTTTATTGTCAAGGTCATTTTCAAAGCTTTTCACCTCTTGTGAATTGAGCTCTTTCCTTAAATAAAGGTCTATTTTCTCTAGTTGCTGATTGTCCATTAGTCAAAAAAGTCTGCGGCGGTATATTTACTTTTTATTAAGCTATCTAATTTTTTTTTGCACTTATATTTTTTCGTCTTCGCTGTGTCAGTATTTGCAAAATTCAAATTCTTTGCAATATCGTTCATCGAAAGACCGTCAAAGTAATAATAGGTCAATATTCGTTTACAGACATCTCCTAACTCGTCAATACAATTCATGACAATTTTTAATCGTTCTTTTTCATCATGTCCTTGATATTCTTCTCCATCAACTTCTTCCCTCGACATCTTATTCTTACGATCCAATTCCTTTCGCCATTGGTTCAAACAAATAGAATAAAGATAGGTGCTAATTTTAGACGTCATTACCAACTTCCCACTCACTGCCTTTTTCCAAAATGCGAGTAGTGCTTCCTGATAAACATCTTTTGCTTCCTCTTCTGTACCATTGTTTTTTAACACAAGATTTGTCATCATCTTGTAATACTTCGTATACAAGAAATCTAAAGCTGTTTCGTCCCCTTTCTTGATTTTTTCAAGAATATCTTTGTCCTTCATTGAACGTAAAAACTCGTAAGTTTTCGATTTTAATACTTTTAACTGTCATAAAGTAACCCAACATTCCGATGAGTCATGGTTATTTATCCGTAAAATAAGTTTTTAACCGATTAACTCAACAATCTGATCATCAGCGATTGCGAATAACACGTCATTTTTCTTGGGTTTAATTTTAGCTATTCCAGTAAACCCACCGAAAGCAGGCATAATGCCAAATGATTTAGAAAAATAAAAACAGGGTAAGGACATGCTCTGTCTGGCGGGTCCATTTAATCGAATTCCAGGATGCACATGTCCTGATATATTATAAAGGCTAGAAATAATTTTTTCATGTGTAAATGAAAATGGTGGCCTAATAGCCTCTTCGACAGTGTATAAGGCGGAGTTATCATACACCGATTTATCAAGTACATCATGATTGCCCAGGATTAAAGTAAACTTGACCATGGAGAAATCAAGAAGCCAATTTTCAAACATGGTCCATTCGGCATTCAAATCACTGTGAAAAAGATCACCAAGAAAGTAAACTTCTAATGGCTCGTAAACAAATATTAATTGGGATAATCTTTTCAAATCGTTGAGATGGACATTTTGGGGAATGGCTAAGCCATGTTTCCTAAAATGTCCTGCCTTTCCTAAATGAATATCAGAAACGATGAGTATCCTTTCCTTTGGCCAGAACAAAATCTTGTCAGAATCAACTATTAATTCCTCGCCTAAAAGAGTCAATATTTTTTTCAACTATTTAATGGGAGCCATGTTTGGGTCCGGTATATAAAAAATAAATAACCACGAAGTTTTAAATTTCCTTCATCATCAATCCATATTCTACAGTCGTAAAGGCTTCCACTCTCAGGATCAAGAATCTCCCCATCGTTGTATTCTTCCTTCTTTTTGTCGAATTCCATATCCTTAATAATTTCCATTCCTATAACCTTTTGTTTGTATCTAGGATCATCTTCATCACACTCATTGCAAACGGCATTTTGATCACTCTCTGGATCAAGGATTGCCGAAACTTTTCCAAAATACTTCTCCCCTTTCTGATAAATCTCCACAATAGACCGGGTCTTACCTGTTTCATCGTCGATTGTTTTCCATTTTCCTACAATCGATTGGGCATTTATCGTTAGAAGAAATGAAAATGCAACTAAAAAAGAGCTGTATCGCATCATGTACGCTAGGGTTATATTTTGTGTTATAAAATTCCTTTGGTTAAACTGAAAAATGATGAATATGTTGCCTTTCGCAATTTTTTAGAAGCAAAATCGCAATTGAAAAGTAAATAACCTTTGGGGTTTTTCTTTGACCATTATGATCGAATTCTATTTGGTTGAGCGATGAGACGGTTTCATTTCATGAAACAACTCTTAATTCTCAGCTACATATTTTTCTAATTGAAGTTGCATTTTCATTATTCTGTCCGCCAACTGCTCTGATGTGAGGTTCTGCCTTCTTAGTAAATCCACAAAAATTGGAAATGCAAAAGGAGAAGGTTTTATCGTATTCTTTAGCACTATTTTCTGAAGATTTATTCTTCTTATTGCTTCAAAAAGTCTTGAATGATCCAACTGTAGGGTAAGGACTTCATCGAGTGCTTGACGAATGAGGAAGTTTTTTTCATCGTAAGTATCAAAGACTTTATACAATATTCCTGTGGATGCTTGCAAATGCCTAGATTTCATGTTTTTTCCAGGATAACCTTGAAAGATTAAACCGGCAATGGTGGCTATATCTCGGAATTTTCTTTTAGCCATCTCCATCATATTAATTGACTCTTGAATATCAGGATACAAGTTGTCTTCTGTAAATAAATCAGATTCAAGTGCCTCCTCTATTGGGATTTCCTGATCTGAAAGCAACTCAAAACCATAGTCATTCATTGAAATGGAAAATGTGATAGGTTTGAGACGGCTAATTCTCATCGCTACAACTCCAGCCAATACCTCATGGACGAACATGCCTTCAAAAGGGTAGATAAAAAGATGGTAGCCGAACTTTGTCTTGGCCTGTTCGATCAACAATGTTTTTTTATCAGGAACGGTAGACATCTTATTCTGTAAATCCAATATTGGCTTAATCTTCTTCATCTCAACATCGGAGAAATTACCCTCTGTAGATTCTTGAAGCTTTGTTCTAATGACATCAGCCAGCATAGATGAAAGTGGAAGCCTTCCACCACCCCATGCAGGTGTCAACCCCGATTTTTTTTTCGATTTCCTGACAATGACAGTATTATCCTTAATCATGATGAATTCAAGGTTTCGACCCGAAAACCAGAAGGTATTACCAGGAATAAGTTTTGAAACAAAGTTTTCTTCCACAGAGCCAATATGCCCTCCCGTGATAAACTTCACCTTCATTGCAGGATCTCCAACAATCGTCCCAATGGATAATTTATGCCTAGTCGCTGCTTTTTTATTGATTATTTTGTAAATCCCATTATCGTTGTAAACCTTCGCAAACTCATCGTAAGCTTCTAAGCTTTTACCCCCAGTTGTGATAAAGTCAAGCGCCCAAGTCCACTCCTCCGCGCCTAGCAATCGATAACAATAAGTTTGCTTTATTTCTTCTAATATTTGTAATGGCTTAAAGCCACCACTGACAGATAATGTTACCAGATATTGGACGAGCACATCTAAGCACATTTCTAGCGGTTTTCTACTTTCGAATTGCTTAGACTCAATAGCCTGTCTCAATGCGGCTCCTTCTACCAGTTCAAGAGAATGCGTCGGAACAAAGTAGATCCTGCTTATTTCTCCCGGTCTGTGCCCACTTCTACCAGCTCGTTGAAAAAACCTTGATACTCCTTTGGGTCCACCAATTTGAATCACGGTATCTACTGGTCGGAAATCGACACCCAAATCGAGGCTAGAAGTACAGACTACCAATTTTAATTTTTCGGCATGCAAAGCATCTTCCACCCAGTTTCTAATATCTGGATCTATAGATCCGTGGTGCATGGCTATTACGCCCGCTAATTCAGGGGCATATTTGAGAATGGCTTGATACCAGAGTTCTGTTTGTGACCTTGTGTTTGTAAATAATAATGTTGTTTTACTTCTGTTTATTATAGGGAGAATTTTAGGGAGTAGCTTAGTTCCAAGGTGACCTGACCATGGAAACTGCTCCACTTCGTCAGGCAGCACTGACTCCACTATGACCTTTTTGTCTATTTTGGCAATAACAGTAACACCGTTTTCATTTAAGTCCTCACCTAGCAATACTCTTTTCGCTTGGTTCAAATTGCCAATAGTCGCAGAAATACCCCATACTTTCAATGGTTTTTCAGTAATATTTTTCAATCGTGAGATCGCTAACTCTAGCGCAACGCCTCTTTTTGTTCCGAGAATTTCGTGCCATTCATCTGCTATGATGGTCCTTACTGATCTCAAGTAGTTCGGGTAGTCACTTTGACTTAAGAGCACATGTAAACTTTCGGGAGTAATCACTAAACATTGTGGTGCGTTCTTTTTTTGATTCTGACGCTGTGTGGTTGTGGTATCTCCCGTTCTTAAACCAACGGTCCAGCGTAAATCAAGCTCTTCACAAACTTCTTGCATTGCACGTTGAATGTCTTTCGCTAAGGCTCGCAATGGAGTCACCCAAAGTACTCTAACGCCGGGTATGACCTCTGTTTTTTGATGTTCCCGCAAAAATTCCAAAATACATGGTATCCAAAGACCGTAAGTCTTTCCGCTTCCTGTTGGAGCATTTAATAACCCGGATTTACCATCGAGATAATGCTGCCATGTTTCCGTTTGAAATGGAAAAGGCTCCCAATTTCTCGATTTAAACCAATCTAAACCAGGACGAAGATCTTCGTTTATTGCTTTTGAGCTCAATGAAAGTTATAATTTATCTCCTATAAATGGTATTTCTTTTCTTCTCATAACCAAAATAGCTAATGAGGAAATTAAAACTGTTAGCGCATAATAGAATAGTAAGCCTCCATCGCCATGAATTTCAATCCCTAAAATGGTTAGGTGAAAAAATATTGCCCCAGAAATTACGCCTACTGACAAAATGCTACCAAACACACGGTACTTAGGAATGAGAAGTAATACTCCTGCAATTAGTTCTACGATACCTGATCCATAGCGTCCCCAAGGCTCCATACCTACCGTAGTAAAAATATAGATACTTTCTTCCGCACCTGAGAATTTGAAAAACAGCGTTTGAAGTAATATAAATGCTGCGACGATGCTTAATATCCAATCAAGAATTTTCATAATGTAGAATGTATCTTCCGAAGTTATTAACTTTTTCGAGTTAATAGGTCTTCCTCACTTTCATTTGGAATCTGTAAGAGTGATTGCAGATCGTTTAAGGAATTAGCGTCCTCCGCTTTTTTATCTTTTCTCCACCGATGAATCCTAGGGAATCTTACTGCTACTCCTGCCTTGTGCCTTTTGGATAGGTCTATACCTTCAAAATGAATTTCAAAAACCAGCGTAGGTGTTATGGTTCTCACTGGACCGAATTTTTCTTTAGTATTGGCTTTTACAAACTTGGTTATTTCTAATAATTCTTTGTCTGTTAAGCCAGTATAAGCTTTCGCAAAGGTTACAAATTCAGTTCCTTTCCAAACAGCAAAGGTAAAGTCTGAGTACAAACCGGCCCGCCTCCCATGTCCCATTTGCGCATAGACCATTACCGCATCGATCGAATATGGTTCAACTTTCCACTTCCACCAATCTCCTTTTTTTCTTCCAATTTTATAACTTGAATTGGTGCTTTTCAACATCAAACCTTCCGCATAATGAGCCCTTGATTGTTCCCGAATTATTTTTAAATCTGACCAGTTGGAAAATTGTAGGGGTTGTGAAAAATGTAACTGAGGAGATTGAATTTGCGCAATCATATTCTGCAATTTCTGTCTACGCTCTTTAAAGGGTAAATCGCGACTATTGTCACCATCAATTTCCATCAAGTCATAAGCAATAATAATCACTGGCGCCTCTGATAATAGCTTTTTAGTAACAGCTTTTCTACCGATACGGGTTTGTAGTAAAGAAAAAGGCAATGGATGATCTTTATAAGGAATCAATTCGCCATCTAAGGCAACTCCATTAGGCAACTTCTGACCTAGTTCGATAATTTCTGGAAACTTATCTGTAATCAATTCTTCTCCCCTGCTCCAAAGAAAGACTTGGTCGTTTCTTTTAATTAATTGACATCTGATGCCGTCCCATTTCCATTCGGCAGACCAGTCATTGGGACTACCCAGCGATGTGATTTCCTCTTCTAATGGATATGCTAAATAAAATGGATAAGGCTTTGAAATATCTGTCGAAATCCGCTCTGGGTTTAATAGTTCGTTGAGCGTTATAGTATTGGGTGTCCAATCTCCCATAATCAAATGGGCTATTTGTGCAGACTCCATTTCAAATGATTGTGACAAAGCTTTGATCATGATGTTTTTGGAAACACCAACTCTGAATCCTCCAGTTATTAACTTGTTAAAAACAAAACGATCTTTTTGATTCAATTCACTCCAAGCGCCAAAAACCCTCTCTTTTCGAAAACCCTCCTCTTTATCAGCTAGGCTTGCCAAAAAATCCATCCAATAGGAAAGAGGTAATTCGCTAGTCTTTGCCGAGGCAGGTAAAACAAGCGCAATGGTCTCTGCTAAATCTCCAACCACCCCATATGATTCTTCAAATAACCATTCAGGTATTTTGCTTAGCTCGCAAGCCCATTGCTTTAAAAGTCTGGCATTGACTTGACGCTTAGGACGTTTATGACTGAAAAGTGCTATTGCCCAGAGTTTGTCTTCCTTAGGAGCAACATCAAAAAAAGCCTTTAAAAAGGTGATTTTTTGTGTTGAGCTAGATGTGTTTTCTAGACTAAATATCAGATTGGTAAACTGCTGCACATTTTAGCAACTCATGAGCCCACTTATAGTTAGGTCTTAGACAGATTTGGCTAATTTTATTTTGTTCTGTTTGGTCGATTTAATAATGGCCATAACAACACCAAAAATTAAGCCTAAGACTGTAAATGTATCGACGAGCTTTTTATTGAAATCAATGGTCGTCCATTTTTCTAAGAGATATTCAATAAAAGAACTAGGAATGTCTCGTTCCCCTAAAGATCTTTTTATGTCCCAGTGCCAATCGGTCAAAGGACAATAACCAATCGTTCCAACATACCATCCGACTAATAACCATGCTAGCGTCGTTAAAATCAATGCCCATTTATGATAGCGTCTTGTTGAGGTCCAGTACCAACCAACAAGAACAAAAATGACAAAACCTAGATGAAATAACGTCAAAAAATAATCTAAAAATTGTAGCATGGCGAAATTATTACAACAAGCATACCAAAGCTATTATACCTACTTTAACATAGGTGCAAGAACACTAGGATCTCCATCTATTTCGTGATCATAAGTCAACCCAAGTAAAGAAGTAAGAAAAGGATAAATATGAATATTTTGGAAAGGCGCTAATTCGATTCCTTGCTTGATTCTTGGCCCAGAGATTAAAAATATTGTTGCCATTTCATCATTGGTAAATGGATCGAACCCATGCGTACCTCCTGATACCACTGATGGTTTTGAAAGAATAACTAATGGTGCATGATTAACCAAAACAAGATCTCCCACTCTATCTTCATTGTTATAATTCCATTCAATAGGAAGATCCTCTTTTTTATAAGTATCAAAGTGGCTTACAGTATCTAACACATTGAAAATTCTGTCTTTTTCCTGTTGGGATTCAGTGTAAATCATCGTGGGAGTTGAATAATAAACTTCATTATTGGCTAAGTCCACAAAATCGCTTAAGACAATGCCAGTAGAGATATTACTCATTCCATGATCTGATGTTACCGACAAATATACTGGTAATTCCGTTTTACTAATTCCTCTTTGTAACTCACCAATCAAGGTATCGATTTCATTAATAGCTTCTTGCATTTTTTCCGAATCAGGACCATATCTATGACCATAATCATCTACCAATGAAAAATACAAAGTAATCATATGCGGTCTTTCTTCTTCGCCAAGATTTAGCCAATCCAAAACTCCTTGAACACGGAGTTCATTAGAAACAGACCCATCATATTCCTCAAAATAACTTGGTCTTTCATTTGCAATATCCGCCTCTGACCCTACCCAAAAATAAGATGCTGATAGCATTCCTTGCTGTTCGGCCAATGCCCATAAAGGAATACCACCATACCAGCTACCATCCTGTACCACTTCTTTATTTCTAATGGAGTACGATTGTTTTTTTGATCGACTGTAAAATCCATTTGATACTAAACCATGATTAGCAGGGTACATTCCTGTAACGATCGTATAATGATTTGGAAATGTTTTTGATGGAAAAGAGGGGATCATCTTTGATACACTGGCACCCTCATCCTTCAGTTGTTGTAAATTTCGGGCTTTGTATTTAGCAATATAATCATGTCTAAAACCATCAATTGAGACCAAAACTACATAAGGCTGATCTTTAGCAAAATTTGAGTTTTGTTTTTCCGATGTGATTTTCTTTTGTGAAGAATCCTGTCCTTTTTTAGAACAGGCAGAAAGGATAATGAAGGCAAGAAACAACCCCCAGGTAGTTTTAGACATACTCAAAACTAATAGGTCTTATCGTACCTAAAACATTTTTGACATAAAAAAGCCCTGATTTTTGACCAGGGCTTTATGAACAACATGCAAAACAAAATCTAAGAATTGGAATTGGACAATTTAGCAAACGTTCCAATCTCAGAAAGTATAATCTTTGATTTTACTCTTAAGGCTGCCGGCGATGACTCTACGACTTCCTTAACAAACTCCAATACTTCCTTTTTTCGATCGTATTGATATTTAAATTCTCTATGCGATACATCAGGGTTTTCTTCTTTCAATAACTCTGCAAGGCGCTTTTTGTCTTCTTTCAATTCTTTTTTCATGAGCGGAAACATCTTGTCCATAATTTCTCTTGCTGACTGGAAATTCCGAACCTCGACAGCCTTGACTAATTGCTCTGCCAGGATAGCAATACCCGCTTCCTGTGTCCCCTTGTTCTCAGCAATACTGGTTGACAAAATGATTAATGTAAATGCAATACTTAAAAATATTTTTACTATCCTTTTCATATCTATTGACTTTTGATATAATCAAATGTAACTAAAATATTTTAAAATTCACATTAACAGTTAGTTAGATAGCTTTATATAAAGTAAATTATAAGTAAAAGTTAGTATTTCACTGATTAGTAAGTCAATAGATACGGTCAGTAAATCAAGCGCCTTGGAAGTGCTCGCCGGCTTACAATTGGATAATTATTTTTTATCCTATTTAAGTATTGGAGAAGAAAAACCAAGGATGGGGTTAAATAAAAAAGCCTCTAGCTCGGATTGAGTTAGAGGCTTTCTAAATAAAAATTATTTTCGATAGACTATTCTGCGATAACTTCAGCTGTCTCCTTCAAATCACTCGAATCTACTAATTCAATAGGATCTTCGGTCTTCAATTCTGCGTGAGATCCATTACCATATATCTCTCCCAGTATTGGTGCTATTACTAACCCAATAAGACAGGTTAATTTGATTAAGATGTTCATTGATGGACCCGAAGTATCTTTAAATGGATCACCAACGGTATCTCCAGTTACAGCTGCTTTATGCGCTTCTGAGCCTTTATAAGTCATCTCACCATCAATCATTACACCAGCTTCGAATGACTTCTTCGCGTTATCCCAAGCTCCGCCAGCATTGTTTTGAAATATCGCCCAAACAACTCCAGAAACAGCAACTCCTGCCATATAACTTCCCAAAGCCTCTGGCCCCATAACAAAACCAATGATGATTGGCGTAATGATAGTCATCGCTCCAGGAAGCATCATTTCCTTAATTGCAGCTTTCGTGGAGATGTCCACACATTTACTATATTCTGGAGTACCCGTTCCTTCCATAATACCAGGAATCTCTTTAAACTGACGTCTTACTTCCTGCACCATTTCCATAGCAGCCTTACCTACAGACCTCATCGCCATCGCGGAAAAAACCACAGGTATCATCCCTCCAATAAACAAAGCTGCCAATACATCAGCCTTAAAAATATTGATGCCATCTATACCCGTAAAAGTGACATACGCGGCGAATAGTGCTAAAGCTGTCAATGCCGCAGAGGCAATGGCAAATCCTTTACCAACTGCTGCTGTTGTATTTCCTACAGCATCTAGAATATCTGTTCTTTTTCTTACTTCTTCAGGAAGATTACTCATTTCGGCTATACCACCAGCATTATCAGCAATTGGTCCAAATGCATCAATAGCAAGTTGCATAGCCGTAGTGGCCATCATAGCTGATGCGGCGATAGCAACTCCATAAAAACCAGCAAACTCATATGCACTCCATATTGCTGCTGCAAAAAGTAATACAGGAGCAAAAGTGGACATCATACCTGTTGATAAACCTGCAATAATATTCGTTGCGGCTCCAGTGGAGGAGTTTCGAACGATTTCCATCACCGGTTTTTTACCTAGGCCTGTATAATATTCTGTAAAATAGGAGATTAATGCACCTACTGCCAAACCAACAAGTACCGCATAAAAGACATTAATACTTGGAATACTTAAAATTCCTTCACCAAAAAAGGACATTTGCATTGTCGCCGGGAGCATAATATCGATAATAAAATAAGAGGCAATTCCTGTCATTATAATTGAACTCCAATTACCCATATTTAAAGCATTTTGAACTTCATTCTCTTTGGCATTATCATTAGATATTTTGATAAAAAGCGTACCCGCTATTGAGAAAATAATACCTAATCCAGCGATTACAAGGGGAAGCACAATTGGACCCATTCCTCCAAAAGCATCATCAATAGAACCACCCATATCTCGGATAACATAATTTCCAAGAACCATGGAAGCTAAAACAGTCGCAACGTAAGATCCAAAAAGATCGGCACCCATTCCTGCCACATCACCTACATTATCGCCTACATTATCAGCTATTGTCGCAGGATTTCTAGGATCATCCTCTGGAATACCTGCTTCAATTTTTCCTACTAAATCAGCGCCAACGTCAGCTGCTTTAGTGTAAATACCCCCACCTACTCTAGCAAATAGAGCAATAGATTCAGCACCTAATGAAAATCCTGCGAGAGCCTCAAGTAAAACAGTCATGTCTCCCGTATTCGTCCATGAACCGTCCATAAACCAATGAAACAAAACAATGAAAAGCACAGATAATCCAAATACAGCTAAACCAGCAACACCTAATCCCATTACAGTTCCTCCTGTAAATGACACTTTCAATGCTTTAGAAAGGCTTGTTCGAGCGGCTTGCGTAGTTCTTACGTTAGCAGCTGTTGCGATTCGCATTCCAATATTTCCAGCTACAGCTGAAAAAACAGCACCTATAACAAATGCCACTACAATAAACCAATGCGTGGTTTCTACTAAAGTAGATATTACGCCAAGTAAAGCGCCAGCAACAACAACAAAAATGGCGAGCACTCGGTACTCTGCTTTCAAGAACGCTAATGCCCCTTCGCGGATATAATTAGCTATTTCCTGCATTTTTTGATCACCTGCATCTTGCTTGTAAACCCATTGAGATTTCACGTACATTGTGAGGATTCCAATGAGTGCCAATGCAGGCACCATATAAATCACATATTCCATATTTTTCGATTGGTTTTTTTAAAAGATGTGCAAAGATAAGAGAAGCATTAAATTATAAAAATGTATCTTTTCTAAGTAAAAAATATGCTCATGACTCTTTGATCTTCAGGCTTTCAGCTGACTGAGAATTATAACCTTTTTCGTGTAGCCATCGACTTAGCACGTCCGAATATCCATGATTAACAATGACTCTTTCCGCTCCAGTGTTTTCTATAGCATTAATCAACCCTTTCCAATCAGCATGATCTGAGAGAATAAATCCACGACCGGTATTCCTTCTTTTTTTAATACCCCGGATTTGCATCCAGCCTGAAACAGACGCCACTTCAAAAGGCTTGAACTTTTTAATCCAGGAAGTGCCCAAAGCGGATGATGGAGCAACGACTAGTTGACCTGAATACTGTGTGTTTTCAATTTCCGAAGTAACATACTTTGTTTTGGGTAAGACCGCTCCAGAGGCCGTTAGTGCTTCATTAACATTATTAATAGCCCCATGAACATAGATTGTACCTATGCTCTGATCTAAGCTTGCGATTATGCGTTGAGCTTTGCCAAGCGCATACGCACACAGAATACTTGTCTTATTTTCCTTCTGGTTATTTAACCACCAACTATTGATTTCATTGATCACTGTTGATTGCGGTTGCCAGTCAAATACAGGCAAAGCAAACGTTGATTCTGAGATGAAGGTATGGCATTTTACAGGCTCAAATACACCACTAAATCCATCATTTTCTACTTTGTAGTCACCTCCAGCTACCCATATTTCTCCTTTATATTCTAATCTAATCTGGCTTGATCCCCAAATATGCCCAGCAGGATGGAAGGATATTTTTACACCATTTATTCTTTGTGTTTCACCATATTGCATGGTACTCAGATCAATTTCTTGTCCTAATCTCAGCTTAAGAATATTTCTGTTTAATGAAGAAGATAAATATCTTTTACTTCCAAACCTTGCATGGTCAGCATGCGCATGAGTTATAATAGCCCTATCAACCGGCCTTAATGGATCAATATAAAATCCACCTTGGGGACAATAAATACCATTTTCTGTGAATACACAGAGATCCTCCATTAACTTTTTACAGCTTCTTCGATAGAATTTCTGTAGCCAATGTCAATGTTAGCTTTGATCTCAGGGGAAAATTTCTCTATTAATGGCTTCCGCACTATTTCCACGGCTTTTGCAAACCAAGGTAGGTCTGGAAGAATTTTTCTATGTATTTTTAAACCATGCTTGTACATCTCGGTCTTCCACTCTATAAAATACCATTCCATAGAGGGCTGATGGAACGTACGTAAGGAACGTTTATCAAAAATAAATTTCTTGATACTATTATTGACCACCAATACTGAAATTCGATTGAAGAGTTCTCGAAAATCCACGATTGGCACGTAATCCGTCAGCAACACGCATGTAATTATGCCCTTATCCTTATTTAAAAATACATCTGCATGTTCTACGGAAAAATTCTTTTTAAAACCAAGATCTTCTATTGAAGTGTTTTCTAATAATTCCATTTTTTTAAGATATTAATGGTATCCTGAACTATTCTTTATTAAATCATTATTGACATGCTCTTTTACATTCTCAAGCTCTTTTTCGAGCTTGATAGCATATTCTAAAGCTGATTTCATCATTTCCTCCTGAGCTCCCATTTTTTCTTTAAGAATGCTTACTTGTAGGGAAAGAGATTTGAGCTTTGATTCGTAAAGAGCTTCCAAACGCTTTTTTTCAACTTCGGCCTTTCGAAGCTCTTCTTTGAATATCATAAATGATTGTGGTGTTCCACTCATAATAACGACAAGTCAATTCGTTTAAAAAAGTTCAAAAATAAATTAAAGTGGACGAACACTAGACATACCACCATCCATATGTATTATTTGCCCAGTTATCCATTTGGAATTTTCAGATAGCAAATGTACAGCCATTGCTGCTACATCTGCAGCTTCTCCTATTTTCTTTAATGGATGACGATCTTCTGATGCTTTTCTTTTTTCATCAGAGGCTAATAAGCCAGAAGCAAGCGGCGTATCGGTAAGACTTGGTGCAATGGTGTTCACACGAATATTACTTTTGGCAAATTCAGCTGCTAAACTCCGAGTCACTCCTTCTATCGCGCCTTTAGCTGCTGCTACAGAGGTATGAAAACTCATTCCTTGCGTAACAGCCACTGTACTAAAAAGAACTATTCCTGGCTTAGAACTCGACGACTTAAGATTTTTTAAAACCGCCTTTATCGTCTTTAGAGCACCCAAAACATTTACTTCAAAGTCTGTTCTATAATCTTCTAATTTCAAACTTTGGAATGGCTTTAAATTTATCGAACCAGGGGAATAAATCAACCCATCGATCTGATCAGGTAATCCTTCTATCTTTTGAAAATCTTCAGTAATATCCAATGAAATATTTTTTACACCATCTATGTCACATGCGCGCCTACTTACGTTATAAACGCTTGCATGCTGACTTACCAGTAGTTTGACAGCCTCTAATCCAATACCTGAGGTACCACCAATTACAACTATATTTTTTCCGCTAAATGAGCTCATTATCTTAAGTCTGTTTTAGAATTGATGTAATTTAAAAATTCCGTTTTAATATTCTGATCTTTAAATTTACCGTCAAAATGAGCCGTACCAGTCATACTATTCGTATCGTTAACTCCTCGCGATGACACACACATATGTGTTGCATCTAAAACTACTGCTACATCGTCTGTACGCAATACTTCTTTCAAATCATTGGCTATTTGCACAGTCAGTCTTTCTTGAACCTGTGGTCGCTTTGCATAATATTGAACTATCCTGTTTATTTTGGAGAGCCCAATAACTTTTCCACTAGAAAAGTACGCTACATGCGCTTTCCCATAAATTGGAACAAAATGGTGTTCGCAATGAGAATAAAACGTAATATCCTTTTCAACAAGCATCTGATCATAATTGTATTTATTCTCAAATAGCTTTGGAATTGGCCTATTTTTTGGGTTCAATCCACTAAATACTTCTTGAACATACATCTTAGCAACCCTATTCGGCGTGCCTTGTAAGCTGTCATCTTCAAGGTCAAGTCCAAGTATGTGCATGATTTCTTTAAAGTGTTTTGAAATCAATTCCATTTTTAGCTCGTCATCCATTTGAAAGGCATCTGCCCTCATTGGGGTTTGATCTGCGCTTCCTACGTGATCTTCTTCTAATTCATTCATTAGACTAGTGTTATTATCCTGGGTATTCAACAAAGTTTCTTTCTGTTTCATATAAACGTATTTTTAGGTCCAACCGAACATCAATTTCTTTTCTTAGAATATCGTATATAACAATACTCATATTTTCCGCTGTTGGATTAGTATCTTTAAATTCTTCAATATCCAAATTTAGATTTCTATGATCTAACCTATCGGTCACTTTCGCCTTGATCAAATCACTTAGAACTTTCATATCATAAACATATCCTGTTTTCGGATCTGGCTCCCCGGTAAGTTGTACGATTAATTCGTAATTGTGCCCGTGCCAATTTGGGTTATTGCACTTACCAAAAATTTCTGTGTTTTGCGCATCGCTCCAATTTGGATTGTGAAGTCTATGCGCTGCATTAAAATGTTCTTTTCTGAAAACTGATACTCTCATGAATTGGTTAAATCGACAATAAGTGAAATTGTTAAACTAATCAACAAACATTGAATGCGAATTATTGTTTAACTTTTTAAATAAATAATTAAACACAATGATTTACGATGTTGCGGTAGTTGGTAGTGGTATGGGGGCTTTATCGGCAGCCGTCCTTTTAGCAAAAGAAAATTTAAATGTAATCATCATTGAGCAAAACTGGCAACCGGGCGGATGTACTTCGTCTTATTGGCGTAAAGGTTTTGTTTTTGAATCAGGCGCTACAACCCTTGTAGGGCTTGACAAAAATATGCCATTAAAGTATCTAATGGATAAAACAGGGATTAAAATATCGCCAAGAAAATTAGTTTTACCAATGCAAGTACATCTTGCTAATGGCAAAAAACTAAATCGTTATGAAGAAATCGACGATTGGATCACCGAAGTATCCCGACATTTTGGTGGTAATCAGAAAGCATTTTGGCATAAATGTTTTGAGATAAGTCAGTTTGTATGGCAAGCATCTACAAAATATTTGCACTTTCCCCCTTCGAAAATATCGGACCTTTTTCAGCTGGCAAAGAATGCCTCGCTCAAGGATATTTTTTATGTCAAATATGCGTTGATCAGCACTGAGGATATGCTCAAAAAATATGGGCTTAATGATCCAGAGTTTAGGAAATTTATAGATGAGCAATTACTTATAACCGCTCAAAATCCCGCCAATGAAGTGAATTTTCTATTTGGCGCAGCTGCTTTGTGCTATACTAATTATGGGAATTACTATATGGATGGCGGTCTTCTAAATCTCGTAAATCCATTAATCGATTATGTGAAAGCTCATAATGGTGATATATTTTTTCGTGAAAAAGTAATGAGGATAAAAAATGAATCTGATCATTTCAATATTACGACAAGCAAAAATGAATTTAAAGCCAAAAAAGTAATCTCTGGGATTCCATTTAATCAGACCAGCAATCTCATTGAGAGCAATCAACAAGAAAAGATGTTAAGTTCTGAGCATCTTTACAGCGCCTTCCAACTAGGTATTGGTTTTAAAAGCACCAAGAGTTTTGACACGATACATTATCAAATACACCTAAAAAAACCATTGCCCGGTTGTGGTGCAAAAAGCTTTTTTGTAAGCCTAAATCATCCTGAAGATAAATCAAGAAGCGATATTGATGGAGCTAGAGTAGCCTCTGTGAGCACGCATATTTCAGATCCTGAAAATACGATATTTGACGGTCAGGTAGTGGAGGATGCAATCTTGGAAATACTTGAAGAAAAAGGTTTTTTAAAAAAATCAGATATTCTTTACAAACACCATTCTACTCAAAAGTCATGGAACAAGTGGACCAATAGAGTCTATGGATCAGTTGGAGGATACCCTCAATTCATGAAAATAAAACCTTGGCAAATGATCGAAACTAGAATTCAAAAAGGAATTTACCAATGTGGTGATACGTCCTATCCTGGTCAAGGAATTCCTGGAGCTACATTGAGTGGAATTATCGCAGCTGAGAAACTTAAATCTGACTTGAATCTGAAGTAACCTTACAGAACCTGTAGATTTTTTCCTGTAATTGTTGCGGATTAAAGGGTTTTGTCACAAAGTCGTTCATTCCCACTCCTATTATTTTATCGTATCTTAGATTCAACTAATAAGTGCAAGACAGTTTAATGCCATTGGGGGCTAGCCCCCAATGGCATTAAGATCAAAAGATCATATTTGTCTTAGCATGAAAAATTACAATCAATTAACCTCACCACAAAG
>Ga0208646_1000099_pt1 | contig 61053 bp, 40 predicted proteins | sample AntAceMetag02UK8_FD_184762 | JGI IMG/M metagenome (GOLD analysis project Ga0208646, IMG submission 184762) | Saline lake microbial communities from Ace Lake, Antarctica - Antarctic Ace Lake Metagenome 02UK8 (SPAdes) (version 2) | ecosystem: Environmental > Aquatic > Non-marine Saline and... | reverse complement strand
ATTTAGTGTATTTTCAAATGTTTTTTTATCCGATTGATTTTTCACTTGTATGAAAATCAACCGGTGCGTAACTGATGAATTATATAAGGCTAATATACTGAATAACAAGCACTTAACCTTGATTATTTTCTAGTTTTTGTGACCTTTTTATCTTCGTAAAGTAGAATTAAAGAAACTTAGTAATTACACGGGCGCTATGCTCTTCCTGCTATTTCGCAGGGCATCCGGAAGTTTTTGATAAAATGGGTTTGTAATCCGATAGATAATTTAGCTCTTTATGTCATGGCTTTTAAATCAAAAATCTACACAGGGTTTACTTTTCCAGATGCACGATGCATCAGTGGGTAGATATCATTGAGTTGGACGATCTACAGGAGATTGAAAGCTATGCTTCGACATAATCTTCAGAACATGTCGAAGCACTCCTGCTTTTTTCGTAGCGCCGATTTTTTATATTCTAGGTAGGTTACTTCAAAAGTATGTCTTTGAAAATAGCTAAAATTTCAAGAACAAACGCTCTACTCATACCGCAACGAATCAATAGGTTGGGAATAAGCCATTTTAGCTACTGCGGAACTTACACTTAAGATGGAAATAACCAACAATATGACGGCTGCTAGAACATAGGGCAAAGGACTCGATGGTGCTCTAAAGGAAAATTCCATCAACCAATTTTCCATCAAGAGATAAGCCACAGGCAGTCCAATAATCATCGCAACGATGATCAGTTTTGCGAACTGTCCTAGGATCAGCAATGCAATTTGGAAAGCACTAGCACCCATGATTTTGCGCATGCCTATTTCTTTCACACGCTGATTGAGCATAGTAAGTGCCATGCCTAACAACCCTAGACAGGCCAAAATCAATGCAACGACAGCAAACACGGTGAAAATGGATAGTGTCTTTTGCTCTTGACCATAAAGTTCCGCCAATTCATGATCCAAAAATTGATAAGAAAAAGGATTGTTCGGATACATTTCGGAATAAAGACTTTCTATTTCCGACAAGCTAGAGGCAAATGCCTTTCCTTCAAGCTTCACCATAAAGTGACTGGCGTAGTGGGACTGCAACTGAATGATCAATGGCTGAATGTCTTCATGTAACGATCGGTAATGAAAATCTTTGACTACACCAATGACTGTTCCTTCAACGTTTCGATCATTGTCCACCCAAACAATTTTATCACCAATGGGCGTCTCTAAATTCATTGCCGTGACAGCCGCTTCGTTGATAATAAAGTTGATCCCAGAAGAATCAACGCCAAAGGTCTTATCAAAATCCCGCCCTGCGATTATTTGGTAATTCAACACGTCTTTTAGACCAAAGTCTTGCATCATTTCGGAAGCATCTACTCGGTTTTCTGGATTCGCAACGGGATATATTGGATGTTGGTTGAATTGGCTTCCTGGAATATTGGAAGAAGCAGAAACAGCAATAACCCCAATAACTTCATTTAGCCTTTTTTGCGTGAGAACCAACTTATTCATGTCTGCTCCTCCAACCGCTACACTCACCGGAATCGGCATATATACCACGGCATTTTGATCAAAACCCAGCTCTTTGGATTTCATATAGTTAACCTGACGTACAATAATCAAACTCCCTGCAATCAAAATCGCCGAAATGGTAAATTGAAGGGTGACCAACACTCCTCGAATCGCTATTCCTTTTGAAGAGGTCGTTAGCTTACCTTTCAGCACTTCGGCCGGTTTGAAAGAGGACAAAACCATGGCGGGATAAGCACCGGCAATGATTGCGATGAAAAATATCACCGCCAGTGATACGCCAACAAATTGAAGGCCAAATAAGTCCGAAATTTCAAATGATTTCCCGGATAGTCCATTGAATAATTCTAAACCAGGTACTGCTAATACAAAAGCTAAAAGACTCGCAATCAAACAAAAAATGATCGACTCAATATAGAATTGAAGTGATAAGCTCTCTGTAAAAGCACCTAAAGTCTTTCGAACACCAATTTCCTTGGCTCTCTCTAGTGATTTGGCAGTTGTCAAGTTGACGTAATTAATGCCGGCGATCAGTAATAAGAAAACCAATGTACCAGTAAGAATATAGATGTAAAGAATATTACCATTGTTCTCCAACTCCCATCGTAGATTCGATTTTAAGTGAATGTCTGTGATCGGTTGTAAGTCAAAATGAACGTCTCCGCTTAGAATAACCTCTTTATCATCTTCACTCCAGTCGTGATAATTAATAACCCAACTCGCCAACTTACTTTCTAGCACTTCCGGACTGGCCCCATCATTTAATTTGACATAGTTAAAGTGGCCAAAATCATCCCAAGTAAGCCAATTGTCTTCCGGATTAATCGTTTTCAATGTCATATAGGAAAGTAAAGCCTCAAAATGAAAATGCGTATTCCCGGGCAATGCTTTCACCACCGTAGACACTACCATCGGCATATCACTAATTCTCAGTTCTTTGCCAATAGCACTTTCATCGCCAAAATATTTATACGCCATCTTATCCGTAATGACCAGTGTGAATGGTTGAGAAAGCGCATCTGCATCTCCCTCCAGTACCTCAATTCCAAAAACCTCAAAGAACGTAGAGTCAGCAAAAAAGAAATCTCGCTCTTCAAACTTCACCTCTTTGGCTTGGTTCTCCACCAAAATTTTCTCTCGATTCAATCCCGCATCGTACCATGGAGAAATACTTACCGCTTGTGCCACTTCCGGCAAGTCGCGAACCATGGCTTGCGCCATAGGATGTGGAGTTCGCGTTTGCGGATTCTCAGTAATCCATGTTAATCGATAAATTTTTTCATAATCCACTACGTCTTTATCGTAGGACAATTCATTGTCCAAAAACAGATAAATAAATAAGCTACATAAGAACGCGAGCGTTAACCCAAAAAGATTGATCGCTGTGAAAAGCTTATTGCGTTGAATATTCCTGATGAAGGAAATAAAGAAATTTTGAATCATGTCAGTTTTCGTTTTAAAAGAAAAAGAATAATTCAAACTAAGAGCGTTCGGAGATGAATAGGTGTCTTTCTTATCGGGCAGACGTTCTTCCCGATAAGTCAGTACCTCTTTTTGCACCCGAAATTCTGATGGTGTATGCCCTGTACGCTTCTTAAAGGCCGTATTAAAAGCGGATTTTGAGTTATACCCAACCATCGCTGCAATAGACTCAATTTTTGTATGCTGATGCGCTGCATCTTTTAATAATTTTTTTGCTTCTCGGATTCTGTACTGCGCCAGCAAATCTTGAAAACTGATTTGCTTCGATTCGTTGAGCACCTGAGACAAGTGATGTGTGGTCGCACCGAGTGCCTTCGCCAAGTTGCTCAATGAAGCATCGTCGCGTAAATGGAATTTATCTTCCTCAAATATGCGATCCAATTTTCCTAGAACAGAAGACTTTATGGCTGGCGATAACGTTGACTTTTGATATTTATTAGCCATCGGAATCGGAGCAAAAAAAGAGGATTCGTTGAATACTTGATACATCATATAGGCCATCAAATACGTGACTCCTCCCACCAATAACCAAGGGGAAATAAATGAATAAATCATCAAGAAAAAAGCAAAAAGAACATTCAATCCGATAAAATTCCTAAACCAAATAAGGCGAGATCCCGGGTTTAAAAACCATTCAATTCCACGTATTTTTCCTTCTTGCCTGATATTATGAATAGTGAAATAAAGCAGCACTGAACAAACAACGACACTTACTAACATTGCTACCGTCACATTGAAAAAAGGAAAAAATACCAGTATACAAGCGATAACCATCGGAAAAAATTGCCACCAGACCGCTCTTTGCTTTTGCAGAAAAAACGCTTTGGTGTATAGGAATAGCATATTTGCAAAAGCTATCGTGAAAGCATATAGCCAAACGCCTTGCTCCATATTGGCCAGTATCGCGATACCCACATAAGAAAAGCAAAGTCCCCCCAGCCACTTACTCGATGGGTACTTATTGACCACCAATAACAACCCAAGCAGCACACCGAGAAATGACGCACTTCCTGTAATTATTTCACTCCATGGATAGCTCATTAATTCCATCATTTGAAGCTAGGGAATTATTGGGAGAAGGGGAAGTTTAAACCGCCCTACGATTCATTGGGAATGTCATTGATATCCTGACAAGGTGTTGGATGAAGTCGACTTTTGAAGATGGTCTCTTTGCCGTTGTTAATGTTGCCACCAACCACTCGTTCTAATCCCACCTCATCATTAAAGCCAAAAAACTACTCCGCTCTTTTCCCATACTAAGAATGAAAAACGCTCCACGATGATTGATTTGTACTTATTAGGTTTGAGCTCGTTTCCATTCAACATTGGTGATAGTAACGAATTTCAGTTGGTCTATTGGAGCGTTCACTTTTCCATTTAGTAAATCGCTACTCTTATGGCACGTTGGTGATAACACCAACATGGGCTAGAATGATGTGACATTTAACACCTCCTCGTAAGGTAATAGCTCTAGGAAACCGAAAATTATCTAAAGATTTCAGGTTGCCTCCAAAATAAAAAACCGTGTTTAAACAATTATAACCCACTTCAGAGGTAACCTGTTTGGCCTAAAAGGTGAACCATGTCAGGTACTAGTTAAGTCCAGCGTTTCGTTTGGTCAAATGAAACCACTCTTTCAGGCGCAATTAAGCAAGAATTTTTCCTCGACCTTATACCAATCATTCATGCATGATTTGGTAGGTTTGAACAAAAACAAAAACAACATTTATACTTATGAAATTAGGCGTTGGATCAAGAATAAAAAATGAAGACCTTGGCGTTGGAGTCGTTGTACAAGCGAGAGAAAAAGAAGTCCTCGTCACATTTGTCAGCTATGGACAGGAATGGGTAGCGCTTTCTGAAATTGAAAGTGATTATGATGTCCTTGAAGCTGTAGAAACGCCGGATGATCTGGTAAGCCTTGGTCAAGTGGAAAGCACCATCAAAAATTTACTCGCTGACATTATCAATCAGGAATCGACCGTAGACTTAGGCGATAAATGGGATGGAGGAAAGCTTATTTTTAAACCGGGAAACCCCGAACTCAAATCATATGAACTGCCTATCGATACTTTTTTTCATAAATTAGTGATGGTCAGAGACCGACTCAGGGTCATGGAGCAGCGAATCAATAGCTCCAAACTCACTGATGAAGAAAAGGTAAATCTGCAGCAATACATCACCAAAATTTATGGAAGTCTCACTTCATTCAACGTGCTTTTTAGTGCTAGAGAGGACGGTTTTATCGGTGAGAGTAAGTAATAACGCGATATAACTCAGGAGCAAAACATAATCTGTGAAACACTATTTAGCCTTGCCCGAGCACGAATTTGAGGCACCTGCTGATGGCTCAAAAGTTTTAAAGCAAAAGGCTTAGATAAGAAATCAGTTTGACTTCTTTGTTTTAACCTCCCCTGTTCGAAGAGAAATTCAAAAACCCTTTTTAGCCAAAGAATCCCTCCCAGATGAGAAGGAGCTCAAAACATATATTGAACCTTTGGCAGCTTCAGCAAAGAGAATATCAACTCTTTGCGATAGACGTCCTAATGAAATATGATAAGCGTTTTGATCAAAAAGATATAGAGCTACTTGAATACATCGTCATGCACAAGTCGTGGCGAGATATGGTTGACCTGATAGCCGTTCGTCTTATTGGTCCTTTTATGAAATCTTTCCCTGAGGAAAACCCCTTTATGTCGATAAATGGCTGCCATTAGAAAATATTTGGCTGCAGCGAGTGGCATTGCTGTTTCAGTTGAAATACAAAGCTGAACTTGACACAGCCATATTGAGTCTTTGCATTGATAAGCTATTGGGATCAAAAGAGTTCTTCCTCAATACAGCCAAAGGTTGGGTATTGAGATAGTGCAGCCGGACTTTGATTGGGTAAAAATTGTTGATACTAAGGCATTAAGTGGATTGAGTAAGAGAGAAGCAGCCACGTTGATGAAATAAAGGAATTCTGAATTTCTTAGCCCTTGTTAAAGTATCCTAGCAAGAAATCTTGTTGAAATTGGTAGGTACGGATTCCGCTTTCAAGACTCATTCAATTTCAATGGGTTTTATGAATTTCAAACAACCTAGTTTGATCAAATTCTAGACTAAAGAAAAAGCATTTTAACGAAAAATCACAGGAGTCAAAAATATTCGCACTACCTGTACACGTCAATCAGCGTTGAATAAAAATGAAAATATTATTAGAAGATGATCATAAAATCATCAGAGAAGTGTGAAGTGGTTTCCTGACAACAAAACTACCTGCAAATATTAAGCAGGCGAATAGCGTAATAGAGGTTGTGAATCTTTTTGAAACTGGGGAACTCGAGCGTGTAATCGCAGACATTAATATGCCCAAGATGGATGGCATAGAAATGGTCAAGCAAATTAGAAAATTAAATAAAGATGTCAAGATAATCGCGCTATCCATGATGGCTGACTCTGTCAGAATCAAGAAAATATTGAAAGCAGGAGCCAATGGGTAAGTATTAAAGGAGGGGAGAACACGAAAGACTTACTAGAAGCCATCGAAAACGTGCTGGCTGGAAAAACTTATTACTCCCACTCCGTAACAGCACTGATAATAGCAAGCTTAGTGGACAGCAGAAAGGTCTATAAAGAAGCAGACCTTATGAAAAGGGAGCTGGAAATTTTAGCACTTATTTTAAAAGGAAAGTCCAATCAGAGAGTGTAAACAAGCTATCTCCGAGCTTACGCCCGATAGAAAGTCACAAGCACCCTGTCATGAAAAAAACCGGATCTAAAAACATAACAGGACTGGTAAAATTAGCTAGCCGTAATAAGTTTTTTGACGATCTTTTCTATTGATCATTTATTGAATGAATTGAGATTCTTTTACCGTTTATATTTACGGATAATCAATAATTTATCTGCTCATCGACTTTATAACCTGAGCTCGATTAATACCTTATTATTTTGAAACTAAAACTCAAGAAGTGGTCTTCGTTTTTTAGCTTTGGTACTCGTTTTTTCCTCAAGCCTATTGATCGTATCTCAAACTTACTACCGTCCCATTCCCCAAAGAAGAGCTCACATCCACATTTGCACCAATTTCCTTTGCTCTTTCCTTCATATTAATTGACCCAAACCCTACTTCAATACTCGCGGAATCAAACCCGATACCCCAATCAATCACCTCCATATCAAAATTATCATAGTTACGCACATTTATATGAATCTCTGGGGATTCGGAATATTTTATCGCGTTAGACAGAGCCTCTTGATATATTCTAAATATCGCAGTGGCATTTTTTAAATCATTAACATGCCCGCTACCTACCCAATCAATTGTTATGATCCCGTCGTATACTCTGTTCATTTTTTCGGCGAGACTGGTAAATGTACCCTTCAAACTTTCACTTTCTTGGATGCTTATCCCGAAGTTGTTAATAATCATCCGGCTTTCTTTAATCATGGCATCTAATAGTTCATCTATTTCTTCAAGACCTTCATGATCTTCCATCTTAATTTTAAGCGTAAGCCTGGTACCTACAAGCATTTGTCCGATACTATCATGAATATCTCTTGAAATTCTAATCCGCTCCATTTCCTGTGTTATCAAATTGCGCATCTCCTGATCCTTGTCTTCATCTATATTTCTTAAAGTGACAAAAATTTTGGCAGGCGCACCTTCTGCTCCCATTTCGAGTAGCGTTATTATTCCTTGGTGCCAGTAGCGCTTATGGCCTTGCACCAACTGAAAATCAAAGCTAAAACTGTCAATATCCCCTTTCATCAGTAAGCTCATCTTTCTTTGATATAAGGGTCTGTGCTCACTCCTTATCATATCAAAAAAGTCATCGTAATGTGTAATCTCCTCAATTGGAAAAGTAGCGCCCTCTATGTTCATCGAATCGCGAACTGTAGAAACCTCACCCGTCTCTAGCTCCACTTCAAAAGCGATTATTTTACCTATGCCTAGCAAAAGCTTGAATTTTTCCACCTCTTGTTGAAGTCTACTCTCATAATCCGTAGTTTCAGAAATATCCTGAACAACAGACCAAATAAACTCTTTGCCACTTGCATCTATGGTTCTCACTCCATGGAGAAGGACAGGAACTAAGTCCCCATTTTTAGTACGGAATTCTTTTTTGTACGGGCCAGAGTGTCCATATTCAGTTAGTGATTTGAGTCGCTCCTCATCCTGTTCCAAATATTTTTCTGGAGTGAGATCCTCCGATGACATTTCATTTAGCTCATCAAAAGAATAGCCAGTGAACCTTTCAAATTCAGGATTAATATCAAAAAACTTTCCATCCATAGAATTTTTAGCAATGCCTATATCGATGTAGGAGAAAAATTTATGAAGGTTTTCATCTCTTAATATTTGCTCTTGTTGATACAGTACCGCTTTAGTGATATCCTGAATGGTCCCTCTGGCGATTAAAGGTTTCGCATTGTCATCATTCCGTATATTACCGTTTTCTTCTACATACCTTATTTCTCCCTGTTTAGTAATTATCCGATGCTTGATGTGATAATCTTCTCCCGTTGATGCGCATTTTTCCCAATGTTCCTGAACAGCTGCTCTGTCATCAGGATGAATGTAAGAATAAAAGGTCTCCACCGTGCAAACAAACGATTGTGGCTCTTCTCCAAATATTCTAAAAATCTCATCCGTCCATTTTAGCTCATTTTTTTCAACATTAAGTTTCCAGCTACCCAGCTTTGCAATACTCTGTGACTCAATTAGACTGAGTTCTCTTTCATTAATTTCTTCCTGATCTCTTTTTCTTCCTGAAATATCTCTAAGTACTATAATGAATAATGTTTCGTCTGCTTGCTCAACAGCCCTTACTATTACCTCTAATGGGACCTCTGAGCTATCTTTCCTTATCTGGCTTGATTCAAAAATAAGGGATTCATTGTGCCGTAATAAACTAGCCCTCTCCATGAAAGACTCCTCATTGTTCTGTTGAACATTAGGTAAGCCAATAAAAGCATCAATTAACTCATGCCGAGGGTATCCAGTCATTTTGCTAGCCGCTTCGTTTACTTCGAGGGTTATTCCTTTATTGTTTAATACATAAATAGCATCCCCTGCGGTCTCAATAAGTGTTTTATACTTAAGTTCTGACTCCTCTTTCTGTCTATCAGCTTCTATTTCGGTCGTAATATCTCTTGCCACTGAATAATAAAAGCCTTGGTATGGTGTAGCGTTCCAATTAAAATGCCTGATACTACCAGATTTAGTTTTGTACCTATTGGTGAAGTTTATAATGGTCGCTCCGTTAGTTAGTTTTCCTAGCGCATCAAGGGTAATTTGAATATCATCCTCGTGAACCAAATCTAAGAATTTTGTTCCTTTCAATTCGTCCATTTCATAGCCCAAGCTTTTAGGAAACTGAGGGTTCAATTCCAAAAAAACACCCTCGGCATTGGTAATGCAGAAATTATCTCGTGAAAGATTGAAGAATCGCTTGTACTTTTCAAGGTCTTGCTTGTCTTCTATTTCTTCATTCACATCAACGACCACACCTACAAGCTTCGTCGGGATTCCCTTCGCATCTGAAATTACAGAAACATATTCCCTCACCCAGATGACAGATGCATCTCTCTTGACAACTCTATAATCGTGCTCGAAAGAATTTTTTCTCTTGACTTCCGCAAGAAGTCGCTGTGAAATTCTTTCGAGATCTTTCTCATAAATGTGATTTTTCCAGCCAGATGGAACAGAAAGCCATTGCTTGGAGGTATACCCAAGCATCTCGTCGACTCTTTTTGAAATGAAAGTTATTTCAAGTGTTACAGGGTTTGCTTCCCAAATGATACCATTTGCGGTTTTAATCAATTGCTCAAATCTACTTTTGGAAGCTTGTAGCTCTTGCTTTATTTTATTTGTCCCTGTAATGTCCCGAGCGATACCTAGCACACCTCCAATACTCTCACTATTCCCTTCAGCACTATAAAAAGGAGCTTTAGTTGTTTCAAAGTCAAGAACCTTACCGTCATTTTTATATTCTAGGGTCTCTTCATTTGTACTCGTCTCTCCCAAGTTCATCGTCTTAAGATCACTCTTACGCAGCGCGTCAGCACGCTCATCCGTTACCAATTCTTGATCGGACTTACCAATTATCTCATCCTCATTCGCACCAAAAAAAAGCTCAAATTCCTTATTGATTGCTACGTACTTTCCATCCGCGTCTTTCATCCAAATAAGATCAGGAATCGTGTCAATAATAGCCCTTGACCTCTCTTTCTGAATTCTGGCCTCTTTCAAAGCAAAGTTCTTACCTGTGACATCATGGCACACAAATAGTAAGGTCCCCTTGCCAATATTTCCACGATTAACATTGATTATTAAGTCGTGCTTATCTCCCCGCTTATCAATAATGGTGCATTCCGAATTTTGGATGGCCGTACCTTCCATGTCGAGGTTATCTACCGCATCTTTATAATCCACTCCAATAAGATGTTCAATATTTTCAAGTTCAAAACATTCAGTAACGGTTTGCCCGAATATTTTAATAGCATTTGGACTGACGAATGTGAATTTCCCGTTATCATCGGTCACAAACACTGCATCGGACATCTGCCTGAGAATGTCCAAATACATTTGATCACTGTTTTCTCTATCGGTTACCTCTTGAAACAATGTGATAAATTCTCCTTGAGCCGGGCAAGAAACATTAATTTCGAAGTAGCGATCCAAAGACTTGTAATGCACCGTTTCTATAAAGTGACCCTGCTCAAATGCTACTTTGTAATACTTTTTAATCCAATGGCTTTTTCGATCAGAATGGAATTCCCCAAAGAGTTGGAACTTACCTTGAGCAACAGCCTCCTGTTTTTTAGTCCCAAAATAATCCTCAAAAGAAGGGTTTACGTCTAATATAATGGTGTTCAAGTATAACCCTTGGTTATCGATTACCATCCTAAATCTACCATAGCCTACTGGTGCATTTTCCATTAAATATTACTTATTGCTTAAATAAAGATGTGTTGCAAAGGAAATTGTAATTAACCAAAAAGAGCTACGTGATTTACTCAATTTTAAGGGTCGAAATTGTGAGGGTTCCTTTAAATTGAAACTACCAATAACCCGATCACTCATTCACTTTGATTAACTACTCCTCAATCGAGGATTGTTTTGGCGTAAAGCCAAAAGTTACTTTGCGCTAATATAAAAAAATATGGTTGGGTGCGCAATATAGCGCAAGCGACAGGCCATTTATGAAGTGCTTTTTGGCAACAACATCATAGAAATAGACTGCTTTTGGGTTACACTCTTCTACTCAAGCTGGTGCCAATCAAAAAGCGGACGTGCCTTAGGATAGTAAAAGTCCATTATTCCCAGTTGGCTTTGGCCTAAACGAAAAAAATTGAGCGCTCCTCATTGTCCAAATATGGCTGCTCAAAGTAAGGTTAAATTTTAGTCAAGTAGCATTTGAAAGTCAAATCAACGTTTTACTAGTTTTACTATGTGCCGATTAAACTCTTCACCAACATTCATTATGTATAGTCCATTCATTAGAAGTGATATATCAATCTCCGTCTGATTGTTTTTGAAAATACCAACTAATACTTCTCTCCCATCTAAAGATATTATTTTCCACTTTTGGTTTATCAAACTAGCCTCACAGTCTAAAATTAACTTATTGTAAGCTGGGTTTGGATAAAGTTTTATTGCAAATTCATTACTCGAAATACTACTTAGTGCTGTGTCTTCAATATTAATCAAATTAACTGTAATAATCGCTGATACAGCCAACTCCGTGTCTGAGACTTCCACGATCAAAGAAAAAGATGGCGTTGTTTCAAAATCTAAGCCTGTGACATTCGCTACGCTTAAAACTCCCGTGAATCCATCGATCGCAAAAGTATTATTGGTATTTCCAGCAGTAATCGAGTAGGTCAGTGCGTCCCCATCTGGATCTGTCGCTATTACCACACCGACACTGGTTCCATTTGCGCTACCCTCCTCTACATTGAACGATTGAGCAACAATTTGAGGTGATTGATTCACCGTTTCATCTACATCATTCAAATTGACCGTTATCGCAGCTGAGGCATTCAATGAGGCATCACTTACTTGAACACTCAATGAAAATATAGGCCTTGTTTCAAAATCTAAGCCTGTGACATTCGCTACGCTTAAAACTCCCGTGGATCCATCGATCGCAAAAGCATTATTGGTATTTCCAGCAGTAATCGAGTAGGTCAGTGCGTCCCCATCTGGATCTGTCGCTATTACCACACCGACACTGGTTCCATTTGCGCTATTCTCCTCTACATTGAACGTTTGATCAACAATTTGAGGTGATTGATTCACCGTTTCATCTACATCATTCAAATTGACCGTTATCGCAGCTGAGGCATTCAATGAGGCATCACTTACTTGAACACTCAATGAAAATATAGGCGTTGTTTCAAAATCTAAGCTTGTGACATTCGCTACGCTTAAAACTCCCGTGGATCCATCGATCGCAAAAGCATTATTGGTATTCCCAGCAGTAATCGAGTAGGTCAGTGCGTCCCCCTCTGGATCTGTTGCCATTACCACACCGACACTGGTTCCATTTGCGCTATTCTCCTCTACATTGAACGTTTGATCAACAATTTGAGGTGATTGATTCACCGTTTCATCTACATCATTCAAATTGACCGTTATCGCAGCCGAAGCATTCAATGAGACATCACTTACTTGAACACTCAATGAAAATATAGGCGTTGTTTCAAAATCCAAGCTTGTGACATTCGCTACGCTTAAAACTCCCGTGGATCCATCGATCGCAAAAGTATTATTGGTATTTCCAGCAGTAATGGAATATGTCAATGCGTCCCCATCTGGATCTGTCGCTATTACCACACCGACACTGGTTCCATTTGCGCTATTCTCCTCTACATTGAACGTTTGAGCAACAATTTGAGGTGATTGATTCACCGTTTCATCTACATCATTCAAATTGACCGTTATCGCAGCTGAAGCATTCAATGAGGCATCACTTACTTGAACACTCAATGAAAATATAGGCGTTGTTTCAAAATCCAAGCCTGTGACATTCGCTACGCTTAAAACTCCCGTGGATCCATCGATCGCAAAAGCATTATTGGTATTTCCAGCAGTAATGGAATATGTCAATGCGTCCCCATCTGGATCGAACGAATTGACTGTGCCAACTTGGGTTCCCTCTAGGCTATTTTCATCTATTGAAAAACTTTGACTAGATATCTGAGGCGACTGATTTACGGCTTCATCTACATCATTTAAGTTTATGGTAATCGTAGCAGAAACCGTAGTTATCTCATCGATTACATCCACTGACAAGGTGATAATAGATGTTGTTTCAAAATCCAATGCATTGAAGTCATTAACGGTAAGCAAACCGTCGGTACTTAAAGCAAAAGCCTCATTCGTATTTCCAGCAGTGAGAGCGAATGATAATTGACTGTCCTTGTCTGTCGCTAACAATGCTGCAACCAATGATCCGTTTCCTAAATTTTCATTAATGGTAAATACCTGGTCACTAAATATCGGCGCATCATTCACACTCTGTACCGTAAGCGTTACCAACTTGTTAAAGGTATTGTTTACGGCTTGCCCATCATCGGCAGTTAGGGTAAAGACTTGTGATCCTGAAGCGTCGGAAACAGACGTAAATGTGATTGTCAATGCATTTACATCAAAAAACGCATCAGCGAAATCTACCGATTCTGGTGAAATGCTATATGTGACTATCTCTCCCTGCTCATCAACAGGAACAGCATTTGAAGTTAGACTCACTATAGATGACGTAGTGAAATCTTCTTGTACTGTTACAAACGATTCTGAAACATTAAATACTGGGGGATCATTCACCGCGTCAACATCAAAAGAAATAGTACCAAGGCCATTGCTATAATTTGTTCCATCATATACATGGAATTGAAAAGAATCATAGGCGATCCCGCTTTCATTGGCTGCCGGCTGATATTTGAAATTATCAAATGAAGAAACTTGAATTGCTTGATTTAAGGATACAGGAGAAGAAAAATAGGTCAAAGCCCCGACAGCAGGAAGTGATGCTATTCTCAAAGAAATTAGGGGCTTATCAGCTAATGCATGATTATAGACAATATCCGTTGAACGAATCGTGTAGCTAAAGTCTTCCTTTATTGATATATCTGTATCTCCCGTAGTTGGTGCAATACCCACTTTTAGAGTCCCTGCTACTGCAATCACCGCAGGTTCACCTTCGTTAAAAGTAATTTCAGAAAGACTTATGCTGGTTGTTTGCCCTTGTGTGAAAGAGGGTAGCAAATCAAAGGTCAGGTTGGTGAGAATCCCGGCTGAAGTACGTGAATCTTGTGAAGCGCCAACCACTTTCACTTTGTTTGCGGCTATTTGATTTTGAGCTATCGAAAAACCCTCTAACAAAGTCCCTGTCTGACCAAGTTCTACAAAATCGACAAAGTTGGGATCATACGTTATTTCAAAAGAAAAAGCAGAGAATCCTCTATCAGCAGCCAATTCTGTTATTTCTACAGGTAGGTTGTACTGTGACTCTTCAGGAACTGTATGATCTAGGATATCTACTCTAGCATCATAAATGAATACATCTGTTGAATTTGAAATTCCTAAATTATCGATGACAGTAATGGTAATATCTCCTCCTTTTAGGAGTGTGAGCAGTCCATTCTCATCAATAGTTCCAATGGTTTCGTCAGATGCACTCCAACTATATGGCGCCTGACCAGCAGATCCTGTAAACTGAATTTGCTCATTAGTAATATAGTTTGCGTAAGGATAGGATAGGTTGGGAGCTACTACATTAATGAACTGCACCGAACCAGATCCGCCAGACAGTCCCATCAAATCATCATTGAAAATAAAATTATCATTATCTGTGATAGTTAAACTGTAGGAATTCTTCGCGTCAAAATCCGATTCAAACTCCAGCTTCATTAAAGTGTCACCAACCGAAAGCACAGTAGGTCTAGCGAAGGCAATCGAGTAAGAAGTAGCCGTATTTTTACTTGATTCAATACTTGCCCCCTCTAACAATGTTGATTTACTAATTATACTCTTAAATCTCACATTTTCAACATTCGACAGGGTGAAATCAAAGTCTCCTGAAATGACATTCAATTGACTCACATCTGAAGCAATAATGGCAATTTCAAAGTTCTCCCCTGGGAAAACTGAACCTTCAGGACCAACTGGCTTCAGGCTAAATGGCCTTACCTCTACCGTAGTGCTCCCTTGTAGTCCATTGGAATCTTCCACATTGATCACCGCAAATCCATGCCGATCTGCTAAGAAATACTCATCCGAAACAATGGCTCCAAACGTAGGATCAACGAGCGTATAAGTGTGAGGTGCGGTTCCACCACTCGTATATATTCGTGTAGAATCACCAACGGCAATCCGATTCGGACTCGAACTCACACTTAGTTGTAGCATAGGCTTAATCTTAATTTGCCCATAATCCATCGAAAAATCATACCCTCCTTCGTTGAAGTAGTTCTTTGCTTCAATGCTTGCGACCAAAGTAAATGTTGGATTGCTTTCGCTAGCTACATCTCCCAGTAAAAAATCGACGTAAAAAAGCAAACCAGAATCCAGTGCGATTGGGCTCACACCAGCTGCAGTGATGGTAAATTGATTGTTACCCCTTATCGTAGTGCTATTAGACCATGATTGAATCAATCCTCCAGCAAAATCAAAACCCTGAGGAATTAGCTGAGCACTGTGACTAAAGGTAAGGTTTAGCGCGATAATATTTTCCCCAACCATGTTATTGGTATGGACGGTATCTAGTAGTATGGGCACACGTACTACCGCTCCTTCCGTACCAATAGCATCTCGATTGGAAGCAAAATTTACCTGTATATTCTGTGCTACAATAGGCATGCCCAGCAGCCATACAATGACTGCTGACAAGCACTTTATGAGATTGTTTGAATGTATCATCATTAGTCCTTTTTCTTAATTATTGACCAATGATTAATTGCTGCCGATACTCCCCAGACTCGCCAAGTATATTGATTACATAAATACCTGGTTTCAATTGTAGGTTAGATAATTCCAACCTGTCGGTTTTCAATTGCTTTCTGACATTGAATACTTCTTTACCCGACGTGTCTATTATTCTAGCTTCCACATGCTGCCCCACAAAATCAGGTAAAACAAGTGTCACTCTTTCAACAGCAGGGTTGGGATAGATGTGCATACTTCCATCTAGCAAACTTGCGCTAAGCACGGCTCCCGAAAAGTAGATTTTCCCAGATTGGGCTAAAGAAGAAATATTAGTTTCATTACCCACCAGCTTACTTGGAGAAAAATCAAAAGCAGAATTACCTACCTTCTCTTTATTCAGTTTTACTTTCAAAACCCCCAGTTGCAAATCCTCATGTAGCCCACCGATCAACCCAAAAGCAAGGTTGAATTCATTAGTCTCTTGATTTAGATGTATTGTCGGGCTAAACCTCAAACCTTCTGCAATCTCAAACACCAAGAACTCTAAATCTTGCCCCAAAGGCAACCTCAAAGACAAGGCATGTAAAGCATTGACATTTGACAAAGAAAGTGGAATACTTGCCTCCTCAAGCTCTGTAGAGATCTCCCCACTTCCGATAGTTAAAACCGCTTCTGAATAAGCACTTGCAAAAATTTCAGTAGCACGTTTATTTTCTGCCTCCGCTGGGAAAGAGCTAATTTTACCCGCTGCAAATTGTAAGATGTAGGATGCATCCATCGCAGAGATCGTACCATCTCCTGACACATCTCCTGCGCGATCTTGTCGGGCTTCAAAGGTGGTAATGGCTGCAACCTGCTGAAGTGTAAGGGCTGCATCGTATGCAGAAACTCGCCCGTTTAAACTCACATCTCCAGTGATTGGGTTTAAGGAATTGTCAGTAGCCCAAGGATCAAAGGTGACATTTCCTAGTAAGACATCTCCTTCGCCATTTGGATTCGACGTGGCGTTGTATGGGCCAGAATTATTGCCCCACCATGAGCCAGTAGCATCTACTGTAAATGTCCCCGTATTGTTTATACCAAAGCCATACCTTGTCGTTCCTGAAATGAACCCATTGTCAACAAAGTCATTGTTGGCTAGTGTAGGGTTGGAAGCTCCTGTGATATATAATCCTCCTTGATTTCCACTATTAATTCCATTTTCCCAGAATAATGTATTGGTGATTGTTGGGCTAGCGCTTTGTAGTTCTACGCCATACGCATCTGCACCACGAATAATAACATTGTTCAAAATCGACTCACTGTCTGAAGATTCGTTGGTAAATACGATTTTATCATATTCGTAATAAAGAGTTGTGGTGTATGTGCTGTCACTATTGCTGTCACCCCCATAAAAGTCATCGTTCATGGAAGTAAAAATGATTGTCTCATCGGTGGATGCTCCTCCATTTGCTTCAAGTGCACCTTTGATAGTAAAACTGCCATTTGCCCAAGAGTAGCTATGTCTATACAAATCTGTCATTTTCACAATAACCCCAGGCTCAATGGTGAGTTTTACACCTAAGCCCACAGTGTATGTATTGAAACTATATGGGATATTGGTGATTCCGGCAAATGAGCGCTTATAGAGCGTGGTATCCTGAGTTAATGTCTCATTGTTAATATGAATTGTTTTCCAAGTAGTCCCTTCCGTTTTGTTGCCCGATGTTAAAATCGGATAGGCTACCATAGAGGTAGTGAATGAAGCGAATTCCAAATCCTTGAAAGTATTGTTGGTATAAGTTGGTTCGGAAATTCCGGTAGAGAAAATTCCCCAATTATTATATTCAAGAAGATTATTATCAAGCGTTGGCGATGCACTTACCAATTCCACTGCATAATTATTATATCTTAATATGGCATTTTCTATAAGGCTATTGTCATCGCTAATATTATTAAATTTTATCAATGTACCCGCTTTGTAAAGCTGTCCAGGCGTTGGAAGTCCATCACTCTCTGTATCTAGTGGCCTTCCATAATCATCATCCTTTAGTGTGGTGAATACTACTGGATTTGCTGCGGTTCCTGCAATGTGTAGCTCCCCATTCACTTGCATATAATCGCTATTGGTAATCTTAAAGTGCATACCAGCAGGTATGGTAATTTTTGTTCCCGAATTCACAAGAGCGGAATAACCAGACCCTATGTTGGTTGGTACATAAGTAATACTGTCTATTCCAGCAAAGCTTCTGAAAGGGAATGTGCCAGACTGGTTATAGCTTTCGTCTCTAATACCAATCGCAAAGTATCCAATGTTCTCCACGGTATTTCCTGAGAATGTAGGATTAGAAAACATGGCCATGTGTACGGGAAATCGACTAATATTTTCCAACCTGTTGCTGGTGAATGAAGCTGTAGATGTTCCATAAGCACCAAAGGCGCTACTGTTAGATAGTTGGATCACGCAATTGTCTACGATGAGGTTGTTGTTCTCAGAAATTATAGTCCCCTCACGAGCATAACCAAAAGAGTTATTGATATTTTCCACATCACCACCATACCTAATTTCGGCATATTGCAGATGAGATTGAAGGGTTGACTCTCGGAAATAAATACCTAACCAATTGCCTGGCGCTGGCGCTGTTCCATTTCCGTCTATATTGGTGTCGCCTCCTCGGCTATCATCTTGTATAGAAGTGAAAATGATTTTTTCTGACGGTGTTCCAATCGCACTGATCGCTCCTTCATAGACATCCACTCTTTTGCTTGTTAGCTTTAAAACCACTCCTGGATTAATGGTCAGAGTTGCCCCATTATTAATGGAGAGGCTATTCATTATATAGGCTATGTTGCTGATACCCGCAAGGTCTCTTTTAGCAATGGTTGCATTGGCATTAAGCTGAGTATCAATCAAATTGATCCCGTTGCTTCCGTTTGCATTAAATGAAATATTGCTGAAAGTCGGGTTGGCAAAGTAGCTCATCGCTAATGGATCATTTACACTCGTGCTTATCGATACATTGTCAATCGTTGGTGTAGACGCACCTTCAAAATACAGTCCATAATTGTTAGAAAAAGATATTTCTACATTGTCCACATTAGCTGCTGCTTGATTCCACCTTATAGGTGCAAAGTCATTTCCACCGTAAAGCAATTTTGCATGAGAAATGGACGAAAAGACATCATCGCTGGTTGCATAGTAGTGAATGCTTCCCCACTTTTGAGATGTCGGCTCTGTTGCGTTTCCATTGCCCTGTGTGTCGTTATCTAACGGATTTAGATAAGGTCCTGTATTATCATCTGACATAGAGGTGATGATTACAGGATTGAGCTCTGTCCCATCAATTTTGAATCCACCGTATACATTTAACTTATTGTAGATGGGGATTTTAATATAAACACCCTCACCAATGGTTACTTGAGCTGTTTCACTAATGGCCATATTCTCCATGATATAGAGAATATTATCAAATCCAGCCACGGCCTGTTTGTTAAGAGTGGCTGTGTAATTGATCTGCTCAGGAAGAATACCGATACCTTTCCAACCTACACTATTAAAGGTATTACCAGTGTAAGCTGGAGTGGTTTGTACCGCTTGACGAAATGGAGCAAATTCTGTGTTGGTAATGGTATTATTCGTGATTGCCGGAGATGCCAATCCTCGCATATCAATCCCATTTTTCGCATCTGTAATTAAACAATTAGATATGGTAGGCTCAGATCGATTTATGGCTATGGCTGCTCTGTAATAATAAATTACACAACAGACAGGAGCTGTTTCGTATTGATATTGGATTGTATAGTTGGCAAATTTAATAGTGGCATTATCTATTAAAGAAGTGTTCACACTGGTTTCCCCAAAATAGATACCTCCAAAATTTCCAACAGCAGGCACTTGATTAGTCCCATCATTCTTAGTGTCCAAAGGATTACCAAAATTATCATCATGTACAGATGTGAAAATGATCTTCTCCGTTGGCGTTCCATCTGCAATCAATTCTCCTTGTATTGAAAAATTGTATCCCGATTCAGATTTGATTACCACCCCTGGGGCAATATTTAGCGACAGCCCTGATGGCACTATCACACTGCCGAGCATGACATACGTTACATTATCAATTCCCGTAAAATTCCTTTTAATAATTAAACCATTTTGGGAAAGTGTCCCTCCCAATAGACCAATCGCATCATATACATTATCTACGCTTGAGAATACATTATCAGTAAATGTAGGGTTGGCATCAAAAGACATGGCTATTGGTGTTTGATCGGATGCCGCAATGGTATTATTGGAAAAAGTAGGGGATGAAGCTCCGTTGAACATCGCTCCATAGTAGGCATTAGTTATGCTACTGTTCGTGATTGTCGGTGAAGCACTGAAGGTTGTGACAGCTCCGTAATATTGTGTCCATTTGATAGTAGCTCCATCAATTAATGAAGTGTCGTCGGACTCATTTTGAAAATGAATACCGTTCCACTTTCCAGTGCTTGGCCCTGTATCATTGCTATCTCCATTGGAATCTCCACCTAGATTATCATCGTACCAAGAAGTAAATGTGATTGACTCTCCTGGGGCTGCATCAGCTGTTAATTTACCTTTCACATCTAGCGTAGCACCTGAGGTTATTTTAATAATAGAACCAGATTCAATCGTTAGCTCTGCCCCATTGTTAATTGTTTTGGTTCCATTGAAGTAGTACAGATAACCCGGATTTCTAAGCGTTAGATTATTTACGATCGTCGCGTGACTAAAGAGCACTACATTGAAATTGTTAGTTGTAAAACTGTTCGTGCCTGAGTAGGTTACATCTGCATCTCCATTGAACTCCAAAGGATATTTACAAGCTGTTATATTTACACTATTGATAGAAGCTGTACCGCTATTAAAGGCAATTCCTGATTGACTGGCATTTGTTATACTCGTATTAGAGATGGAAGAAGAAGCACTCGATGCTTCACCAGCGATCAGTGATTCTAAAAGGTAAATTCCATGATTTCCAACATTAGAAATGCTGCAGTTGGTCAATACAAGGTTGGTACGATTGGCGTAGATACCATTATATCCGCTTGTCGTTCCAGAAATGGTTAAGTTATCCGCAGTTACGTTTGTTCTGAAGTCCGTAGCATTATTACTGGTTACGTAAACTGCTTCAAATCGGGAAGAAGTGATACTCGTCCCTGAAATATCCATTGAGCCATAGGTTGCTCTTACACCATAGTTTGCATATAGAATCTGGCAGTTGGTGATCGTATTTGTGAAATTTCCATCCAGTTCTATTCCTCCCCAAATACCAGCAGTCGGGGCGCCATTACTAGAAGTGAAGATCACTCCATCTGCGCTGAGTGTTCCATTTACATCCAACTTTAGGTTGTCATTGAAATTCAAGATGGCTCCAGACTCAATAGTTAGTGTTACACCAGAGTTCACCGTAAGAGAACTGGTAACATTGTACGGGCTACCCGCAGCGGTATAGACCGTATTTGCGCTTATGGTACCTCCTACATCAGTTTGCGCAAAAATAGAGGTTAAAGAAAGTAGGGCTAGAAATGTTGCATAAAGTCGCATAATTGGGGAAGTTAATTTTCATACTAAAGTTATCGTAAAATATGATGATTTCTCAATACCAATAAATAGAAATTTTTATGTTTTAAAATCCTATCTGAAGTGCCCAATTACTTCGCTTTTTATATTGATTTTCCTTTCTTGAGGAAAGAATAATCCTCCTCCATCGACCCAGACCTAAGAAGATTACGGTATTCTTAAGCTTTAATAAGAAGCTAATAAATCAAGAACCTCGGAGTAGGCTCGCGAGGGATGAGGTTGTAAAATTTCTCTTTATTCGATGCATTTATCGGAGGATAGTACCCACAATCTGGAATTTAAAAAAATCGCAAAAAACGTGGGAATGTGCCTTTAGGGCACTCATAGATTTATTAACCTGAATTCGATGTAATTGGAATCATATGAACTTAAGTGTCAAGTCACATATTAGAAATGAAGCATCCGGCGCAGGGGTCATCTCACCAAACCTAGCAAACCAGAAGTACTCGTTTTGTTTGTTCGCTATGGTGTAGAATAAGTCATGAGCAAAATTGAGAATGATTATGCCGTTCTTAAAACTATAGCAAGACCTAATGATCTGGTAGGGTCAAATGGGAGGCCCTACCAAAAATTCATTAGCTGATAAAATCGCAATTTCCTCCGGTCATTTTTTAACAATCAAAGCCTCCTCGCGACCCAGACCCCCAAATGTCCTTTTACCTTCCTTGATTATAGGGCTAATTTTTTCTGGTTCCGTCAGAGGCTCGTCCTCCTCTCAGGACACAAGTAGATTTAGTGAGAATATAAATCAAACAAAAAGCAAGGAACACTGCCTAGCCAAAGAGATTGATACCGTTGAATATAGTGAAAGTCCATTCACTTAAGCCGCATGACGCAGAGCCTATTCATTGAGAAAGGTAACGCACTGAATAGCGCGAAATTGATTCAAAATCATCAAAAAAACTATTGTCAAATTTGAAAAATCGATTATCTAAAAACCTTAGTTTTAGGCCTATTTATATCAATTACTCATTCTGACTTATAGCCTTATAAATAACGTGGATTAACTCGTTTTCTCTCCTAAATTAATCAATCCTATGCCGTCATATTAAAGAATGGATCAAACAAAAAAAGCCTCATCAATTGACGAGGCTTTTAATCAGCGGCGATACAAAAAGTTTATAATTCGCTTTTGTCAAAGACAATTTCAAATACTACTCTTCTGTTTTTAGCTCTTCCTTCTACGGTCTCATTATCAGCAACAGGTCTTGATTCCCCATAACCATAGTTTTTTAACCTATCAACTTCAACAGCCTTATCGGTGAGGTATTTTAGGGTAGAAGCTGCCCTTGCATCTGACAAAGTCTGATTTGATTCCTCTGTTCCTTGACTGTCGGTATGTCCTTCAATTTTCAAAAAGAATTGTGGATTTTCGAGCATGATATTTACCACATTGTCGAGTATCTCAAAAGATTCAGGCTTGATAATCGCCTTAGATGTTTCGAACTGTATGCCTTGCAGCGCAAGCTCAAACACTTCCAATATTTCTTTGGCTATGGCAGGACAACCTTGATTTTCAGGAATTCCCGGCTCGTCGATACATTTGTCTATGTCATTTACGATACCATCTCCATCATTATCTACAATTATTTTCGGACAACCCTGATTTTCAGGAACCCCTGGTTCGTCGATACAATTATCCTTCGCATTAACTATACCATCTCCATCATTGTCAGCATAAAGCGTAAATGTGATGCGGTCATCGAAGTTGTTTCCTTCGTAAATCTGAATATTATTCGTGTTTTCATAAGGTACGTTTGAGCCATGTGAAGCCGCCATAAGACGACCTTTGGTAATCCCAGAATTTAGAAAATAATCATAAACAACTACTTTTCGAGAATCCGCCAATGTGCTATCGTAGCTCGCATTTCCCGTAGAGGCTACATAGCTATCAATAACCATCTTTATTTCAGGGTAATCTTTCATGTATTGTACCACTCTATTAATCTCGATTTGGCCTCTTTCATCAAACTTATCTGAGTCTTTCACGAAGGATAAGTCGTGAGAAACCAACGTATTTCCAAGTACGATTGGCACCATATAAAGGTCTCTTTTTATCTCTCGCTTATCTGAATAGTCAATAGTCAAATACTGGGAAGTACTCATAAAATCTTTTGTCTCCGCAAGCAGCTGAAAAGTCTTTGGAAACTCTAAAATGGATCGTCTAAACTCATGCTTTGGATTGTTTGTCTTAAAGATTTTATTCTCGAGTTCCCCGTTGATTTCCTTGATCGCCACTGAAGCTGTCATGGCACCCATTACCAGCTCATCAAACGTAATTCCACTCACAATTACTCCCGGAGTAGGGTTGAGCTCCAACGGAATTATTGCTCTAAAAATATCCCTTGAATCAGCATTACTTCCTACATCAGAAATGAAGTAAGCCCAGTCTCCTTTTGAAGGAATGGTGAAGTATGCTTCAAAACCTTCGGTATTTATATTTTCACCAAGATTTTTTGCGTCCGACCAATTCGTCCACGTATCGTCCAACCTTTTCGAATAAAACACATCACACTGCCCGTAACTATCATGTCCGTAGGAAGAGAAAAAGAGCGTCTTATTATCTGGTGACAGAAAGGGCGAAAATTCTGCCAACTCTGTATTTACTCCTTGACCAAGGTTAATTGGCTCTGACCAATGTGTAGCGTCAAGTCTATTGCTTATATAAATATCCTGATCACCAAAAGTTTTTTTACTTTCGATAGCCAAGAATAATCGTTGACCATCAGCTGTTACAAAATAGTCAACGTAGTTGCTTAAGTTTTTAAATTTATTAATCTCAATAGGTGCTGGAATTGACCATTCACCGTTTTCTTGCACCGATATAGAAGCTCCCTTCTCATAGCCATAATCGTAAAACTCGTTGATCACTAAAATGGTATCTCCATCAATAGATAAGGAGGATATACCATTTGGATGTTCGTTATTGAGCGGACTACCAACGTTTTTTGGGGTTCCCCATATCTTGCTACCGTCATTATCTCTTAAAGAATAATAAATATCCTGGACATCTTCTTCTCCCGCAACATTGTCAGGATGATTTTGTCTTGTTAGATATAATATTTTATTATCATAAGAAATGATTGGCTTAGTCTCCGTGTAGGAAGTGTTAATGTGATCGCCAAGTCTTCTACGCCGCAAATAATCATCATAATCATATTGTGCCGAAGCTGAATAGAAGAGGGATGCGATTACAATGGTGAAAATTGCTCTCGATATTTTTTTGATAAGTTGCATAGGTCGGATGTTAATAGTTAATATTCAATTTACTTTAAACCCATAGATTAGGAAGAGAATACTCGGTGAAAGTAGGTATTCCCTTGTTATAAAATAACCTTGAACTGCGTACAAGGCTTTTAAAGGACGTACTTACTTCACTGCTTTTTTCTTGACTGATTAGTGTAAATAGCCAAAAGACGTACGTTTCCTCATAAAAAAGGTGCGTTAGATCAAACTACCTATGTCTAAAATAGTGCACGATAACATACACATTAGTCAATTGCCTAGCTCCCAAATACGTTTCCCATCTGAAGGTTCCAATGATGAATTACCCTGTTTAGAAATGAGTAATTTGAAAAAATGTGAACGGTCCATGGAATGGGTTTCATCAAGTAAATGATCCTTTTGGAAACGAGCATAACACAAAGATCGAACCTTTATGGACAGACTCTATCTAACTCCTACAGAATGATATCAGAAAGAATATTGATTAGTTCTCTAATGCTATAATAAGTGAAAGTGCGAATACCTTATTGTAGCTTAACCGAAATAAATAAATAAATAAGAGCAAATAGCCTATTCAAAACAATAGAAATACTGCTCTTTTTAACTATTTAAGAAGGAAAATCTCAGATGATTACTGGCTTTTCTTAAGCGCTCATCGCCACCTTCCTTTTGAGAACAGTAATTTTATTGATAGCGTCGACATATGCTTTGACAGAGGCGATGATAATATCCTGATGCACACCAAAGCCAATATAGAGCTGATCCTCATATTTCAACCTCAAATGAACTTTACCGTCATCGGTCCTATCTCCCATTGACTGAACTAGGAACTCATCCATTTGGAATTTTTCATGCAATATTTCATCGACCGCATTGAAAGCAGCGTCTATCGACCCCTTACCGGTTGCTGAGTGATGTAATACTTCCCCATTGACCTCAAGCTCAATCGTAGCAGATGGAAACACGGCATCTCCACAGATGATCTGAACGGTTTTAAACTTAATACCTCCTTCAGGTAGCTTCCCTTCTACGAGAATCATCAAATCTTCATCTGTAACATCTTTTTTCTCATCAGCCATTTTAATGAAATCTTCGTAAATGGCTTCTACTCGCTCATCCTTAAAATTATACCCTAATCTTTCCAAGTGATATTTCAAAGCAGCTTTTCCGCTTCTTGCTGTTAAGATGATAGAGCTCTGCGGTATGCCCACATCCTTAGGATCAAGAATTTCATAGTTTTCACGATTCTTAATCATTCCATCTTGATGGATTCCAGAACTGTGCGCAAATGCATTTCTACCTACAATCGCCTTGTTTGGCTGCACAGGCATTCGCATCATTTTACTTACCAACAGGCTCAACGCATATAAATGTGTGCTATTAATATTGGTATGTAGCCCGTATCCTTTATGTGTTTTCAAGATCATTGCTATTTCTTCTAAAGAAGTATTACCAGCTCTTTCTCCAATGCCATTGATGGTTACTTCGACTTGCCTAGCACCATTTAAAACACCCGCTGTTGTGTTGGCAGTAGCTAAACCAAGATCATTGTGACAGTGACAGGAAAGAATAGCTTTATCGATACCTTTCACATTTTCCATCAAGTATTTGATCTTCGCGCCGTACTCATCAGGCAAACAATAACCTGTGGTATCTGGAATATTGACGACAGTAGCCCCGGCTTTAATGACAGCCTCCACCATTCTCGCTAGGTACTCATTCTCGGTTCTACCCGCATCTTCGCAGTAAAACTCTACATCCTCCACAAATTTCTTGGCATATTTGGTAGCAGCGATGGCTCGCTCAAGAATAGCTTCTCTATTACTCCTAAACTTATGCAGAATATGATAATCGGAAGATCCGATTCCTGTATGTATCCTTTTATGCTTCGCATATTTTAACGCGTCAGCCGCAAAATCAATGTCTTTTTCGACAGACCTTGTCAAAGCACAAATGGTCGGCTCCTTCACCGCTTTGGATATTTCAATAACCGAATTAAAATCCATCGGACTAGAAATAGGAAATCCTGCTTCGATAACATCCACACCCAAAATCTCGAGCTCCTTTGCTATCTCGACCTTTTCTGGTGTGGATAACTGACATCCGGGAACTTGTTCACCATCCCTTAATGTGGTGTCAAATACATATACTTTATCACTCATGATTAGTACGTTTTAAGTTGTTGGTACGACAGCTGATAAATGAGCTAAAACTTGCTCACCCATTTCTGAAGTACTTAAAATTTTATCTTTCGGTGTACTTCCATCAGAAATATCACCCGTTCTATAACCTGCTTTTAGCACCGCATCTACTGCATCAATAATCGCTTTGCTTTCCCCTTGCATACCGAAGGAAATATCTAGTAGTAAAGCAGTAGAAAGGATTGTTGCCAGAGGATTGGCCTTCCCTTGCCCAGCAATGTCTGGGGCTGAGCCATGAATAGGCTCATAAATACCCACGCTATCCCCAATCGAAGCAGATGCCAACATCCCGAGCGACCCTGCAATTTGTGATGCTTCGTCAGTCAAAATATCTCCAAACATATTGCCTGTCAATACTACATCGAACTGTTTAGGATCTTTGATCAGCTGCATGGCTGCATTATCAATGAACATATGGATCAATTCCACTTCTGGGTAGTTTTTAGCTACTTCATTGACCGTTTCTCTCCAAAGCCTACTTGACTCCAAGACATTGGCTTTATCTACAGAATGGATTCTTTTCTTTCTGGTCAAGGCCGCTTCAAAAGCTTTCTCAGCGATGCGTCTTACTTCCATTTTAGAGTAAACCATCGTATCGATGGCTACTTCACCATTCTCTCTTCGCTCTCTTGGCTCACCGAAGTAAATACCTCCGGTTAGTTCTCTGAAAAAGAGAATATCAGCGCCCTTGAGAATTTCTGGTTTCAAGCTAGAAGCATGTGCCAGTTCCTCAAAAATTTTGATGGGTCGAATGTTAGTGTAAAGCCCTAAGGATTTTCTGATTTTTAATAAGCCCTGCTCAGGTCTTACTTTCTTCGATGGGTCATTGTCATACATTGGGTGACCAACCGCTCCTAAAAGAATCGCGTCTGCTTTTTTACAAGCTGCTAGCGTATCGTCCGGTAAAGGCTCCCCAGTCTTTTCAATGGCCGCATGTCCAATAAGTTTCGGAATAAATTCGAACTTATGTCCAAACTGTTCGCCAATCTTCTCCAAAGCTTTTTGTGCCCACAAAGTCACTTCAGGACCAATACCATCTCCTGCTAAAACTACAATTTGCTTTTCAGCCATATTTACTTATTTGCTCGTTCGAACTGTTCAATTGTTTCTTTTTGACTCAGGATATAGTCAATGTCGTCATATCCATTAATCAAGCACATTTTCTTGTATGCGTTTATTTCAAACTGTTCCGTCTTTCCTGTCTTTTCGTTTTTAATCGACTCACTCTCCAAGTCTATGGTTATTTGTGCTTTGGGGTCTTGCTGAATCGTTTTGATCAATTCTGCTAAAAAATCATTTGTTACCTGTACTGGGACTAGTCCGTTGTTGAACGAGTTCCCTTTAAAAATGTCTGCAAAAAAGCTCGACACGACGATCTCGAATCCGAAATCTTTTAGCGCCCAAGCAGCGTGCTCTCTGGAAGAGCCACAGCCAAAATTTTTACCCGCAACAAGTACCTTTCCTGAAAAAGTGGTATCGTTAAGCACAAAGTCTTTTGGACTTTCATCATTATTATATCGCCAATCTCGAAACAAATTATCACCGAAACCTTCTCTGGTCGTTGCTTTTAAAAAGCGCGCTGGAATAATTTGATCTGTATCAATATTTTCTATGGGTAATGGAACCCCTGTTGCTGTTAATTTTTTAAATCCCATAAATTAATTTAACATGGTTCTAATGTCAGTAATCTTACCGGTGACAGCCGCTGCAGCCGCCATCAAAGGACTTACCAGCATTGTTCTGGCTCCTTGTCCTTGTCTTCCCTCAAAATTTCTATTGGATGTAGACACACAATATTTCCCCGCAGGGACTTTATCTTCATTCATTCCCAGACATGCCGAGCAACCTGGTTGACGAAGTTCAAAACCGGCTGATACGAAAACCTTATCGAGCCCTTCCTCTATTGCCTGTTTTTCTACACCCTTTGACCCAGGCACGATCCACACGTTTACTTCTTCTGCTTTCTTCTTCCCTCTAACAAATTCCGCTACCTCTCTTAGGTCTTCAATCCGAGAATTAGTGCAGCTCCCGATAAAAACATAGTCTATCTTTTTACCCAAAAGATTCTGGTTAGCATTAAGACCCATATACTTGAGGGCTTTTGCCATATCGTCTTTGGTACCATTTACAGACAAATCAGGGATGTTTTGAGTCACGCCTATACCCATTCCCGGGTTAGTTCCGTAAGTAATTTGCGGCTCTATATCTGCTGCTTCAAACTTTTCTATTCTATCATATTGTGCATCGTCATCGGTTTTTAATAAGGACCATTTTTCAATGGCTGCTTGCCATGCTGCACCTTTTGGAACAAATTCACGACCTTCCATATAGTGGAAAGTCGTCTCATCTGGAGCAATCATTCCTCCTCTTGCTCCCATTTCGATACTCATATTACAAATCGTCATTCTCGCTTCCATAGAGAGCGCCCTAATAGCCGAACCAGCATATTCTATAAAATAGCCCGTACCACCAGCTGCCGACAGCTTTGCAATCACATATAAAATGATATCCTTGGCAGATACTCCTTTGCCTAAATCACCATTGACCTCAATCAACATAGACTTAGGTTTATATTGAAGAAGGCATTGGGTGGCCATGACTTGTTCTACTTGTGAAGTACCAATTCCAAATGCTATGCTACCAAAAGCCCCATGAGTTGATGTGTGACTATCACCACAAACCATGGTCATTCCCGGTTGAGTTAAACCCAAATCAGGACCAATAACATGAACGATACCTTGTTTCTCATGACCCAAGTCATATAGCTCTACACCAAATTCCTCACAATTGTCTCGCAGCTTTTGTACTTGAAAGCGAGACAATGGTTCTGAGATAGGAAGATGCTGATTGAGCGTAGGCACGTTATGATCTGCCGTAGCGGTGGTTTGATCCGGACGTAATACTGGGAGCCCTCGCTTTCGCAACCCATCAAATGCCTGAGGTGAAGTCACCTCATGTATATAATGCCTATCAATATAAAGCACATCGGGGTACGATGGCGCTGAAGATACTACATGAGCATCCCAAACTTTATCAAACAGTGTTTTCCCTGCCATTAAATAAACAATAAGTTTTGAGTATTTACCAATCTTCGAAAGTAGATCGACGAGACGCTAAACCGAAATCAAAATGATTTTCTATTACGATTCCTAAGACTAAATATTAAATTGAATATTGATTATATTGGCCTCCAATAGCAGAAATAGATACAATGTCTAAAGAGAAATCCGATCACCTCTACATCCTTATCAAATCACTTCGTAAAAGTGAAAAGCGATATTTCAAATTAAGAAATACCTTTCAGGATACGGAAGAACCCAAATACCTTAAGCTATTTAATGCCATCGATAAAGCTTCCTCTTTTAATGAGGAGAAATTAATGGCGATCAATCAGTGGATCAATCCAGTTCAATTTTCCAATTTAAAGGCCAATCTCTATCGTAAAATTCTCCAAAGCCTAAAGGAATATACTGTACAAACGAATGACGATATCTCCCTTAGGGAACAGATAGACTACATCCAAATTTTGTTTGACAGAAGCTTATATAGTCAAAGCATGCTTTTACTTCAAAAAGTGAAACGTGCACTAATAAAATCGGAAAATCTTGAATTGAAGTTAGAAGTATTGAAATGGGAGAAAAACTTAATCCCATACTCTTTGGGGAAACATAATCTACTGAAAGTCAGTCAGATTATAGAGGAAGTCAATGATATTAACAGGAGAATATCGCGAGTAAATCAGTTCACCAATTTGGCCGTTGAGCTTAATGCCGTCTATGTGAAGTCTGGTTACATGAAAAATATCGAAGATTATGATAATATGAATCAGATATTCACGAGAAACTTGCCTGTGATTAATGAAGCGTCATTAACTAATCTTGAAAAACTATTATGGTACGATATCCATGTGAGTTACTACAACTACATTCAAGATTTCGAGCATTTTCACCTTTATTCAAAAAGGTGGGTTAACGTTTTTGATCAAATACCGAATACTTCTTATCTTTTTGAAATGTACTTGAAAGGTCTTAACCATTTAATGAATGGACAAATTAGACTCCACCTTTTTGATGGGTTTCAAGAGACACACAAAAAATTAAGAAGCTTGGCAAACCATAGACTCATCAGTATCAATGAAAACCTCCAAATCCGCCTATTCAAATACAGCTACGCACACCAGTTCAATGGTTATTTCATGCTTGGTGATTTCGCTACAGGTGTTTCGCTATTAAGAAAAATCGAGCGGCGATTAGAAGGATATATTGGTATGCTGGATAAGCATTCCGAATTGGTATTATTTTATAAAATAGCCAGTTTGTATTTTGGGAATGATAATTATAGCGATGCATTAAAATGGCTCAATAGAATCATTAATTCGGACGATGAGGATATTAGAGAGGATGTCCATTCATTCGCAAGAATGCTGAATCTAATTACTCATTACGAGTTAGGAAATCGAGACGTCATTGAATATTATGTACGATCGACCTACCGATATTTAGTCAAAAAAGGTGACTTACATCAATTTCAACATTATATTCTTCAGTTTATAAAAGGGCTTTCAAGAGACATAACAGAAAAGGGTTTACAGAAAAGGTTCGTCACGTTGCGCGAGCAATTGTTACCCCTTACCAAGAATCAATACGAACGAAGAGCCTTCGTGTATTTCGATATTATATCATGGTTAGAGAGCAAAATTGAAGGAAAATCGGTTGCCGCTATTATGAGCGAAAAGGCCCTGTTAATAAAAAATTCTTCTAATCCTTCACACGGCTAAACCTTAATGCTTTCAGCATAAAATCGGGCAAAGGTTTTAACGGGTCTCTTTTGCCTACATTTAAGAATACGCCAAGCTTCTCAATAATTGGAATCTTATATACTTCGATCATCTCAACTAATGCACGGTCTGGATCCTCGATATAAGTACAATGTACACGCGTAGTACCCCCCATATCTAAAGTATCCTTAGTGTCACAGGTAAAGCCGAATCCCTTTTCGTCCAGATCTTTACCTAGCGCCTGCATCCCTCTAACATCAAAGCCAAGATGAACAAAACCTACATCCCCCCATATTCGATTTTCATAATCAAGTCTAGGCTTATAATTAATGGCTTCAACGAGTTCGATATAAGTGTCTGCTGACACCTTTGCAAAGCCTCCTCCAGGCTTATCTGATTGGGTTAATCTAATACGTCTAAACCTTTTTTCACCACCTGGTAGATTTTCAAAATCTTCAAAAACACCAGATTTATCATATACCACTTTGTCATAACCTAGCGTATCGGCATAAAAGGTCATTGACCTGTCAATATCTGAAACACCAATAATGCAGCCATTTGGTCCTCCAGTAAGATGTTTCCCTTTTGTGTAGAAATTATCTCCTTTCAAAATTTGAAAGAACAACCCATTAGGATCTTCCGCATAAAAAGTTTTTTCTCCATCTGGCATATGTACAATATCCGTCCGTAACGTGGCTCCATTTTTCTTAAAGTAATCGAAAGCTTTTTGCACGTCAGGCGTTTTTACTTGAGCGACATATATTCCCAAATCCCCCAATTGCACCTCAAATTCCGCTGGCTTAGCTTCAAAAGAAGTTGGGCTCACGACCTCCATGGCGCATCCTCCTTGAATGTTAAGAATCATACTGGCACGTTTGGTAATCGTCTCATTATTGGTGTAAATATCCATTAATGGTGCTGGAGCCACACCATCAAAAAGACGTACGTCCATTCCTAAAAATTTTCTATACCATTTTTGAGATTTCTCAGAATCTGTCGTCCCTACACCTATATGCTGGATGCCATTAATTCTTTTGTACATGTCTATTGATCTTTAGTCGTTATCAACAATTGTAAAAATAAAAGTGTTTTCTCCTAATCCATATCCTTCGGGAAGGTTCGTGCTGGCCAATGAAATAGCGAATGACTCCTCAATTTCAGACTCATTATCATCAACTATTTTAAGCTCAATAAAGGCCTCAGATTCATCAACTGGAATCGTAATTAACTCTACTAACTTTTCATAATCGCTAATTACGGTCACATTTCCCGAAGCTGCATAAATGACATTAATATTTTCCCCTGTCGCATTAGGGGTATCCAAAAACACTCTCAACATCACCGTACCTACATCTTCATTGACAGATTCGGCATCCGCCGATACTGAAACGCGATTTATGATCTTGACCTCATTGTCTTCTGCACATGATATAATTCCACAAAAGGTAATTCCACAAATCAATAAAACAACAAGTTCCTTTCTCATTTCTTCTCTTCCTTAATCATTTTTTCAATTTCCAAATACTCATCTCTGAGCTTTGCTGCTTGCATAAAATCGAGATCCTTCGCCGCATTTTCCATTTTTCTCTTAGTTTCCGCAGAGAGTTTAACCAATTGTGCCTTTGACATATAGGCCACTATCGGATCCGCAGCTAGGCTATTCTCCTCTTCTTCTATGTAGTAATTTTTAATGCCTTTTTTCTTGTCAGCCACAGCAGTCTGCCCGAGTACCGCTTCTCTGTTTTTAATAATCGTTGTTGGGGTAATGCCGTGTTCTTCGTTGTATGCTTGCTGAATGGCTCTTCTGCGATTCGTTTCATCCATGGCTCTTTGCATGGAATCTGTGACCTTATCAGCATACATAATTACACGACCGTTTGAATTTCGTGCAGCACGACCAATGGTTTGTACCAATGATCTTTCGTTCCTCAAAAAGCCTTCTTTATCAGCATCTAAAATAGTGACTAGCGATACTTCAGGCAAATCCAAACCTTCCCGCAATAAGTTTACACCTACTAGTACATCAAAAACACCCAGCCTCAATTCCCTAAGAATTTCGACCCTGTCTAAAGTGGTAACCTCTGAGTGAATGTAATTTGCCTTTACGCCTGCATTCAACAGATACTTAGTCAACTCCTCTGCCATTCTTTTGGTAAGGGTAGTGATCAACACTCGTTCATCTCGCTCTACTCTTATGTGAATTTCCTCCAACAAATCATCAATTTGATTGAGACTTGGCCTCACCTCGATAATTGGATCGAGCAACCCTGTTGGTCTTATCACTTGCTCCACCACGACTCCTTCAGACCTTCTAAGTTCATAATCTGCCGGAGTAGCACTAACGAAAATCACTTGATTAAGCATTTCCTCGAACTCATTAAAAGTAAGTGGTCTGTTGTCTAACGCAGAGGGTAAACGAAAGCCATAATCTACCAAATTTACTTTTCGACTTCTGTCTCCTCCCCACATGGCCTTGACTTGCGATACTGTTACGTGACTTTCATCAATCACCATCAAAAAATCATCCGGAAAATAATCCAATAAGCAAAATGGGCGTGCTCCAGGCTCACGCCTGTCAAAATATCTAGAGTAATTCTCCACCCCAGAACAATAACCAATCTCACGGATCATCTCTAAGTCGAACTCAGTGCGTTCTTTCAATCGCTTCGCTTCCATGAACCTTCGTTCTTGTTCGAAAAATTCCACTTGAGCGACCATATCATCTTGAATCTCGTGAATGACTGTACTTAGCATTTCTTTCCCCGTCACAAATAAGTTTGCAGGAAAAATTGAAATAAGTCGTTCATCGGAGAGTTTTTCTCCCGAGATGGGATCGATCGTTTGAATAGTTTCTATCTCATCTCCCCAAAATATGAAACGGTAAGCATAATCACCATAGGCTACAAAAACATCAATTGTGTCTCCTTTTACGCGAAATGTACCACGCTTAAACTCGACTTCCGTTCGGCTATACAGAATGTCCACTAATTTGAAAAGAAATTGATTCCTTGGCACTATATCTCCTTGCTGGACCTTGATGATGTTTTTACCAAACTCTTCAGGGTTTCCAATACCATAAATGCAGGACACAGAGGCAACAACAATAACATCTCTTCGTCCAGAAAGTAGTGAACTAGTTGCACTTAATCGAAGCTTTTCTATTTCTTCATTGATGGATAGGTCTTTCTCTATGTAAAGATTGGTCGTTGGGATAAAGGCTTCCGGCTGGTAATAATCATAATAGGATATGAAATATTCCACTGCATTCTCGGGGAAGAAGCTTTTAAATTCCCCGTAAAGCTGAGCTGCAAGTGTTTTATTATGACATAGAACTAAGGTCGGCCTGCTGACCTGCTGTATGACATTTGCTATCGTAAAGGTTTTACCCGACCCTGTTACGCCCAATAAAGTTTGGGCTGGCTCCCCAGCATTTAAACCTTCCACAATCTTTGCGATCGCTTTTGGCTGATCACCAGTCGGTGTATACTCTGATGTTAAGTTAAATTCCAAGGTCAGTTAAATAGATCTAAGTTCAATTCATTAAACGAAGGAATTCCAAATTTCCCATGAGCGATCGGCCTGCAAGTGTAACATCTCCATGCCATTCTTAGTTCTGGCTCCTCTCTTGCTCGCTTCGGACATTAATTTGGTTACCTCAGGGTTATAGACCAAATCATAGACATAATGTTCTAGTTTGATCAAATCGAATGGAATTGCCGGAGCTTTATCAACATTTGGGTACATTCCGACGGGCGTTGTATTGACGATAATATCTGCAGAGGAGACAATGGACGGTTCATTATTTAACTGATCGTAAGTATAATCACCCTTATCAGCAAGACGTGAGACAATAGCATAATCTATGCCCAAATCAGTAAGCGCCGCTGCTACAGCTTTTGATGCACCGCCACTTCCTAGTACCAAAGCCTTAGTACCCAATGGCCTATCTTGAAAGTCGTTTTTTAACGAAACCATAAAACCAAAATAATCACTATTGTAACCAATAATACTTTGGCCCTCCTTCATGATAGTATTAACTGCTCCTACCTTACGAGCACTCTCATCAAGTCGGTCAAGAAATGGTATAACCGCTTGTTTATATGGTACAGTTACATTGAGTCCGACGAGATCCCTATTGCTCTGCCATAAGGCTGGAAAACCATCAATGGTCTCCAACTCAAAAAGATCATAACAATGGTCTGCTAACCCAAGGTCTTCAAATTTATTAGTAAAATATTTTTTTGAAAAGGAATGGCCGAGTGGATAGCCTATCAGTCCGAACTTTTTCATGAATTCACCTTTTTACCGAATCGCTCAAGGCCAATGACTACTCCAAAAGCAAATACAAATAATATTAAACCCAAAAGAAATTGATTCGGGATACTAGTCGCCAATGTGTATTTCGGTGGTAAAACGTTTATAAAGTTACTTGACTTGCCCTCGACGAATACGCTTCCAGTAAGATCAAGTTTCCATGGCCAAATTTTATTCAACGAGCCAAGCATGAAACCTGCGAGAACCGACATGGTGACATTTTTATGGATTTTCAGAAGCCAGTCGATTAGCTTGGCGAAAGAGAGGAGCCCGATAAGGCAACCGAACCCAAATACCGCTATCACAGCAATGTCAAAACTCTTTACTGCATTGAGCACAAACTCGTATTTTCCTAAGATTAAAAGGATGAAACTACCTGATATCCCAGGTAAAATCATCGCGCAAATGGCGATTGCGCCCGTAATAAACACAAACCAATACTCATTAGGCGTTTGAGTTTGTGATAAAGAGGTTATGTAATAAGCCAGCAAACCACCGATCAACAAGGAAACCCAAGATTTCATATTCTTGCTCTGAGGCATAACATAATACGCCGATACGAGAATCAAGCCAAAGAAAAATGACCATAATGGAATCGGATGAAACTCCATTAAATAGGTAATTAATTTGGCTAGGGACAAAATGCTTATGCAAATACCACCAAAAACAGTCAATAAGAAGTTTCCATTCAATCTGATCCAAAACTCCTTGAACTCCATCTTCAAAAGCAGTTTTATAAGTTCACCATCAACTGACTTAATTGAAGATATCAGCTCTTCATATATCCCAGTAATTAATGCAATCGTACCTCCAGAAACTCCAGGTATTACATCTGCTCCTCCCATGGCCATCCCTTTAAGTAGAAGCAAAAGTCTATTCATACCTTTATTGTTATTAAGATTATTTCGAGTCTAGGAAGTGGTCGAATGTGTCTCCTCTAAGGCCTAGTCTAATTGTTTCCAATGGAATCACTTCGTTTGTAGCTATATTTCCAAGATTCACATTTGCTCCAATAAGTTTGATAAACCAAACTTGTTGTGCCTTTTGTGGTGCCTCCCATATAATTTTATCTTCTGGGATCTTAGTCAATATTTCCTCTACCAAGCCCTGACGTACTTCGCCAGAATCTCTGAAAAGACCCACATTACCACCTTCGCGTGCTTCACCAATAACTTTCCAAGCACCAGCATCCAATTCCGTTTGCATTTGCTCGATCCACTTATATGGCGGTATTATTTTAGCAGCATCTTTAGACCCTACTTCACTTAATACAGTTACTTGCTTAGCCAAAGTTTTGATGTACTCACATTTTTCATCATGATCCATCTCTAAAGACCCATCCGAAACCTCACAATAGGCTAAATCATACTTATCAAGAAGTCTCTGATAATCGTCAAACTGATTTCTTACAATGAAAGCTTCAAATAAGGTTCCTCCTAAGTACACAGGTATACCTGCTGCCTTATAAACAGCGAGTTTTTCTGTGAATTTCGAAGTAACAAATGATGTCGCCCATCCGAATTTTACAATATCGATATACTCACTACAACTGTCAAGCATATCCTCTACCTCACGAACGCTCAGTCCTTTGTCCATGACCATAGTGTAACCAACGTTTCTTGGCTTGGCAGTTCTTTCTGGGATACTATTTAAATGGTAATTCATTCTTTATAAATGCAGGTTATTTATTTGAAAAGTGCAATAATCAAAAATTAAAAATTAATATGGCAATTAGCTACTGATTGTTTTTTCTGTATTGCTCAACGATTTTATAAATGGCTTTTTGCGTCTGCAAATTAGGGAAATAATCGAAGAGCTCAGTATGACTATCAAAATCAAGCATTAATGCTGTCTCTAATCTGTTAATAGCCATTTTATATTTTCCAGACTCTATCAGATAAACAACACTTCGATAATACAAGTCTGCAGCATCGGGGCATTCGGCCAGTCCCTCTTCTATTAACTCATTGGCCCTATCATAATCTCCTTGATCGAATAACAAGGAGGACCAGTCCAGCCAAATCGAAGTGTCCTCTGCATCTAAATCACTCGCCTCTTCGTAAGCTTGTATTGCCGAAACAACATTTCCAACCTTATTTTCAGCTTCCGCTACCCCTTTCCAATACAATGGATTTTCAGGATCAATCTTTAACGCTTTGTTGAAAAAGTGGATCGCCTCATAATGCTTTTCCTGTAAGGATAAACACACAGCGACCCCAAACCAGGCCTCATGATAAAGGTTATCGAGTTTTGATGCTTTATGATAATATTTTATGGCTAAGCCAAATTCGAGCAACTTCTCATAAGAGGCCGCCAGATGGCAATAAGTTTCTGAGGAGGGCCCTTCAATTTCTAATGTTTTAGTGTAGGCCTGTAAAGCCTTATCAAAACGCATCAGGTTCATATAGGAATTTCCTATGTTAAAGTGCGCACTGCTAAAATCATCATCGATAGCAATTGCAAACTCATACGCATCTATCGCTTTCTCAAATTTGCCTAATTTATTGTATACGATCCCGAGATTATACCACGCGTACTCAGAATATGGGTCCTGATCAATAAACCTTTGGTAATAATCAAGGCTACTTTCTAACTGCCCACTTAAATCGAGACAATAGGCCAATTCATACAAGGCATTTTCATTCAGCATATTATGCTCAATAGCCAATTTGTAATTATCTGCTGCCTTTTCATAATTCGACAAGCCCTGATAGGCTAAACCTATACTGTAATAAATCTCATCCTTATCCTCTACATTATCCAGCGCTCGCTCAAAAGCGGCTATCGCTTGCTCAAATTGACTAGAAATAGAATGAATCGTTCCTTTCTGTATAAGTACTTCAGGATCATTTGGGTGTACATTTAACAAGTCTGACAGCACTTCTATTGCCTCCTCCGACTGATCCAGCCTTAAGTATGAATCTGCTAGTTCCATCGAAACCTCCATCGAAAAAGGAAATTGCTGCTTTGCTAGAACACATGCTTTAAGGGCTTTGTTGAGCTTGTCATTGTCTTGATAAAAATTGATAATAGAAAGAAAAGTCTCCTCATCGAAATAATATTGAGAGCCGTCCTTTAACGAAGCTTCATATTTTTTGACGAGTTCTTTATCCTCTTTACGTTTGAAGTTATCCTGCATATGTCATCTTATACATGTAAGCTTTATCCTTATTGAATTTACGCTATTTAGGCTGTCTCACGATTTATGTAAATGGAAAGTTATCCACAAAATCGTTTTAGATAAGCTGGTCGTTTTGGATAGTTTCTGTCTGAATTTTTGTGTCTAATGCTTTTTTAAATCCTTCGAGTTGATTCTCTCGATGCAAATCAGACCCCATAAAGGTCACTAAACCTTTCTTTAGAAGTCTCTGTGCTATTTTTTTTGGTAGTTTCCCATAGGCACCTATTAGCGATCCCCAGTTCACTTGTAGAATAACACCATTCTCAACAATTGATTCCAACCATTCAAGACTGTCCTCCAAATATTGATAGCGCTCAGGATGTGCAAGAATAGGTTTATAACCTTGGCTTTGCAGCTCAAAAAACACCTCTTGAAACATTATTGGTTTCGTATAAAAGGAAGTCTCCACAAGCACATAATTATCTCCAAAACTTAGAAGTTTCTTTTTGCTTTTAATCTTATTTAAAAAATTCTCATCACAGAAGTATTCCGCACCTAAGCGTAAGTCGATACAAATCCCTGCTTCTTTTAAAAAGGGTAATAACGCTTCGTATCTCTCTGTTAAAAATTCCTCAGTATTAGGGTACACGTCAGCATAAATATGAGGAGTTGTGATGACTTTTTTTATTCCCAACTCTTCAAAATTTTGCAAAATATTTACCGTTTCTTCTACAGACTTTGATCCATCATCTACATTAGGTATGAGATGTGAGTGTATATCAATACTTAAATCTAATTTGCTTCCAGAAAATGACCATCCAAACATGGCTGCAAAGTTACTCAGGATTTTGAAGACTCTTCATAATAACCATAACCATAGCCATAACCATAACCGGCACTAGAGTTTACCCCATTAAAAATGACTGACAATTGGTTAAATTGATTCATTCCACGGAGCTTATCGATCGATTTCACAAATGATCGCTTGGAATAATTAGCCCTCACAACATAAAATTGAATGTCTGACTTTTTCATAGAAAGTATAGCATCCGTCACCAACCCAACTGGCGGGGTATCGAGAATTACTAGATCGTATTTAGATTTGAGTTCATCAATCATCTTTTGATATTCTGGGTTCAAAATCAACTCTGATGGGTTTGGAGGGTTTGGACCTGCAGGAATATAATCGAGGTTATCAATTCTAGAATGGTGTATACAGTCTTCTAACTTACTTTTTCCTATTAATATGGTGCTTGCTCCTTCTGTAAATGCAGATTGTGCAAAAGCCAGATGCACTTTAGGTTTACGCATATCCAAATCTACAATACAAACTTTTTGCTTCGAAAAGGCCACAACAGCTCCTAGATTAACGGCCACAAAGGTCTTCCCTTCTCCACTTATTGTTGAAGTAATGGTTATCACCTGCGCTCCTTCGCTTTTATGGTTTAAAAATTCCATGTTGGTACGAATAGACCTTAATGATTCACTAAGTGCGGATTTTGAACTAGGTGTTATTACAAGTTTTGTGATCTCCAGATTTTCTTTTTTGTAAAAAGGAACACTTCCAATTACTGAAACAGAGGTGAGTCGTTCTAGCTCTCGTTGACTTGTTATCCTATTATTGGTCAAGTATTTAACTAACAGGAAAATGATAGACATGACAAACGCCAATGAACCACCTATTCCCATAATTAATAGTTTTTGAGGCTTTATTGGTGTGGAAGGTAAAGAAGCTGGAGCCAAGATAACATAATTAGTAACTGTCCCAGCTCTTGTAATCTCTAACTCCATTTTACTCTGTCTTAAAGAGAGTAAAAAGTTTTCTTGCAAAGAATAAAGCCTTCTGTTTTTATTATATTCTGTCCCCATTGAAGGTAAAGCGTTAAAACTAGACTCTAGGGTTTTTCTTCTACTCAGCACCTCACTTATTGACGCTTTTAAATCCGCCTTATATTCCTCTACAATTTTTTTAAGGTTTACCCGAATTACATCTAGTTCATTATCCAATTGTTGAATAATGAATGTGCTTTCATTATAAGACTTGAGTTTTATTGCTCTTTCATTCAATAAAATTTGAAAAGCTTCAAGAGTTGAAGAAACTATAAACGGTAAATTCTGCGTGATGTAAGTGTTTATATGCCTTTGATCATCTGATTTCAGTTGTTGTTCGACCAGATCAAGATCCACGATTCGCTCTTTCAAATTGTATCGTTGAGAATCTAGACGATTTAACTGTTTTATTGCTCTAGACATATCCCCATTCAAATCAGTGGTTCTATTCTCAATAGTGAACGATTCAAAATAATTATCAAATCCCTCCAAATTATTCTCAGTACTGGATATCTGTCCTTTCAAAAAATTGATTTTTTGTTCTAGTACTTGATTTTTGGCCTCTTTGGTATATCCTAAATAAATCGTATCAATGGCCGTTACTAAATCATGAGCTTTAAACTTGTTAAAATCAGTGATTGATATTCTTATGGTCTTTGCATTAAAATTCTCTGGCCTTATATCTAAACTATTTTCCAAATAACTAATTAAGGCTGATTTGCTGTTGATTGTGAAAAAATATGGGCCAGAGGCATCCTCCGTAAAGTGTCCCGTTTTTTCAATCAAAAAGTTAAAACCACTAGTATTAATAGGTTCGCCAAATTTAAATTCCTCTTTAGCAGCAACACCACCTTCCTCATAGCCAAGGCTAAATCTATTCTCATCTATAATCTCTAAGTCAAAAGGTCGATCATAATACTTTCCATCCTTTACTTTATAAGAAACAACAAATGGATTGTTATTGTAGCGTTCGTCAGTGAGATATGTGCCGTAATAAACATACGAAACATCAAACCCGACCACATCAACAACACGAGATAAAAATAACTTAGACTTTAGAATTTCGATTTCGCCAGATAGCTCATTTAACTTTATAGACTCTAGGTTAGAAGCCAAGCCTAAGGTATTGGCTTCACTTTCAAAATTTAATTTGATAATCGAAGATGACTCGAAAAGTGGTTTTGTGTAACGAACATACAGATACGCCAATGATATTGACAGAACAAAAAATGCTGTTATCCAAGGCCAAGATTTTTTAACAATTCCTAAAAATTTCTCTGGATCAAATGAGTTTAATAATTCATCTTCAGGTTGTTTATTTACATGCGAGAACTGCTGATTCACTTTTAAGGATTACTGTTATCTGTAGAAAGATTTTGAATAACGACGATAAGCGTTAGAGCACTTGTTGTAAGACCTAATATAGGTGAGAAATCTTTAAATCCCTCTAACCATGGTCGCCTCCATGGTTCAATGTAAATGATATCCCCTGGCTCTATTTGGATTATCGACGATTGCATACCGGCAACAGTGGATAAATCTATTTTATAAACGAATGGGTTATTCAAATCTCCTCTTAAGAGTCTGATCTTATCAGCTTTAGCTCCAGCTTCCAACCCTCCATAAAGAGCTAAAACTTCGATTAGATTTGTGTTTTCGTTTTGTAAAGGAATAACTGCGCCACCCCCTGCGCCAAGCACAACCACCCTTCTATTCGATAATTGTATTTTGACAAAAGGTTCTTTATAAAATTCAGAATACGCTGATTCCAAGATGTCTTCTGCCCCATCAATGGTATTGCCTGCCAATGTTTGATCTCCCACTATTGGAAGCTTAACATTTCCCCCTTTTTGAACAAGGTATTGATATAATACACGCTGCTGTCCTCCTTGTTGTCCTCCTTGAGCTTGTAATTCGAAATTTGGATCAATTAATCTTTCCCCCTTATTAGTGAAGACGTCTACTTGAATTAAGTCATTTTCTTCAATCAGATAATTTCCTTCGTATTTAGCTACGGCTTCTGTTAGCCCTTCTGCACTCTCTTCATCGAGTCTGAATAAAATATCTTGACGGTAGGCTTGACAACCCAAAATATTGACAAGGATAAACAGACTCCAAATTTTGGTTGCTTTTTGATTCATAAAGAACTTAAAATTAGTCAAATCGAAAACATTAAGTGACCGTCAATCCAACTTGTTGTCCAATAATTCATTGATTTTATCAGAATAAAGTTGAATGACCAAATTCTCATCAAACTCTTTTTCAATCTTGATCCTCGAGTTTCTGGATAATTGCTCTTTCTCTGTTCGAGATAAATCAGAATATTTGACCATCGCTTCGAATAAGCTTTGAGAATTTTTTACTTCACACAGAAACCCATTGTTCCCATGTTCCACTACTTCTCTACAACCTGGCACATCTGTCGCTATGAGCGCTCTTCCCATCGCACCACCCTCCAGTAGCGTTCTAGGCGTTCCCTCTCTATAGGATGGCAATACAACAACCTCCGCTCTTCCTATTATTCCCCTTATGTCATCTACCTTATTATAATAATCGATTATGCCAGCGTCTTGCCATTTTTGTAACGCCAATAAATCAATACTCCTTTTATGGTCAGGGTCTTTTTCACCAATAAGCCAAAAAACCGCTTTTTTTCCAGAATTAATGTACCGCTCTGCTGCCTCTGCGTATTCATACACGCCTTTATCAATAAGCAACCTTGCAATCATTAAAAAAATCGGGGTATCACCATAATCCGTTGAAGTGTATTCGAATGATTTAATGTTAATACCTGAACCTGGTAAGAGGCTCGTTTTTTCAATATCTAACTCAACAGATGATAAAAATTGGAGTCGGTCGTCATTATTCTGAAAAAACACCCAACTATTTTTTTTGAATGAATACCGATAAAGCCACGAAGCAAATTTCTTAACCCACCCTTTCCAAAGAAAGACAGTTCCTAAGCCGCTTACATTACAAATGCAAGGGATTTTCAGCCAACCGCAAGCGATCGAACCGTAAATATTAGGCTTTATGGTATAGGTCAGCACTACATCTGGCTTCACATTTTTTAATAAATACCAATGCTTGTAAAGTAAAATTAAATCACTGACCGGATTCATTCCTGAACCACTCATAGACAGCTCTTGATATTCACACCCTATGTCAATTAACTTGGATGAATATTCATCTTTGGGAGCTATAGCCACTACTTCATGGCCTGCCTTAAGATAATGCGAAATAATTCCGCGCCGAAAATTATAGATATTCCAGCTTGTGTTTATGATTATAGCTACTTTCAACAAGGATAAGCTAAGAGGAAACCATTATTTTTGTGTTGTGTTTTGTAATTCCAAAGCATAGAATGACGAATTTATATGTTTGAAACTAAGAAAGAGACAGAAAGAGGGGTTTTGGTTGCGGTAGTACCAAAATTTCAACAAGATGAAAAAACTAAAGAATACCTTGATGAACTTGCCTTTTTGGCGCTGACTTTAGGGTTGAAAATTGAAAAACGATTTTCTCAAAAGCTAGATCATCCGGAAAGGCGTACGTTTATTGGGACTGGAAAACTCAATGAAATAAAAGAATACATAACTGCAGAGGGGATCAAGAATGTGATTTTTGATGATGATTTAAGCCCCTCCCAACTGCGGAACTTAGAAAATGAGTTGAAAGTAACCATCTTCGACCGTAGCTTACTAATACTCGAAATATTTCTTAATCGGGCAAAATCAGCACAGGCAAGGACGCAAGTAGAGTTGGCTAGATACCAGTATTTACTCCCTCGATTAACGCGAATGTGGACTCACTTAGAAAGACAAAGAGGAGGAACAGGGACACGTGGAGGTTCAGGTGAAAAGGAAATTGAAACTGATCGCCGGATTATCCGTGATCAAATCAACGTGCTGCGTAAAAAACTTGACAAAATAGAAATTCAAGCAGCCACTAGACGAAAGTCTCGGGATGGAGTTGTCCGTGTCGCGTTGGTCGGATACACTAATGCTGGGAAATCAAGTCTAATGAAGCTCTTAAGTAGAGAAGACGTTTATGCAAAAGATGAACTATTTGCAACAGTGGACTCTACCGTTAGAAAAGTAGTCCTTGACGACATTCCATTTTTGTTATCTGATACTGTCGGGTTTATAAGAAAGTTACCTCACAGTTTAATTGAGTCATTCAAAAGTACATTGGCTGAAGTCTCAGAAGCAGATGTTTTACTTCACGTAATAGATGTGTCAAATAAGTCACACGACGAGCATGTTAGAGTTGTGGATGAAACCTTAGAAGAACTAGGTGCGTCTCAAATCCCTACCATTAAGGTATTTAATAAATCCGATCGACTAGAAGACAAATCTGAGATACCAGAAAATGTTTCTCCAAACAGTGACGGGATTTACCTTTCTGCTACAACTAAGTTCAATTTGGATGAATTAAAAGTGCTTCTAGGTACCGCAGTTGCAAAAAAACATTATCAGATTTACCCTAATTATTTGAAGCCTGAGGTTTATTAAAAATAAATCTTCGTTAATTGCCGATCCAAAATAAATTGTGTTTCGTTAATTTTGGTCTTTTAGTCCCGTAGTTCAATGGATAGAATAGAAGTTTCCTAAACTTTAGATGCAAGTTCGATTCTTGCCGGGACTACTTTAATAGCATTTTAAATTGCTTGTCAGATGATTGAGATTGTACGAATAAAGTACGCTCTTAATGAACACTTCTGGCCTAACACTTATTTTCCTGCAGCCCAAATAGCAGCTATGCGCTGGTCTATAGTTTTTCCCATTGCTCAAACTACCCAGCACGAGTTTTGATCTAGCACATTTTGATAAAGGCTTTATGGACTAGCGCTAGGTAGCCTAGTCCTTTCAAAATCAAAAGATCATTTTTCTTGTAAAAGGTAAGACCTCCTGAAATAGAGAATTTCTCAAAGGCAACTATACACTAGCAGAGCAGATCGACAATAGCGGCGCGCCTTAAACCAGAGTCTCGAAAAATTTTCACCAAATAAACTATCTTAAAGCAACCTGCGAGGCATGAAGCGGGGCAATTGGTTTTATCCGCCGCAATCGTCTAGTAATAAAACTATCAAGTAAGATGAAAAATATTCTCAGAAACTACTAGTGACTGGTTTTCTTCAATAGCTCTGGGTATTTTCCTTGGAATTTTTTTAACCTTGGCACAGATACATTCAACACGTAAGGCTGGTATGGATTGTTTTTCTCGTAATCTTGATGATAACCCTCCGCTTTCCAAAACTTAGTCAATGGAGCTACTTCGGTGGCGATTGGACTATCGTATTCTCCCGATTCATTCAATTTCTTTATCATGGATTCTACTTGCAATTTTTCTTCCTCATTTTGGTAAAAAATTGCAGATCGGTATTGTGTTCCAAAATCGGGGTACTGACCATTAACAGTTACTGGATTATGTGAACCATAGAAAACGATTAGGAGCGTTTCGAAACTAACCTCTTCAGGATTATAATATACTTCGACTGCTTCAGTATGACCAGTAGAACCATTGGAAACTTGTCGATATGTCGGGTTAGTCTCTTTACCACCAGCATAACCGGAGACCGCTTCTTTTACTCCTTTTACACTCTCAAAAATTGCCTCAACACACCAAAAACAACCACTTGCAAAATAGGCCTTTTCAAAGCCTTCTAAATTTTGTCCCTTAACAGGACTATCCACTCGAGTAGCTTTATTACCAGAACATGAGCTACTTAATAAAACAAGAAGTATTACGATACAATGCTGACTAAATTCTTTCATAGTCACTGAAAAACGTGAACATCGAACAAAATGTTCAATTCTCTCAATAGTTAATTAAATACGTAGAGGTCTGAAGAGATACTTTTATCATATCATTGGATTATTTATATTTCAGGAATATTAACCCAGTTGCCTTATGAAATATGATAGCAGAGACTTTGTTCCTGAAAAAACAAAGGGAGGAATGTTCAAATCCTCTAAAGTTCAAAAGTTTGAAGAAGTAAGAGAAGAAATGAATACCTGGCTTGGGGAAAATCCAGAAGTTGAAGTATTAAATATTGAAACAATTGTACTTCCTAATATTCACGATAGAGACGAAGAAGGCAGCCAAGACACAGAACTAATCAGTTGGGGAGAGACCAGCTCTCAATGGTACCAACTGATACGGATATGGTATAGGCAACCAGCATAGTTGATGGTCATTGATTAAAAAGAGTCTATTTTGATCATATCAAAATGGACTTTTCTGTCTGTAACCAAAAAACTCTAAGCCTCGAGATGTATGAAGGCCGATAATTGCTTTTTATTCGATACGAGTACCGAGGATTAGTACCCACAAGGTGGGATTTAAAAATGATAACCGCTGATGAATGCCTCCTTAATTTGCCTCATAGCCGCTTTCCTTTGATAGGGTGCTGATGAAATCTGTTTCTTAGTCTCTGATAAATGTCTTATCAATGAGTTTATTTGGTCAATGTGCAACTCGTTTGCGTTTGTCTTAACTGTTTCAAATAATGACATACCTTTAGAATCGTTAGTGATAACTCGAATTACGTCATTATTTCAAGATTGAATGTTATTTTTCGAACAAACTCGCAAATCTACCCATGAAACATGCCCAAAAGCAGATGAGCCCTGAACCACGATCATTGGAATTTTTGGTAATTCCTCAAGAAACCTACAAGCTGCTCTACATCTAGCTTTTTCGCGATTACCTTTCTTTCTTTGTCAAGCACATAGACTTGAGGAGTCGTTCTTACATTGTAATCTGCTCGAAAATTACTTCTATAATCCGTATCTGCAGCGTTGATGATGACGTCAAATTCTTTTTCTTTTATGAATTCCTTCCATTTTTCAACATCCGTGGAAGTACTTACCGCGACCACTTGGGTGTTTAGCTTTTGCAAGTCATCATAAGCCGCTCTTAAAATAGGTGCCTTTTTTTTACAATGGCCACAGTCTGGATCGTAGAAAAAAAGTACGATATACTCCTCTTTTATGCTCGTTAAAGGAGAGAAGACCTTTAATGATGTGTCTTGTACAATCAAAGCTGGCGCAATGTTGCCAATCATGGCAGGTTTCATAAACCGAAGCTCCTCTTGCAATTTCTTTTTTGTTTCGTCCGTTATCCAGTCTGCCCGACCATTGAGATAATAATTCTCGATCATATGAACCACAACTGCATCCATACCCATTAGCATTGATTCCTGATACTTTGTAAAAAAGGTCACCGTCCAGAAGCGGAAACTTTCAAGGTCAGGCTCCATTTGACTTAAAAATTGATCAAGTTCAAAAATTATTGTGTCGGAAGTCTGAGGAATGATTTGTTCAAAATAATTTAGAACTTTCGGCTTGAAAAGTGGTGTTCGCACCAATCCTGGGTGAGTAATATCCACTCCATCGAAGTAATGACTTCTGTAATACTGGTATTGGGCCATTTTTCGTGCATCCTTCTCTTCAATACTATCCATTGCAGGTATTGCAACATCACTCATTAAGGTGAGAAAATCCGCAATAAATAAGTCTCTATTTTCAGCAATTACTTTTTTTCGATAAATAAAGGATTCATTCTGCAAATCTCTAATTGATGTTCTTACAGCTAAGGAATCGTTTCCTTTTAGGGTGTCCAAGGCTGTCTGTTTTGCATATAGCAAACTTTGAATGATACCCATTTCAATTTGAAAATCTCTAAAAACAATATTTTCTTTTGACCCTATTAATGATACCTGATCGTATCCTCCAACCATTGGACTCTTAAAAGAGAATGTTGGTTCGTTCACAATGAACTCTCGGTAAAAACTTGGAGTATAAATAAAATAAAGACCACTCCGTAGGTTTCCATCACCCTGAGCGACGAACCTTCCCTCATTCACTGGAAGCGTGTCTTGTACATATTTCTTTTCTCCTAAATAATAGCCCAAATAAGCAACACTATCCGTCATACCTGAAATCTCAAAATCAATCTTATAGTTTTGACTGTAGGAGAGAAAACTTGAGCTTAAAAGAAAAAAGATAAATACTAGTCTGGACATGCAGTTAATGATCATAAATAATAGGAATCAAACTTCTTGTTTGTCATTTTTGAATCGATCGCCATTTTCCACATGCTCATCGACGCATACGTCAGCATAAATTCTAGCATGTGATGATTCAAAATAATTAAACAAACTTTTCGTAAATTGATCAAATAAACTCACAACAAACAAAAATGATAGACCAGTTAATCGGTTTTTTCGAAGAAGTACCTACTTGGTTTAGAGCGATGATTCTAATGGGAGGAATTGTTCTTTTTTGGATAGCGGAGGGCATTCTGCCTTTATTCACTTTTGGGTACAAAAAAATACGCCATGCTGGGCTTAATCTATTTTTCACATTAACGACTGCCATTATAGGTTTTGGACTTGCTGGAGTTTTACTATTAACGGCAAGCTTTGTTACGGCAAATGAATTTGGTTTGCTCTATTTGATCGAATTGCCATTATGGGCACAAGTTATTGTCGGCATTTTGCTGTTAGACCTGATTGGCGCATATTTCATCCATTGGACTGAGCATAAGGTAACATGGATGTGGAAATTCCACTTAGTTCACCATAGCGATATGACGGTGGATGTTACCACAGGTCTAAGACATCATCCTGGAGAAACAGTTTTCAGAATTGCTTTTACTATTATGGCTGTCGTTATCGTTGGCGCTCCTATAGGCATTGTCATGTTATATCAATCCTTATCCGTGCTGTTCGCTCATATCACACATGCAAACATTAATATGCCACGGAGCATAGATAAAGTTTTATCTTTTGTTTTCATCACACCAAACATGCATAAAGTCCATCATCATTATACTCAACCTTTGACGGACACTAATTTTGGGAATATCTTTTCTATCTGGGACCGCATCTTTGGAACCTTTGCTAGCGTTGAAGACATAAGTACGCTCAAATATGGCATTGACACCCACATGGATGAAGAAGAAAACAATAGGTTAGGGAATTTACTTAAGATACCTTTCCAACCCTATCGTACTCCTGACGGACAATAAACTTTTGAGCTTGAAAATAGCTTATGATAAAATTCCTCTTTTTGACAGTAATGATTGCTGTCGCTTTTCGTCTTCCTGCTCAGGAGGTAGATATATTTACAAAAGACTTAGGTGAAGGCAAGTTAGAAGTTTGGATTAAAAACAATTCCTTCACTACTCACACGGTGAAAGTGGATATAGAACAATCTGGAATGACTCAAGATACTAAAACGCCTGTCACTAAAATCTTAAAAGGAAATACTTCAGAAAAAATAACCACACTTACTCCAAAGCCTAATAAGAGCTACGGATACGGATTGAAAAAAAACGCTGTAAAGGGAAACGCACTCGCCAAACACGACGATACTTTTATCTACCAATTACCTTACCCAAAAGGTAAAACTTATAGAGTAGACCAAGGTTACAATGGAACGACCACACACGAAAACAAAAATGCCCTTGATTTTAATTTGCCTGAAGGATCAGAAATATGCGCCATTCGAGCTGGAATAGTCTTTGAACTCGAAGAAAAAAACAAACGCGGATGCCCAAGACAAGAATGCGTGAACTTAAGCAATTTCATAGTGATAGAACATGAAGACGGTAGCTTAGCCAATTATGCACATCTTAAGAAAAACGGCGTACTATTGGAAGTTGGGGATAAGGTATCGGCCGGGGAAGTAATAGGCCTAAGTGGAGAAACTGGATGGGCATCTGGTCCTCATCTGCATTTAGAAATTTATACCATAAGCTGGGATGATCAAAGATCCATCCCAGCTAAATATTACTTAAACGACAGCATTATCGTACCTAAGGAAGGCCAATTCTACACCCGTTAAAACTCGCAGTTACCAGGCGTTCTTGGAAATGCAATGACATCTCTAATATTGCCCATTCCTGTAACGAACTGAATCATACGCTCAAAACCTAATCCATAACCACTATGTGGTACTGTTCCGTATTTTCTAGTATCTAAGTACCACCACATTTCATCCTGAGGTATTCCCATTTCATCCATGCGAGTGGTGAGCTTATCTATGCGCTCCTCTCTTTGAGAGCCACCAATAATTTCCCCTATACCAGGAAAAAGTATATCCATAGCCGCTACTGTTTTATCATCATCATTTTGACGCATGTAGAATGCCTTGATATCTTTTGGATAATTATACAATATTACTGGCTTTTTAAAATGCTTTTCAACTAGAAACCGTTCGTGTTCTGATTGAAGATCTGCTCCCCAACCATCAATCAAATATTTGAATTTCTTCTTTTGATTAGGTTTAGATCTCTTTAAAATCTCGATGGCCTCTGTATAGCTTAATCGTTCAAAATCGCTCTCCAACACAAATTTCAATCGCTCTAAAAGAGATTGCTCACTCCGCTCATTTTGAGGTTTAGATTGATCTTCTTCCTCCGCCCGCTTATCTAAAAATTCAAGATCATCTTGACAGTTTTCAAGTGCGTATTTAACGAGATATTTAAGCATCTCTTCCGCCAAGTCCATGTTATCCTGAAGATCATAAAAAGCCATCTCTGGTTCAATCATCCAGAACTCCGCCAAATGCCTTGTTGTATTTGAATTTTCCGCGCGAAAAGTTGGTCCAAATGTATAAACCTCTGATAAAGCCAAAGCTGCCAGTTCTCCTTCAAGCTGACCCGACACTGTCAAGTTTGTCTCTTTCTCAAAGAAATCCTGTTTGAAATCTATTTGGCCTTCTCCATTTGTGGGGATTTTGTCTAGATCGAAATTTGTTACTTTAAATGCCTCTCCTGCACCTTCTGCGTCCGATGAAGTAATGATGGGTGAGTTCAAATAGAAAAACCCTTTGTCATTGAAGAACTTATGTACTGCATAGGCCATCGAATGTCTCACACGCATTATAGCACTGAAAGTATTCGTTCGGGGGCGTAAATGCGCAATTTCGCGCAAAAACTCCAGACTATGTTTTTTCGGCTGCAACGGATATTTCTCAGGATCAGCAATCCCAAAAACCTCAAGTGATGAAGCTATCAAGTCACAATGCTGACCTTTCCCTTGAGATGGTTCTAATTTCCCAACTGCTTTGATGCTGCTCCCTGTTGTGATTTGCGCAAGCAAAGCTTCATCAAACAAGTTCACATCCGCAACCACTTGCAAATTTTTTATTGTGGAGCCATCGTTTAGGGCCACAAAGGCTACATTCTTGCTCGCTCGCTTGGTGCGAACCCAACCCATTACCGTAATCTCTTGACCTGTAGGCTCTAAAGATAAAACCTTTGCCACTTTCGTTCTAAGCTCCTTCAATTTTCGTAAATTAAATGATAATTGAATCCGATAAATTCCTTTTTAAGTTCATAGCGGACCAATATTTGTTTGTTCAAATTCACTACAAAAAAAGGATAATTTGCGGTGTTAATCAAAGAATGGCATAATTATGATATTTTTGATTTCGAGAAATAAATAAATGCAGAAACTCAGTTTAACTCAATCGCTATCACAAAAGCTGTCTCCACAGCAAATACAGTTTATAAAACTACTGCAGGTGCCTACTGCTGAGCTTGATACACGTATTGAAGAAGAGTTGGAAATCAATCCTGCCCTCGAGGAAGGGGCTGACGAAGAAGAAAAGGAATTCGATACTCAAGAGGAGGCTGATGGTGACTTTGAAGCTCAAGAGAATATTGAAGATTATTTGCACGACGATTATTCTGGTTACAAAATGCAAGGTGATGGCGCTAGTCCTGATGAAGAGCAGCGGGAAATACCTATATCCATGGGCTCCACGCTACATGAGCAACTTATCGTACAACTTGGCTACCAAAAGCTGGACGAGCGAAGTGAGCTCATTGGCCGGCAGCTAATTGGAAGTATTGATACAGACGGATATATTAGAAGAGAATTGGAAGCGATAGTCAATGATTTGGCTTTTTCGCAAAATATTGAAACTGATATCGACGAATTAGAAACGATACTTTTTAAAATTCAAGATTTTGACCCTGCAGGTATCGGTGCACGTAATCTACAGGAATGCCTACACTTACAGTTGGTTCGCAAAGATGACGAGAGCGATGTTCACGCCGCGGCTATAGAAATAATCGACCGCTGTTTTAATGAGTTTTCGAAAAAGCACTATGAAAAAATCGCCAAAAAAATAGGTGTAGAAGATGAAGAGCTACTCAAAGAAGCCATTTATCACATTACTCGACTCAACCCTAAGCCAGGCGGCTCAGGTGACGAGGTTGTAAAAACACAATATTTATTACCTGATTTTATTATGACAAATAATGACGGGAAGCTCGAGCTCACATTAAATAGTAAAAATGCACCACTGCTCAGGGTAAGCCACTCTTATGCCGACATGCTACAGGCTTACGATAAGAGCAATAAGAAGGATAAAAAACTTAAAGAGACTGTTTCGTTCATCAAACAAAAACTGGACTCTGCAAAATGGTTTATTGATGCTATACGTCAAAGACAAAACACGCTATTAAATACCATGCAAGCCATTATCAACTACCAATACAATTATTTTCTAGAAGGAGATGAAAGCCAACTCCGACCTATGATTTTAAAAGATATTGCGGAAATCATTAAAATGGACATATCCACCGTTTCCAGGGTCGCCAATAGTAAGAGTATCCAAACAGAGTTTGGCATCTACCCATTAAAGTATTTTTTCTCTGAGGGTATTGCCACGGATTCAGGAGAAGATGTCAGTAGCCGAGAAGTAAAAAATAAGCTGAAAGAGTTTATAGATAATGAAGAAAAGGGAAAACCACTTTCCGACGACAAATTAGAAAAACTACTTCGTGGTGAAGGCTATAATATCGCTCGCCGAACAGTTGCCAAATACAGAGAGCAATTAAATATTCCTGTTGCTCGACTAAGAAAGCAATTATGAAAAAATTGATGCTCGTAACATCAGCAGTGTTTCATCCATTGTTGATGGCAACCTACAGTTGTATCATTCTTTATTTGATTCTTCCTGTCGTTTTTAGTCCAATACCTATCAATGCGATACCCTATTTTATCATTACTATCTTTTTAACAACAGTAATGGTACCTGCTTTGAGTGTAATGATGATGAAGTACTCAAAGCAAATTTCCCACTTTGATATACCTATTCGACAGGAACGAAAAATTCCATTTCTTGCTATTGCTTTGTTCTACGGACTCACAACCTACATGATAAATGCACGAATGAGCCTTAACCCAATGCTATTGAAACTCATGATTTTGGTCACTAGCTTAATACTGCTCATTTATCTTATTAATCTAAAATTTAAGATAAGTGTTCATGCCGCTGCGATCTGGGGTGTCGCAGGCTTTTTCAGTGCGTTGAGTTCATTTTATTATGCTCAAAGCCTTACGCTCATGTTAGCGCTTATTTTCATCGCCAGTGGTGTCACAGTGTATGCCCGCTTAAAACTAGGAAGACATAGTCCAACAGAAAGCTGGTCGGGGGCTCTTCTAGGGTTCTTATACTTTTATCTTGGCTTTTTCTTTATTGGTTAAAAACCACTAAAATTTACCCCAATCGTTGACATTCTTGGATTATTCCTTCCTGTCGGAGCGGAAGAAAATGCGTCGTTTAAGTAAGTCTTGTAGAATAGGTGAAAAGTATTGAATCCAAAACGAAATTGCAGTCCATATCTAAAATTCTCCAAACCTAAATCCCCGTAAAGTCTCTCTTTTTGAGTTTCATCACCAATATCGTATTTGATTTTAGTGTAGTTACCAATCCTTACACCGGCAACTGCTCCAATTCCAATAAACCATCCCTCCCCAGAAACGGTCTTCAGTGGGTGAATTCTGAATTCAACAGGTACTTCGAAATAGGTAGATACTAGCTTATTTTTCTTTAATGTCACGCCATTGATAGTATCTAAACTTACTAAGCCGTCGGCATCTCTCAACCACGTGAGGTCATTATCAAAAGCCACTTTGTCAAACGTAAAACCAGCAGCTCCATAAAAAGAGATTCGATCAGAAATCACAAATCGCTTGTTATAATAAATCCCTAATGAATTGGATCCCCAAGATCTCAAAGGAAGTTCTGCGACTTCAGGCGACCAAAGGTTAAAACCATAGTCTATCATTAAATCACCCGGCAAATCTGGTTGAGATGGACGATTGGTCTCTTGCGCAAATGCAAAACTGGTAAAAAATAATAAAATGGCAACCCCTCCGAATTTCTTCATATGTCTTTTTATTAAAATAATTATGGACCTAAGCGCCATAAACATTTATCAAATTAGTGTTGTCGATTAAATCAGTGGTTATCAACTAGGCTAATTTCCCGCAAAGATAGAATCTATTTTAAAACATAGGTCTTTAACGCTGATTTAAACGACAAATTATTAGCTTTACCTTCGGTTTCGAAAAAAGCACAATATCCGAGGAACGAAGTAGTACGAAGATAAGATCGTATTTCACTTCTCAAAACTTTACATTCACAAAAAGTGTTAAGTTAAAAACCGAAAATGGCTTCCTAGCTCAATTGAATAGAGCACCTGATTACGGCTCAGGAGGTTGAAGGTTTGAATCCTTCGGAGGTCACTATAAAGCTCATCGATTAATTTCGATGAGTTTTTTTATGAAAACTATTTATACAAGCCAACCCTCACGAATGTTTCCGCGCTCGCCAAATGTATTTCAATATTGTGGCGGTTACTACCCAACTTATCACTTTATTTAGATAATCTTTATTGGTTCTATATCTCCTCTTAGCGCTCCTCATCAAGCATTGGCCTTTTCTTACGCAAAAAAATAGCAATGAGCTAACCAACCATTATCTGGTTTGACTGCATGTTTAATTGTCTATGTGCAGTACATGTAAATGATCATCTATTTTCAAGACGAGCTTATCAATCTTACCTAGATATCTTCTAATATGTGTTTCCAACAATAGAATCTTTCCATCATAAGATTCAACTCCAATACCATTTTTAAGCTCATTCTTGTGAGTTTCGATTTCTTTTTTAAAATCACAAGTCTCTCGCATGTGAGCTACGAATTGAGTCTGACTAAATTCTGTCTCTAACTCATTGATGTCTTTAAAAGTCTTTTTTTCTTCTTTAGGGTTCCAACTTAAGTAATCTTGCTGATCGTTAATAGAAAAGAGAATTAAAGAATCGTAATGATGAACTTCTTTCAGCAAGCGAAAAAGCTCCAAGCGTAAAGATCCTGTTGCACAAAAATCCTGAATCCCCTGATACGTTTTAAGCCGTCCAGACATTTCTAACCAGTCGCCAGCCAGAACGTCAAACCTTTCCTCTATGGCTATTTCTTGGGCAGTTGAATGCCTAATGGTAAAAAACATTACCAGAGGAAGTAATAGACTTACAAATCTTAGCATGATAGCAATGCTTATTTTGATTAATGTATTGCTATCATTTACAATTAACCTTACTTAAAGTTTAGTTTTACGAAAACCCGTTGAACAAAAAAAAGCCTGATGAATAATCATCAGGCTTTTTTTCTGAAATTTACTTTGTTACTTAAGCCTCAACCACTTCAGTCACCACTGGATCAATATGAACGAATGATCTGTCTTGTTTTCCTTTTTGGAATCTTACAGTACCCTCTATTAATGCAAACAATGTGTGATCTCTTCCGAGACCGCAATTTTCACCAGGATGATGTTTTGTTCCTCTCTGTCTTACGATAATATTTCCAGCGATCGCCTTCTGACCACCATATATTTTCACGCCAAGTCTTTTACTCTCTGACTCTCTACCGTTTCTCGAACTACCTACACCTTTCTTATGTGCCATGGTTTCTTAGTTTTTAATGTCTTCGATTAATACCTTAGAAAAATCCTGTCTATGACCGTTTTTCTTTTTATATCCTTTTCTTCTTTTCTTCTTGAAAACGATGACTTTATCGCCTTTGACGTGTTCAAGAATTTTTCCAGATACTTTAGCTCCTTCAACAGTTGGCGCACCAACGTTAATCTCACCTTCGTTATCCACTAGGAGAACTTTATCAAAATCTACAGATGATCCTGCTTCTCCGTCTAATAATGGCGTATAAACAAAGTTGTTTTTCTCTACTTTGAATTGCTTACCGGCTATATCTACTATTGCGTACATGCTCTAAATCTCTTCTTAAAAAAGGAGTGCAAAGATAGAACAAGATTCTTGTAATTCAAACGCTAACCGCTGAATAAATTAAAGAAGATTGAATTAATTTATTTTTTAATTTTTTCACCCCTCTCAAATAGACGTTTTTCGATCAAGTATTTGTTATTATTTGACCTATTAAATCGCTTCTTTACAAGCAGTTATATCGAGTTTTAAATACAGCGTGTCGTCTATTTTTCATTCATTTTCAAGTTTGATATTTACAGTGTTTTTACTGATATTTGCAACGTTGACAAAGGAAAATTATGCCGCTTTTCTACCTTTGTTTTATCCCTAAAACGAGCCAAATACAGCTTAAAACCACAAATAAGTCATTTGCGGTGTGTTTTTAATTACGTTTTGTGGATAAGTTTTATTAATTGTTGATAACATGCAGAGCATGCTGAAAACAATGTTGTTAGGTAAAGTGTATTGTGGAAAATAAAATTTAAGAAATGAGTCAGTTGGAAGAACCCATATTAAAAGAAAATAAAGATCGATTTGTACTTTTCCCAATTACCCACAATGATATTTGGCAATATTATAAAAAAGCAGAAGCTAGTTTTTGGACAGCCGAAGAAATTGACCTAAGCCAAGATTTTAAAGATTGGGCTAATCTTAGTGATGGTGAAAGACATTTTATAAAACATGTATTGGCATTTTTCGCTGCTAGTGACGGAATCGTTAACGAGAATCTTGCCGAAAATTTTGTCTCTGAGGTTCAATATACTGAGGCCAAATTCTTTTATGGATTTCAAATAGCCATAGAAAATATTCACTCAGAAACATATTCCTTACTAATAGATACTTACGTTAAGGATTCTCGCGAGAAAGATGGGCTTTTTAATGCCATCGAAACTATGGATTGCGTGAAGAGAAAGGCTGACTGGGCGCTAAGATGGATTGATGAGGGTTCTTTTGCTGAAAGATTAGTTGCATTCGCCGCAGTTGAAGGTATTTTCTTCTCGGGCTCTTTCTGTTCCATATTTTGGTTGAAGAAGAGGGGTTTAATGCCTGGTTTAACTTTTTCCAATGAACTGATTTCAAGAGATGAAGGTCTTCACTCTGATTTTGCATGTCTATTATACAATGACCATTTAGTTAATAAGTTATCTGTAGATACAGTCACTGAAATTATCAAAGATGCAGTGATGATAGAAAAAGATTTCGTTACGGATGCCATTCCTGTTAAACTTATTGGAATGAATGCAGACCTCATGTGTCAATACATAGAGTTTGTGGCTGACCGTTTATTAAACGAACTAAGATGTCCTAAAATATATGGAGCGAGTAATCCGTTTGATTTTATGGACATGATTTCTCTCCAAGGAAAAACAAACTTCTTTGAAAAGCGGGTTGCTGAATATCAAAAAGCTGGTGTCATGGATACTGGTGATGATGGGAAGGCAAAATTCAGCTTGAACGAAGATTTTTAAAATAATACTATAACCCTATTGCCCGATACAAATGTTAGTAATTAAAAGAGATGGCAGACGAGAGTCTGTGAAGTTTGACAAAATCACCGCGAGGATAGAAAAGCTATGTGCTGGCCTAAACGGTGATTTTGTGAAACCCGTTGAAATTGCCAAAAAGGTAATTGATGGACTTTATGATGGTGTAACAACTATTGAACTCGATAATCTTGCGGCTGAAATCGCAGCTTCGATGACCACACGTCATCCAGATTTCACAAAATTAGCCGCACGTATTTCCATATCGAACTTACATAAAGTGACGGAAGAGTCTTTCACCAATACGATGAAAAGACTTTATACTTACGTCAATCCCAAAACCGATGAGAATGCATCATTGCTTTCTACTAAGGTCTACGGGATCATTCGTGAAAATGCAAAGAAGCTAGACGATGCGGTCGATTATAATAGAGACTACAACTATGACTACTTTGGCTACAAAACATTAGAGCGTTCTTATTTGATGAAACTCGACGGTAAAATCGTTGAGCGTCCTCAGCACATGTTGATGCGTGTATCGGTAGGCATCCACATGGAAGATATAGAGGCAGCTATTAACACCTACAACTTGATGTCTGAGAAGTGGTTTACCCATGCAACTCCTACGTTATTTAATGCGGGTACGCCTAAGCCACAGCTGTCGTCTTGTTTCCTACTAACAATGCAAGATGATAGTATCGATGGTATCTATGATACTTTAAAGCAATGTGCGAAAATATCGCAATCAGCTGGAGGAATTGGCCTTAGCATCCATAATGTAAGAGCAACGGGCGCCTACATAAAAGGAACGAACGGCAATTCAAATGGTATAGTACCGATGCTCCGAAATTTTGATATGACTGCACGTTATGTTGATCAAGGTGGTGGAAAAAGAAAGGGTAGTTTTGCTATTTACCTTGAGCCATGGCATGCCGACATTTTCGACTTTTTAGAATTAAAGAAAAATCATGGTAAAGAAGAATTAAGAGCAAGAGACTTATTCTATGCTCTTTGGATTCCGGATTTATTTATGAGGCGTGTAGAAGAAAATGGTGATTGGTCTCTATTTAGCCCTGATGAAGCCAGCGGCCTTCATGATGCTTATGGTGATGAATTTGACAAACTTTATCATAAATATGAAAGGGAAGGTAAAGCTCGTAAAACAATAAAAGCGCAAGAACTTTGGTTTGAAATTCTTGTATCTCAAATAGAGACAGGAACACCTTACGTTTTATACAAAGATCACGCTAATAAGAAATCAAATCAAAAGAATCTTGGTACCATACGTTCAAGTAACCTATGTACCGAAATCATGGAGTACACGTCGAAAGACGAGGTAGCCGTTTGTAACCTTGCTTCAATTGCATTGAACAAGTTTGTAAATGAGAATGGCGAGTTTGATCATAAAAAATTATATGAAATCACCAAAGTAGTCACAAGAAACCTGAATAGGGTTATTGATGTCAACTACTATCCTATCCCAGAAGCACGGTACTCCAACATGAAACACAGACCAATCGGTATTGGTGTGCAAGGACTGGCGGACACATTCATGTTATTAAACATGCCTTTCGAGTCGCCTGCAGCGCGCAAGCTCAACAAGGAGATTTTCGAGACCATTTATTACAGTGCAATGGAAACGTCTATGGAAGAAGCAATCGTGGACGGACCTTACGAATCATTTCCGGGATCTCCTGTATCAAAGGGTATTTTCCAATTTGACATGTGGGGTGTAGAACCAGACTCTGGAAGATGGGATTGGTATGAATTGAAACAAAAAGTAAGAAAGAATGGCATAAGGAACTCTCTATTGGTTGCGCCAATGCCTACTGCTTCTACTTCACAGATTCTTGGAAACAATGAGTGTTTTGAGCCTTACAGTTCTAATATTTATACGAGAAGAGTATTGTCAGGAGAATTCATTGTAGTCAACAAGCACTTGATGAAAGACTTGATCAAGCTCGGTCTTTGGGATGAGCGTATGAAAAATAGAATCATGGAAGCAAATGGCTCTGTTCAAAATGTCCCAGAAATACCACAGCATATAAAAGATCTTTATAAGACTGTATGGGAAATCTCACAGAAAACCATCATTGATATGTCTGCAGACAGAGGCGCATTCATTTGTCAGAGCCAAAGTCTTAACATACACTTACAAGATGCCAACTTCGGTAAAATGACTTCTATGCATTTTTACGCATGGAAGAAGGGTCTTAAAACTGGAATGTATTACCTGAGAACCAAAGCGGCTACTGACGCAATCAAGTTTACAATCGAGAAGGAAAATAAATCTCAGCCTATCGCAAAACAAGCACAGGCTTCACAAACTTCTACTTCTATAGATCAAGCTGCCGCCGTGCAATGCTCCTTAGATGCCCCAGACGATTGTGAAATGTGTGGGAGTTGATAGGAAGGAAATGTCTTAACCCAACTTGAAAATTGAGCCCCCATAAATCGGATAAAATCGATTGTTTCAATTTATTTTTTGAGACAAAAGTACGTTTAAAGTGATTCAGGGTGGTATGAAATGC
>Ga0208646_1000094_pt1 | contig 62720 bp, 38 predicted proteins | sample AntAceMetag02UK8_FD_184762 | JGI IMG/M metagenome (GOLD analysis project Ga0208646, IMG submission 184762) | Saline lake microbial communities from Ace Lake, Antarctica - Antarctic Ace Lake Metagenome 02UK8 (SPAdes) (version 2) | ecosystem: Environmental > Aquatic > Non-marine Saline and... | reverse complement strand
ATCATTTGACAGGGATAGGTATGTCCCTATCAAAAAAAACAAATAAAAATAACCTAGAAGAGACCTAAAAACTGAAATTGAAAAGCACAAGTATTAGGTGCGGGTCAACAGACATAAAAACCAATTAGAATAATGCGATATGATCCTCGAATAATGATATTTAAATCACCTGTCATTAGTTTCCGTACAGACACTAATTATTAGCAATCATATTTAGAATTTGCGTGATGCCAAATTTGATTTAAATCCCGCCTTGTTGGTTTTAATCTCAAATGCTTGCCATCGAATAAAAAGTAATCATCGGCCTTCTTACCTCGCGAACTTGCTCCAAGATTCATAATTGAAATATAAATGATGCCTGTTCAAGTCATAACTAAAATAAAAAAAAGCATGTTTTCTTGCTATCATACCAAAATGTGAATTTCAAAAATGAGCTTCGTAATTCGCAGAAAGTAATATCCAGCATTTCAAAATGAAGTTATATTTTTAATTTTTTTTTGAGGTAATCTCATATACTGTAATTAATTAGCAGTTCCGTTGCTTAAAAAGAGAAAATTGTTTAATTTTTATTAAGCAACGGAGTTACTTATGAATATTTGGGCTCGATATCCATTTTTGAGATATTCCATTTTTCTTATTGCAGGAATAATTACTTATAAAAATGATCCAGAATTCTTGGGTGGTTCATATTGGTGGATTTTCTCGTTTCCAATCATATGCACGCCATTTTTGTTTTTTCGCAGTATCAAAATTCGATATGTTGTTCGTGGCTGCATTTTGCTATTTACCATTTTCATTACAGGTGTTGTTGTAGCGAATTGGCACAGTGAAGAGGATATCAACACGCATTATCAAAATAAGTCGGGCATTAAATCTTATCAAATACGCATTGATTCCGATCATACCGAAAGGACCGATTATCTAAGGTATGAGGCCCAAGTATTCAAATTGTTCACTGATTCGGCCATTGTCGCGACAGGCAAAATTCTATTGTATATCAGAAAAGACTCAGCAATTACGGAGCTTGAATATGGGGATATTCTCAATGTACATGGGGGAATTTATCAAGTACCTTCTCCTCAGAATCCATACGAATTTGATTATCGGGCATATTTAGGTGATCAAAATATATTTGGTCACAGCTTTATAAGCGCTAATGATATTACAAAGGTGGACAATAGGCCATCAAATTTCATTTTTGCGTTTAGCTACAAAATCAGAAACTGGTCGCGCAGGGTTATCATTGAAAATATAAGCTGGAAGCGGGAGCAAGCAGTAATGCTCGCATTGATTATAGGGATTAAGGATAATCTAGATAATGAACTGAAAGCGTCCTATTCTTCTGCGGGAGCTATGCATGTGTTGGCCGTCTCGGGTTTACATGTTGGGATTGTTTATCAAATGATCATCATCTTGTTTTCATTCCTTAAGAGAGTCAAATATGGAACGATAGCGTTCATCTTGATTTCCCTTTTGGCCATATGGCTGTATGCACTTGTTACAGGATTTACTCCTTCCGTTCTTCGGGCGTCAATCATGTTCTCCATTATATTATTGAGCGAGCATACTGGTCGAAAATCGAATATTTATAACTCCTTAGGAATTGCCGCATTTATTCTGTTATTAATCGATCCAAATAATATTTATTCTGTTGGCTTCAGGCTGTCGTTTATTGCGGTTTTTGGCATTGTATTTTTTCACCCGATACTCTATCGTCAATTACATTTTAGTTCAAAGTTGCCTGCCTATCTATGGTCAATTACGTGTGTGTCTTTGGCTGCTCAGGCCGCTACTTTTCCTCTTACAATTTTTTATTTCCATCAGTTTCCGACGTACTTTTTGATTTCAAATCTCCTTGTCATTCCCGCTGCTATGGTCATGCTTGTTCTTGGACTATGTATGCTTATTTCGTCAGCCATTTTGCCCTTTGTAGCGTATTACATCGGGCAAGCGTTGGCATGGATCGTTTGGGTGTTAAATGAATCTATCTACTTACTTCAAAGTTTACCTAAGCCGATCATTGATTGGTTGTATTTTGATTCCTTAGATACTGTGCTCGTCTATGGTGTATTGCTTTTTATTGCGTTGGGTTTATCTCAAGGCAATTTTCAGAAGCTGACGCTGGGGCTTCTATTGTTGCTTACTTTGAATTTGAAATGGGCGATTGATAATTGGCGTATTGTTGACCAAGAGAGATTGGTTTTTTATGAAATAAAGAGTCGGGTGGCTTTAGATGTCATTCAAGGAATAAAATCGACGTTATATATCGATCAATGGTCACAAAAAGGTGCTGAAAGAATCGGTTTTCAAATAAACCCCAACAGGTTGGCGAGTCGGTTGTCACCAGTGGAAGAAAACTGGAACATAATCGACAGTGCCAAGCAATTTAAAAATACTGACTTGGGAAAGCTCTTCATTTGGAACGATGAGACAATACTTTTTTATGATCCGAAAGAAAATATTGTGATAAAGGACACATTGGAAGTAGACGTGCTTTATTTAAATAAGATCGTGGTTTTAGATAAAAGAATATCTCCATCGATCATTTTATTAGGGTCAGATTTAAAAAGCTGGTATCAACAGAAGTTGGTGAAGCAATATCCTAATATTCAGGTTCACAGTTTATACGAGGACGGATACTATGAAAGTCAACGCTGAATGATGAGTTTTTTCCATCGATTATTGATTTTTAAAAAATACAGGCCTTTAGGTAATGTCGATAAATCAAAAGTTGTTTCACTAATATTATTAGGATGGATCGTTATTCGTTGACCACTATTATTAATTACTGTCAATTCAGAAACCTTATCTTTTATATTTAAAAAGTGAGTAACTGGATTTGGATAAAACTCATTTCGATTTTTTTCAGACACGTCTAATGTTGATAGACTTATGAGTGGCTGAGATGGGAATTGAGCTAGGTAATTATCAGGTTCAAATACGTTAGGATCTTGGTCTTTCACAAGTAAGTAGGTTTGATTTGCCTCTAGCTGACCTATTTTCTGAATGTCTCCATTTGGCCAAGTAACCTTGATACTTTCCGCCACATGCGCCACACCTAATCCAAAATGAAAAATATTACTACTTTGACTTGCATGGCCACTACCCGCGGTTAGTTGATCCATTTGATTGCTATTAAGCGATGTGAGTTGTACTTGAGCACCCACAGCATGCCAGTTTTCCTGAGGATCAAGCAGCTTTATTTTAATCCAATTGCCTGCTTCTGACTGATTAGCGAGTATTTGATAGACATAATTTGTGTTGGATATAAAAATGTCTTGCTTTCCATCTTGATTAAAATCGCTGATTGCAGATCCAAAACCACTGTAGGGACTGGATATAGCATCATCTGCAATCTTATCAAAAGTCAGATTTCTCATGTTTTTGTAGAGTACATTTTTTTTAGGTGAGAACCCGTATTCGTTTGTCACGTAAATTTCAGGATAACCGTCGTTATCGACATCTACGAAATTACAACCCCACCCCATTCCTAAGTCTGCTACTCCTGCGGTTTTTCCATTTTCAGAAAAAGTCAAATCACCATTTGAAGTCATTAAAAAGTTTTCATAGAGATTCGTTACGTAGATGTCCATGAAACCATCCCCATTGATGTCAGCAATGTCTGCACCCATCCCAAAACCAGTGAGGTTGGTCTGCGTACGAAGAGATACATCAATGAATTGAGCTAGTCCATTATTTTCATAAAGCACAAAAGGTTGTCCATCAAAAGTTAAGAATATATCTTGATCCGTATCATTGTCATAGTCAAATATGACGACTCCCATGGCCCTTCCTTTGTGATTGACTCCAGAAATTTTCACCGATTCTGTAAACGTCTCGTCTCGGTTGTTCAAGTACAACTCATTGTCTTCACCGAAGTTATTAAGATAAAGATCGAGCCAACCATCCCCATTGAGGTCAGCAGCATTGACAGATTTTGTTTCTTTTTTTATGCCACCGACTCCCGCAGACTCAGTGACATCAGTAAAAGTCTCATCTCTATTGTTGCGCAGCAGTACATGTCCTTCCTGCACATTATTGGCAATCAGGAGGTCTTGCCAGCCGTCATTGTTATAGTCAAACCAAATAGCGGCGCTTGAGTGCTTAGACTGATTGTTTAAAATGCACGAGACATCAGAAAAAGTGCCATCTCTATTATTTTCATATAGACTGTTGAAAGCATCTCCTGAGCGGCGTGTTATAAACAAGTCATCATATCCATCATTGTTGAAATCGCCAAGATAGCAGCCATAGTTTAATTGCTGCTCAGAAATGCCTGCCTGCTCTTGGGTCTCTTGGAACGCTATTTGTCCGAAACATTCGTGACTATAACATATTAATAGTCCAATCGTGAATTTTGCTATAGTCCGAAACATTGTCAAAAGTAAGGATTGGACCTCCTAATAAAATGGAATTACATTTAAAACTTTCTTTTCAACCTAATTCTCAGGATAGAATAGTGTTAATGGATGAGTTTTAAATTTCCTTTTTATTCCGATTATGGAAATACTGTAATCATTATTGGTAGTTCGATTATCTAGCCCAAGATGATACCTCATATCAACCTCTAGATACCATTGATTAAATGGATTCTTTCAATCTGAATTCCGGGCATCCAACTAAAATAGTATTTACTATCTACGATATTATATTCATGGTCGTCAAATGTATTATTGTTTGTAATTATGCATTCCGTTAAGAAGAATTTGGTGCTATTTTAAATTGAAAAAAAGCCCTGTCTGAATTCCAAATCGCATGTTTAAAATTTTAAACAGAAATAATCGTGATAGAGCCGAGAGGTAGATAAAGTTATTACTCGACCAATCAGTAGAGATAACTCTTGAAAAGTCTCAAGACTTAATTTCAGTATTAATTTATTGCCTTAATCTGTTCGGTTAAAAGCGGTTGGACAAGTGCGGTATTGTATTCTTTCGGAAAATTATTATGAAGGGAGAGGCCATATCCAAAGCTGAAGTATAGTGGCTTTTTTATTTGTCAGGCATATTCCAAATTAAAATTTAACCCAGTCTCCTCTTTTGCAAGTATATGATTCCTCTGGACTAGTCATATATGGACATCCACTTCATTTTCCTTAGAGAATCCTTTTTACGTAGACAATAAAAAAACGAAAAACAACACGCTCTTCAAGCTAACTCCCTCCAATACCATAGTTATTTTGGTTCAACTTTAAAGTAAAACTGCAAATCATCAAATTGATAAACACCACATGCATGTCTTTTACCAAAACCCATATTGCTAGCGTTAAAGGCTTATTCGCCACATCTATCAAATACAACATTCAACATAGTTTGGGCCTTTTCAATATCAGAAATAGAAAATGAAACCTGTTGATCAGTGGTTAAATCTCCATCGGTATTGATAACAACTGTACCGCTAAGATTAGAATTGCCATTGTTTTTCCTATGATCTGCTGATAGCCTAATTTCTCCTGTGCTGGCCTTGATGTGGCTCAATTTAAATCCTTGTGGGTACTTCCCTTATACTCACATCGAATAAAAAGTAATTGTCGGCGCTCATAGCGCGCAAGTTTGCAATAAAATTCTTGACCTTATAATTTGGTTTTACTTATGGATATTTTCTAGTATTATTTATAGAAACTTACTGACTGATCTTCCAGCATTTTTTTGTGGTCTCAATATTTCTAAGAATCGAGCATTCGCTTCATATCCATGATTTGCGGTAGCAAAAGTTAATAATTCTTTTTACGCTTCTTTGTCATTGGCAAATTGAGAGATTACTTCGGCGGCCAATTTTGCATTGCTTTCAATCTCAAGAAAATTAATAACATCTTGCTCTGAAATTTTAATTTCAGTTTCTTGAATGGTGGTATCTTGACAAGCATAAAAAAGAAGACTAGTCAGCATACATAAGTAGAATAAGGGACGATTATAACGCATATCAAATAATAGTATGTTAATAATGATAGTGAGCTTAAGGTTTATTTGTAAAAAAACAAGACAGTTGTGAAGAAAATGAAATTTATTATTGAGGAGATAAAAAATAAGAGACTTATAGTAACGCTCAATAGACCTGAAAAGCGGAATGCTTTACATCCAGATTTGGTTAGTGAGATGAAAAAGGTAGTCCATGAATCGGTCAGTAATGATGATGTTAAGGTAGTAATCATTCAAGCCGAGGGGAAGGCCTTTTGTGCCGGTGCTGATCTCGCATATTTGAAGGAATTGCAAAGCAATACCTACGAGGAGAATTTGGAAGACTCTAATCACCTACGCGAGCTTTTTGAATTGATTTATACTTTTCCCAAACCTGTAATAGCAAAAGTACAGGGACACGCGATTGCTGGTGGCTGTGGGTTGGCTACTGTTTGTGATTTTGTATATGCAGCTGAGGAAGCTAAGTTTGGGTATACTGAAGTTAAAATAGGATTTGTTCCAGCAATGGTGCTCGTTTTTTTAATTAGAAAAATAGGAGAGGCCAGAGCCTCAGAATTATTGCTGTCAGGGGAGCTAATTGATACTACTCAAGCCGAGAAAATTGGGTTGATACATAAAGCATGTAGCTCAGATACGCTGGACGAAGAGGTAGAACATCTTGCCAATAGTCTGATTAAAAATAATTCTGGAGAATCAATGAAATTGACTAAGCACCTGATAAAGTCAGTGCAGAATCTTTCTATGGATGACGCCATGAAACGAGCGTCAGAAACAAATGCGGATGCACGTGCAACAGAGGATTGCAAAACAGGTATTGATGCCTTTTTAAATAAAAAACCTATTATCTGGTAATCTTGTCAAGAATACATGAAATATTAAAGCAGTTATGGGGCTATGATAGGTTTCGCCCTTTGCAGGAGGAAATAATAGTCTCTGTTCTTCAAGATCAAAAGACAGTCGCCTTATTGCCTACAGGAGGGGGTAAATCAGTATGCTTTCAAGTGCCTGCGATGTGTCTGGGCGGAATATGTATTGTAGTATCTCCATTGATAGCCTTGATGAAAGATCAAGTGCAACAACTCAGAAATAAAGGAATCAGGGCTGAAGCTATTTATGCGGGCATGTCTAAGCGAGAAATTGACATCACTTTGGATAATTGTATTTATGGTGACATCAAGTTTCTTTACATTTCGCCCGAGCGATTAAAGACTGATCTATTTTTAGCAAGAACGGCAAAGATGACTGTATCTATGCTTGCCATTGATGAGGCACATTGCATTTCTCAGTGGGGCTATGATTTCAGGCCTCCCTATCTTGAGATTAAGGAGTTTATAGATTTTTTAAGTATTAAAAAAGTCATAGCCTTGACGGCATCAGCGACAAATGCGGTGACCAAGGATATCACCGAAAAGCTGGGCTTTATTGATCCAAAAATATTTAGAAAAAGTTTCGCCCGTTTAAACCTGTCTTACTCGGTATTTCAACTGGAACAAAAGGAGTCTAAACTATTAGATATTCTGAATAAGGTTCCTGGAAGCAGTGTTGTATATGTGAGAAGCCGTAAGAGAACTCGGGAAATTTCAAATTTTCTTAAAGCCAATAAAATTTCCTCAAATTTTTACCACGCGGGTCTTACCAATGATGAAAGAAGTCTTCGTCAGGAAGCGTGGGTAGGTAATAAGATACGAGTGATTGTAGCGACCAATGCTTTTGGAATGGGCATTGATAAACCAGACGTGCGCACCGTGATGCACCTAGATTTGCCAAATTCGCTTGAAGCATATTATCAGGAAGCTGGACGCGCAGGGCGAGATGAGCAGAAGGCTTATGCGGTCGCGCTATTCGGTCCAGCGGATGTGACAGATCTGCGAAAATGGGTGGAAAAGTCAATAGTTGACGTAGCTTTCATAAAGCGTACCTATCAGGCATTGGCGAATTTTTATAAGTTGGCGGTAGGTAGTCATCAACTTTCGAGTCACCCATTTCACTATGAGGCCTTTGTGAAAAATTTCAACTTACCAATGGTTGAGACATTCTATGCTTTGAAAAAACTAGAGGAGGAGGGCTTCATTCAACAAAATGAGGCCTCACGCGCCAAGTCAAAATTGATGATCATAGAGGAGCAGTCAGCATTATACAATTTCCAGGTATCTCATAAGAGTTTGGATTTTACTATTAAAACCATGCTGCGCCTTTATGGAGGTGAGCTATTTAGCAACTATTTGACTATTGAGGAATCAGCAATCGCACAAGTCACCAAAAGATCAGTCACAGAAATTAAGCAGCATTTGAAATATATGCATGATGCTGATTTGGTGGATTACCAACCGGTAACAGATAAACCTTTATTGACTTTTCTCACTCCACGTTATGATGCCAGCAGTCTGCCAATTGATATTGCTCGATTAAACTGGCGAAAGAAAGTGGCATTAGAAAAACTTACAGCCGTTGAAGCGTATGTGCTGAACAAAAATCAATGTAGAACAGAGATGATTCAGGCTTACTTTGATGAAGAAAATACAAATGCCTGTGGTATCTGCGATGTTTGTCTAAACAGGAATAAATCATCTGGCGAACTGCCCTTGGAAAAATTACAACTAGAGCTGGCCAAGTCGCCTCAAAATTTAGAACAGTTGATTCAACGTCTTAAAGGATATCGCTCTGACTTAGTAATAGAAGGGATAAGAGTGTTGCTCGATGAAGGTAAAATTGTCTCCCAGCAAGGTCTTCTTAAGGTCAAAAAATAAAAATGCCTCTAACCCATTTGATTAGAGGCATTCAATTTTTTAATGATCGAGGTTTTTCGTTTTATTATTCCTCAAGCGCCGCAACACCGGGCAAAGTTTTACCTTCCATATATTCAAGTAGTGCACCACCACCTGTAGACACGTAAGAAACCTTATCGCCATATCCGAGATTGTTTACAGCTGATGCAGAATCTCCACCCCCTATTAAGGAGAATCCTCCTGCTTCAGTGGCTTTTACAACTGAAGCCGCAATAGCTTCAGTTCCAATAGCGAAAGCTGGAAATTCGAATACGCCCATCGGGCCATTCCATAAAATAGTTTTTGATTTTTCGATTGTCTCACTGAATAATTTCACTGTTTCAGGGCCAATATCTAAACCTTGCCAGTCATCCGGTATTTCGCCAGCAGGGACTATCTTAGTATTAGCGTCCTTGTCGAAATTATCGGCAATGACGGTATCTAGAGGCAGAATCAAGTTCACTCCCGCAGCTTTTGCTTTTTCTCTAAGTTCCTTAGTTAAAGGCATTTTATCTTCTTCTAGAAGAGATTTACCAATATTTCCACCTTCTGCTTTCGAAAAAGTATAAGACATTCCACCACCAACAATGATATTATCTGCGACACCTAGCAGTCTTTCAATAATAAGAATCTTATCTGAAACTTTAGCTCCACCCATGATAGCTGTAAAAGGTCTTGCAGCTTCTTCAAGCACTTTTTTGGCATTTGCCAATTCTTGTGACATCACATAACCACAGCACTTATCTTCAAAAAACTTCGCAGCAATGGTTGTTGAAGCGTGTGCTCGATGAGCGGTTCCAAAGGCATCATTGACATAGATGTCTCCTAATGAAGCCAATTTCTTAGCGAACTCTTCATCACCAGCGGTCTCCTCTTTGTAAAATCTTACATTCTCCAAGAGTAGTACATCTCCATTTCCGAGATTGGCTGCTTTTTCAGCTGCGTCAGAACCTATGCAGTCGTCAGCGAACTGCACTGTTACGCCAAGTTTTTCCGAAAGAGTGCTTACAATATGTGAAAGAGAGAACTTATCCTCTGGGCCAGTTTTAGGCCTGCCTAAATGGCTCATTAAGATTACTGCTCCACCTTCTTCTATGATTTTCTTGAGGGTAGGTATGGCAGCTTTAATTCTGGTTTCGTCTGTTATCTCGTGTTGATCATTCAATGGTACATTAAAGTCCACGCGGATCAATGCTTTTCTATTTCTGAAATTGAAGTCGTCAATAGTTTTCATATGCGGTATTATTTTAAATTTTGCTCGTCGGCTGTAAATACTATAACTAAAAACAGCCTTGGCAGTATATTTTTTCAATTTTAACCGCGCTAAGGTAACCAAAAGATGGGGCTTTGACTATGATACTGAGGCTCTTTTCAATCTGTCATTTATTGCAAGCCCAAGTCCTTCTTCTGGAACTAATTCCGTCAGAATTAGATCGATATCTAAATCATCCATTTTGCGTAAGGCACTGAATAAATTTGATGCTGCTTCATTTAGATTACCCGTTACTGATAGAATAATATTTTTATTCATATCCTCCATTTCGTACGCTTTCATGAAGCTAATAATGCCAAATTTATGTCCTTTATTTAAGGCTATCATTTCTGGTATTTTACCAATTTGCAGTCTTTTTGCGGGAGCATAATGTGATTTAAGCATTCCAGGGGCTTTTGGATTAGAACTCTGATTGATATCTAGTTTTACAGTTCCAACAATATCCTGAATATTTTCTAAACTCATTCCTCCAAGTCTATGTACATGCACCTCCTCATTTTCATAGCCTATTATTGTCGATTCCAATCCGATGTTACAATTTCCTCCATCGAGGATATAATTAATTTTTTCACCTAATTGATTATCTACATGTTTTGCTGTGGTAGGAGAGACATATCCAAATGGGTTAGCACTGGGCGCAGCTAATGGAAATGTTAATTTGCTTAACAGCGCCAATGTCAATGGATGATCGGGAATTCGAACAGCCACTCGATCTAAACCAGAGGTCAATAAAAATGGAACATGTTCTTTTTTTGGCAAGAGTAAGGTCAAGGGGCCGGGCCATATCAGCTCAGCTAGTCTTCTTAATGGAGTTGGGAAATTCTTCACTATTGTGTCCAGCTTATCAAAGCTGTCAACATGTGCAATTAATGGATCGAAGGTCGGTCGCTTTTTTACACGGAATATTTTCGATATAGCCGTTTCGCTTAATGCATTGCCAGCTAAACCATAGACGGTTTCTGTCGGTAAACCAATCACTTCATCTTCCAATATTAGTTGTCTAGCGAATTCAATATCAGTTCCGATTTTTGCCATTAATTTTTTTTTGTAAAATTCTTAAAAATTATTCACAACTTGTACGTCGTATCAACTTTACGCAAAAGCTCATTTGATGAAAAATAGTACTAAAAGTGTTTTGAGAATAATTTCCGTTTTATTGGCCTTAGCCTTAGTCCTTATGGAGCTTGGAATTATTCCAAATCTAATAAATTACAAATTTTGGTTTTTGGTTATGGCTTATGCTTTGGCTTTAATCACCTTTAAAGCTTAGAGTTTAGGGAAGAAAAAGTATTCTTTGGGTTTCTTCTGCGTTTGAGGTGATTATTTTACAAAAATATAAACCATGATCTACCGCTAAGCCTGCGGCATTCGTCCCATCCCAGAAGGCGACATTTGTTCCAGAAAACTGATATCCCCAAAGTAAATCGCGAATGAACTTTCCAGAGCGATCATAAATTTCAATTTTTACAAAATCATCCTCTGTCAGTGTAAACTCAATGTTTATTTTCTCACTGAAAGGATTTGGGAAGGCTTTTGCTTTGACTTTCAAGGGAATTTTACTCGTGATTTGCCCGAAATCCTCTAGGTATGTAGCAAAAGTGCCATTGCCGTGCGTCGCTACCAATAATCGACCATCCATAGGTCTGTAATTCAGCATCGTCACGACAGAGCTTCCAATTAAATCCTCAGACTCCTTTGTCCATATACTTTCTTGAGTTAGCGGGGAGGTTGCTGAATACAGCCCGGTGCTTGTTCCTACGAAATACTTGGTATTCATACCATTGGTTCCATAAACAGGAATTATTTCAAGCCATCGAACGCTCGGTCCACTACCGCTACCATCTTCATACTGTTCTAGGTTATTGCTGACATCCAAGAAGGATTCCCCACCATCGGTACTATAGAAAATGGAGGGAATTTCGTAATTCGAAAATATAACGGTGATTTCTTCAGCATTTATAGGGTTCACCGCAATGCAAGAAATGTGACCGCCCTCAGGGAAGCCCTCAGATTGTAATACTTCTGTAGAATAGGATGTTGGACTAGAAGGGTTTTTAACCTTAACAATTCCAGGAAGTGCGGCGGAAAATCCAGCATAAAGAATATCAGCGTCAATAGGCTTACTAATTGCCGTGTAGATTCCTTGAGAGATGCGGGTATTGTCTATTATTTGCCAGTTGATGGGGGTTTTGTTTTGTGAACCCCATGGAATCTGCATTAGGTTTAAATTACGCCAGATTTCGTTTCCCCCCAGTAAATACATTTTATTTTGATTGTTAGGATCTAGTGTCCATGGGTTTATAAACAAGTAGCCTTGGGCTTCATCTTCACCACCCCCAACTGGATCTACTCTCGTAAATGTACGTAGACTTGAGCCTTCGGTGAGGTTAAACCTATAAACTTGACCTTCTTGAAAAGAACCATAAACTAAATCGTCAAAATCAGTTAATGCGCCATAACCCCCGTCTCCACCAACGACTCTGTTCCATGATGGATCTTGACTTGAAGATGTACGAAGGTAAGTGCCATTGTCTTGTAGGCCGCCTATTGAGTTACTGGATGTTGAGTTCTGTTTTTGGTGAATGCTGTAAAATTGGGAGGTCAAATAACCATTATTTAGATTACCCCACCTAACACTGTCTTGAAGATTATTTGTTGTCTTAAATATGCCGCCATCGTTTCCTGTAAGCATCTTTTGTGGGTTGGAAGGGTAAAATAGGACCTTGTGTTGATCAGGATGATGCCCCGGATAACGCGCACTAGTAGATTGATACCCTCCGATCCAATCATAATTATTGGGTGATGAAAACCCATTGTTGGATCGATAGAGATTGGTCGCTCCCAAGAAAATCGTCATTGGATCATCTGGATGAACTTCAATTAACATGTTGTAACCAGATTGGGTGTCTAAACCTTCGATGGAAGAGGTTAATGGTGGGAGATTGGGGGAAAGGTTTGTCCATGTTCCTGACGGCACACCGTCTTCAATGGAAACTAAGGTATACCTGAACAATGTGTTTTGTTCATCTCCTTCTGTGAAGAAATATAAAATATCATTAGTTTCATCTAATCCTATGACTGTTCTTTCGTGATAAGTAGGAAAGTTTCTGTTTTGTATAGCAAACCATTTTTCTCCATTTTCCGAGAAATAGACACCAGCTTGAGGGTATAATTCCCCAGTAGAAGTAGCGCTGGATAGTGTTGCGATGAGATATCCTTTTTCAGTTTGTCTGATATTTGTGTAAAAAGGTGCGATTGAACCATTGAGGTTTGTCGTATCAGGAAGGTCGAATAATTTTTCACCCAGTGCAACGTCCCAATTTTCGCCTCCGTCATTAGATTTTAAAATAGCTCCATATGCCGCGAGATATACTTGATCGACATCAATATTTGACTTATAAACAAGTATCTCCCATGAATATTGAAATTGATTATTGAATCGGTCAGGTGTTGAGCTATTGGTGTTTCCCAAAGGAAACCACGTATCTCCATTATCTATAGACTTATAAAGCCCATCTCCTCTGAATGGAGCGCCTAGAGATCTGGCGGAATTCCCCAATAACTCCCCTGTGCCAAAGTACCAGTTATTTTCTTTTCCTAACCTCGTGTCTTGAGTCAGGCAGCTGATACTATTTCTAAGAGAAGGTGATGACATTCTCTGCCATGATCTCCCCTCATTATTAGATTTCCATATCCCTCCGGAAACACCCCCCGCAATAATTGTGTTTTCGTTTGTAATGTCAAGTACGAGTCCCCTTGTTCTACCGCCAACATTGAATGGGCCTGTGGAAACCCATTTTTGTTGTGCTAATCGCAGACCATTTGCTTTATTAAAGGCTGCTACCGTGGGAATTTTCTTAGAAAACTGTAATTCTTTAAATGAAATATTCTTTGGTATCTCCTTAGTCTGAGGATTAACAAGCTGTTGATGCCAATATGAAAATCGGCGATCAATTTTTTCTTGGATAGGAAGGCCTGAGCCTGGTTGATTAAATCTGACATTGAAGTCAATTTCTTGTTTGGGATCGATGGTTATCAAAACCAGTAAGGCCAACGGCCATATTTGCCTTCCTTTCAATTTGTTTAGCTATTCTATGATTGTGTTGACCTTATTTACTCTGCCTTCAAGTAGAGGGACTGTTTTCACACCTTCACCATTATTATTCATGTCTCCATTTCTAGCATCTATAAAGTAAGAAATAGGTTTAAGGTCTTCAAATTTTATTCTCCCTTTACTATCGGTGATGCCTTTTTTTACTGCATTTTCGGATGATCTATAATCGTCCTCGTTTTTAAACAAAGTAACAGTAGCGCCTTCGTTGGCATTACCCAAGCCATCTAAAACAGTGATTTTCAGTTTGGTCGGAATGAACTTTTGTAAAGGACTTATTTCCTTAAAAGACAAAGTGCTGATGATCAGCATTATAGCCGAAATTAGTAATAGGGTATTATTTTTTTTCATCTTTATGTTTTTTTGGATTCAAGCAAATATTCAGCCAATTCATTAAACGAAAATGCTTTTTGATAACTTCTGTCAATGTAGTTATTTGCTAATACTTTCAGGTAGCTAGGGGAGTCGTTAATATAGGTTAATTCCAATAGGACATTTCCATATTGTTGATTGTAAGGGGCGTCACCTAAAATTATCGGTTTCATATAATATTTCTCTATCAGCTCTACATACTCCTCCCGTTCGATCATTGACTTATCTGCGTTGGCCTTCTTATATTGAAGTCCTAGCATTCGGTCTTTAAACCATTCTAATAAAAACTGCGCCTCGGAAGATTCTATTTGGTCTTTGCATGAAATAGCAAAGCCTGAGGAAGTTGGTGTACTTAAAATATGAACATCAGGCTCACCAATAATTTTGCGCAGTTTAAGTTCTCTGGAATCTCGTATTTCCTGTATTAGATCTATGCGTTGGAAAGATTTTTTCCAATGGCCGTAATCGTTAGAGAATTGTTTCGATCGAATAAGTACTTCTTGGTGATTAAACTTACTAGTCTTATTGCCAAAGATTTTGTCGTAGATTTCTTGAAATGCGTTCATTTATCTAATAACAGCTACAGAGCCGTACTGTTCGATCAATCCCAATTCTGGTTCTAATTCACTTGAGAAAATTATTTTGTAGGCAAATAATCCAGGCCCAATAGGCTTGTTTTCTACATCTCCATCCCATTCGAAGTTAGGATCTTGAGAATAATAAATAACCCTACCCCAACGATTATATATAAATATTTCAAATCGATCGATGAAGTCATTGGCTATGATTGACCAATTATCATTGAGACCATTTTGATTACCCGGCGAGAAGGCATTTGGCGCTTGAATCCTTCTAAAACATTGATCTGAAAGCGTTAATTGAACGGTATCAGTCTGAACACAATTAGGTAAGTTTACTTCAGTTATCTGTACATAATATAGCCCCGTGTCCAGATCATTGACGACTAAGCCTCTTGAAACAGATTCCGAAAGGCTATTGTATACCCTTTCTCCTTCTCTGTTGAAGATTTCAAGGTCGACAAGAGATCCTACAAGATTTTGAATATTTATGGAGATATCTCCCGTATAAAAACAGTCGTCTTGGGCGGTTGCATCCATTGAATAGGCCGCTTCGTTTTCAAGTTGAAAAATTTCTGTATTTACACAGCCGGTGTTATTATTTGTGACTGTCGTAATGTAGCTGCCAGCCTCAAGACCGGTGAATGGATTAGGAGCACCAGGCCCGTCAAAGTTGAATGGCCCAAGTGAGACAGGCCCATCAAGTTGATAGGTGAAATTTCCTTGTGATTCAATGGAGACCTCAAACTCACCATTAGCCAATCCACAATCTGGTTGGATTATATTGTTCTGTTCTAAAGTAGGTGAGGGTTGTATCAAAACTTCTACACTATCACTTTCTAAGCACCCAGTAACAGCATTGAAAACTTCTACTCTATACATGAAGGTTCCAGATGATCTGGTGTCGACCACTTGAGACTGTGCGGTACCCACTCTTACATCGTCCAAAAACCAAGTGTAATTGGGTCCGGGCACTTGAGCCGTCAATGTTGGTCCAGCACCTCGTTGGCAAGCTATTTGATCTTCTCCAAGGTCTATAATCCCAAATCCGTCTCCAACGACGAAGGATAACGTGTCTGAACTACAGCCATCGGAATTTATGATTGCTACATCTAAAGGCAACACTGTAATGTCCTCGAAGAGATCTGCCGTCAAGGTTATCGTTCGTGTCGTGTCGCCTGTGGACCAATAATAACGGAAATTATCTCTGTCAACATCCCATGCAGACAAAGTGACTTGTCCTTCACAAATCGAAGTGTCACCAACCATTGGCGCTTCTGGAATGCTAAAAACGGATACTGTATCTCTGAGGATCATGGCGGTATCACATCTATTTGTAAGCGTTAGCGTGACGAAGTATTCACCGGGTGCATCGTAAGTGTGATCTACGTTTTGCTCAGTGGACCCAAGGCCGTCACCAAACTCCCAGGTATATTCTTCTATACTCGTGTCTCTTCCTTGGCCAGTAAAGGCAGTTGGTAATCCAACACAACCTACCGTAGTAGCAATAGAAGGCGTAAGGCCTTGATTGGCTGATTGTAGTGAAAAATTTGGTAAACCAAGCCGTGATAACCTTCCCTCTCCTTCAGGATCGATATCAATGGATGCTTCATTGAAGACTGCCTGTGCATCATCACCAGCCGGAGATGCTATTTCCCCGATAGTAGTGGTATTGTCTACCGCTAAGTAGATTAACCCGTCAGAGCCTCTTTGCAATGCGCCATAATTCCCAATGTTTACAGGATATCCAGCATATTTAGTTGCCGATATATCTGTGACTGGATCCTCGGAAAAAAGACTATCAAGATCGTATTGGATCAATTTCGAAAAAGTCCCAGATGTTGTGATATATAATTTTAACCCATCGCCAGAATATTCTAAACCATAGGCTCTAGCTCCCCCGTATTCTTCAATATCAATAAGCCTTGGATTACTGACCGCACCCGAAGCAAAATTGTAATCAAAAATTTCAACGTAGTTGGTGTCTCCAGGAACGAGCATAGCTAATGACTGTCCACCAGGACTGAATTTAGTATATCCTGAAGCAGCAGATTCATTTTGAAAGCTATGCGACTCACCTATTCCGGTATGTTGCGCTGGGCCAATACCATTTCTGCTGAGGAAATAGCTCCTAAAGTGTGGATTACCATATTCATGGGTTAATAGGTATGGATTGCCAGTAAAACCTGTTGAAGTAACCCTTTCAGTACTTTGATTTACAAGAGAGAAGTCTTTCAATATTACTTTGCCATAAGCGGAATCAAATTTCATATCCACAATAGCATATTTTAATCGAAATTCGAAATCTCCGTAAACTTGCTCTGTTATAAATACATAAAACATCGTGTTGTCGTCTTGAAACGGGAGGATTAATGCAGCTTGGGTGGACGAACTATCGCCTCCAATATTGGTTCCGTTGATCATGATTTCATGCTTACGGTTCCATATGGTAGCGCCATTCGTATAGAACACTAACTGCCCATTTATATCTGAAACGGAGGCACATCCCTCAGGTGAAGACATAAGATTATCATCTATAATTACTTGGGGAGTTCCATTAATAAAATCCAAACCAGCATTTTCGCCAAAATACCATTTTGCCCCGAATTGTCTCGATGCACCATATTCGGTCACTATTATTTCGTCATAGGAGGTACAGCCTGCTGTTCCCGCAACTTCTACCCAGTAAGTGCCTGCTGTGTCTACCTCTATTGTTGCAGTACTGGCACCTGTATTCCATAAATATTGTGTTCCGTCACCAGCATCAAGGGTCAAGATTTCATCAACGCAGATGGTGGTATCGTTACCCAAATTAAGCGTTGTGTCAGCGGCAAATATTTCAACAAAGTTTTTCGTAATGCCTATTCGACCGTTTAGCTCAGTAATGAGAGTGACAACATACGGGGCTTCATTCTCATAGGTGTGAATTGGAGCTACAGCACTTGAGAAATTACCATCGCCAAAATCCCATAAGTAGTTGTTTGGCTCGGGCGAAACATTGGCGAAAAATTTTGTTGCTTGCGCTTGGCAGCTATCTCGATAGGTGAATTCTACTGTGGAGAAGTTGTTGAAATTTGGAGAAGCAAATTGAGGAAACTGTTTTGCTTTAAAATCTCCTTCAAAGGCGATGCTGTCATAAAAAGTTCTAAGCCCGACACTGTCCGGATTTAATATTCGACCAATAGAATATTCACCTCCGTCTGCTAATTGATATAAATGATAAATCCGATCATCAATTCCTCTTTCAAGGCCATAACTTCTGGCCACATTAAAGTTCATTATTGGTATAACGGGACTGGGTACGTTGACTGTGTCAGAAAAGTCAACTTGATATACTCCAGCTTCCAAATCCGTATTTGCCGATTTAGAGAAGAAAAGTTTTTGACCATCGGGCGACCATTCTACATCGTGAATTGCCGTGCCTGTTCCATTAATAACAGCCGTATTTAGTACCTGTCTGTTAAAACTGAGCAACTGAGCCGTGTCAAGACTAATACCTAGATTGACATCAAAAATCAGAATATTTCGATTGTTTTCTTTTGGTGCCAAAGCGAGCTGCGAAGAATCGGCGTTAAAAGCCATTTGAACCACCTCAAAATCAGGTAATGCACTTGGAATGACATCTTCGTTATGATTAGTCAACCCGCTTGATGATACCACAATGATATTAAAACTGTAATCGTTAGGGTCTTGAGTGATGACGAAGAATCTATTTCCATCAGCCGCGGGCAGTACTTTCATCCCTTCGGATTGTCCGGGAAGCCCAGTGGCTAAATTATAGGAGGAAACTTCTCCAAGTGGAAATTCTGTAATTGCCGAATTCCCAGCTATAGATGCGTCTATGAGTGAGTACTGTAATTCATTCTGACTATTGGTAAAAAGATAGTATTCATTGTTGTTATTCGGATTAGGTGAGACTACCACAGGTTGATTATAACTTGTGTCTCCAGACAGGATACTTCCTGAAACGATACTGGGTAATAATTTTTGACTCGCATCATAAATTACTTGTCCATCCGTATAGAACAATAGGTTTCCAGTAAATTGATCATTGATCACTACGGAACCATTTTTGGAAAAACGAACATTTTGTTTTGTTTCCAAAACAGCTCGTCTTCCATTCTTATCAAAAAGCAAATTCAAATCTGAATTTCCAAAATACCAGTTGGTTCTGGTTATATCTTGCGCCTTCGATGAATGCAACCCGAAAAGGAGTACAACTCCTAAATAAATAAATAACTTGTTCAAATCTGACATATAATAAGGGTGTCCTAGCTAGGAAATGTCCTTAGTTTCATAACACTAGCAAATTAACATAAAATATCAACGCAAGACTTACCGTTACATTACGTAGTTTAGCAACTTTGACAATGAATTTTCGATTTGATCATTTGAATTTAGCATTAACATATAAAACGCGTGTAAAACTGTTGGTGATTTTCCAATTTGTGACAGCTATTAGTTTGTCTTCGATTTGGAACACGGCTAATGCCCAAGACCCTCAGTTTTCTCAGTATTATGCCGCGCCTATGTTCCTCAATCCAGGATTGGTAGGTTTAAACCAGAGAGGGCAAGTTGGTATAAATTATAGAAATCAATGGCCAAGCATTGATGCAAGTTTTGAAACGTATTCCTTTTATGCGAGTTATAACTGGGAGGATGTGTATAGTTCGGCGGGAATTATTGTTAATACGGATAGAGAAGGCCTAGCTGGCCTCCAGTCGACGAACGTTGGATTACAGTACGCTTATCAAGTGGGGCTGAATTACAATTGGACATTTAGGCCGGGTGTTGAAGTTTCTTATTATTTCCGTGATATTAATTTTGATCAGCTCACTTTCGGTGATCAATTTGATCAAAATGGCTTGGTTCGGTCAACTTCTGCTGAAAGTTTTAATACTGGATTAAACGCTCGATTCCTTGATTTGTCTTTCGGAGGTATATTATTTTCTAAAAATGTGTGGTTGGGTTCGGCGCTACATCATGTAACAGAACCAAATCAATCAATAGCCGGAGGCAATGCTCCATTACCGAAAAAATTCTCGATACATGGTGGATATAAAATTCTTTTTTCTGACATAAGTCCAAGAGCATCTACACCTTCGAAAGGGAGGGAAAGAAGCTTAACCCCGTCTTTCAATTACAAACAGCAAGGGGATTATAAACAGCTAGATTTAGGTCTCTATTTTACATTAGAGCCTATTTTGATTGGAACGTGGTATAGAGGTTTACCAATTGGAGGACTTGAAAATACAAAAAATGCTGAATCTGTGATTTTCATGGTTGGCATGAACAAAAATGATGTGACTATAGGATATAGTTTTGATTACACCATATCTGACTTAGGCATTGCGAGCGGAGGGGCTCATGAGATTTCTATTTCCTATTCTTTCAGCCTTGCAGATCCACGCAAGCCACCACGTGAAGTGCGCGAACTAAGATGTCCTGTGCCATTCATTTTCTAGACCGATCCAAGTGAAGAAATATTACCTTCGCTGAATGATTTCCGAACAATCCATTTACCTAACCTTATTATTAATAATCAGTGCTGATTTTATTCTGGAAAGAGTATTGACTTTTCTAAATAACAAGAGTGCAAAGTCAGCAATACCAAGTGAGCTTGAAGGTATTTACGACGAAGAGAAATACGCTAAATCTCAAGAATACAATCAAGAGTCTGATCGCTTTGGACTGTGGAGTGCTTCTTTGAGCTTTTTACTCACTTTTCTTGCGATATATTTTGGATGGTTCGGCGCTTTGGACGGGTGGTTAAGGAATTTCTCCCCATTTGAACCTGTGACCACTTTAATGTTTTTTGGTGTATTATTTGTTTTATCGGACTTAATAGGCATCCCTTTTTCTTTATACAAAACATTTGTAATTGAAGAAAAATATGGGTTCAACAAAATGACCGTAAAAACTTTTGTAATAGATAAAATAAAAGGCTATTTGCTTACTTTAATCATTGGAGGTGTATTACTATCTGTACTTATCTACTTGATAATGATGTGGGGAAGTGGTTTTTGGGTTTATTTCTGGTTGGTGATTTCGGTTTTCATGCTTTTCATGAATATGTTCTATGCCAGCGTACTTCTTCCGCTTTTTAATAAGTTAGTGCCCATGGAGTCTGGGGATTTGAAAAATGCGATCCAGAATTATTCTAAGAAGGTAAATTTCCCGCTAAAAAATATTTTTGTCATTGATGGATCGAAAAGGTCGAGTAAAGGCAATGCCTTTTTTTCGGGATTGGGAAAGCAAAAGAAAGTAGTACTTTATGATACTTTGATTGAAAATCATACAGTCGAGGAATTGACCGCAATTTTCGCCCACGAGGTAGGGCACTACAAGAAAAAACATATTGTACAAGGAGTTGTAATAAGTGTTTTAAGTATTGGTTTTACGCTTTTTCTTTTATCTAAAATGATCCTTAATAGTGAAGTGAGTTGGGCAATGGGTGGAGAAATATCAGCCATACATTTAAACATGCTTGCATTTGGGGTTTTATATTCACCATTGAGTCATATTATTGGGCTGTTCTCGAATATTCTAAGTCGAAAGAATGAATATGAGGCTGATGCTTTTGCTGTGATAACTTTTGGCGGTCAGCCACTAATAGATGCATTGAAAAAATTGAGCACAGATCATCTGTCAAATCTAACACCTCATCCAGCGTATGTTTTTTTTAACTACTCTCATCCGCCGCTTATTCAAAGGGTGAAGGCTATGAAAAGTCTGATGTAGACAATCACTTTTGGAATATGCGTTGGTTCAAAATCACCAAATGTCACATTCCTAAGCGTAAGTTTTAGTCAATGTGTCAATGTGCGATGTGCGATGTTGGAAAAGGTCTTCTGCTGAAGAATTCAGGAAATGTTAGATCGATCATTCTCTTGATTTCAGATCTATTGCAGTCTCACGAGATTTGTGGTCGGACAGAGGATATTAAATTTCTGGGTTGTGAAGACCCCAAAAGAGTTGTTGAACGAAAGAACCAACTTTTAACCAGATTGGAAATAGATAGATAATCAATTAGATGAAATCAATTTCTGCTCTAAACGGGAATTTCATTAAATATTTGTGAGCATCGTTTACAGTCATTTCTTTATTGATAATTCTGTAAAGGGTCTCAGTAATAGGGCATCTCACTTTATAAGTTTTAGAGAGTTTATTTATGATATTGATGGTCTTGACTCCCTCAGCGACTTCCTCCATAGAATCAATGATATCTGAAATAACTTCACCTTGAGCAAGACGAAACCCAACAGTATAATTTCTACTTAAGCTACTCGCACTAGTGGCTATAAGGTCACCCACTCCTGCAAGCCCTAAGAATGCTTGTGCATTTCCTCCGAACGCTTTGCCAATGTGCACCATTTCTACCAGCCCACGGCTAATAAATAAAGCTCTTGCATTATCCCCTAATTTGAGCCCAGCTATCGTTCCTGCGCCTACAGCAATAATGTTTTTGAGTATTCCGCACAGTTCTATACCTATAAGATCATTGCTTCCATAAATCAGAAAACGGTCACTTCTTAGCAAGCTTTGGCCTACTCTGATTACCTCATCGAAATGACTTGCCACGACTGTGGCAGCAGGTTTTCGTTCACTTATTTCGGTTGCAAGGTTCGGTCCCGCCAAGCAACCTACTCTTACCACTGAGCTCTCTTCCAAAATCACTTCACTCATCGTGCGAACATGGTCTCTGGAAAGAGGATTCTGAGCATCAATCTTTGATGGATCAGTGACATTAAGGTCAAAGCCTTTTGTGCCGTGAATTAAAATGTGATAAGGTTTTAGAAAAGGACTTAGCCCTTTAATCATTGTCCTAAAATTAGCGGAAGGTACGATAGGGAATATTACTTCACAGTTGTTTCCTATTTCTTCAAAACTATTCGTGAGGAGGATGTTGTCTTGTAGTTTTTGTCCGCCACTACTGCGTGTTTCTCCCATCGCCTTGACGCGTTCTGGTCTATGAGAATACAAAATAACAGACTGGTTATTTTCAGCAAGAATATTAGCCATGGCTGTACCGAAGCTCCCAGCTCCAATAACGCCAATTGGTTTTTTAGAGGTGCTTTTCGAGCTCATAACCATCCATTCTGTTGTGGTAATAATACAATGTGTTCATGTCCTGAACAATGATTTTATTTCCGTCCTTACTTTTGATCAATGGACGTTGTGCATGGTACATGCCTACGTTTTTAACGCCAAGTTCAATACTTTCGTCAGCCTTATATTTCATATGGCCAGCGACATCTACTTTCTGTTTTCTGTAAAGCTTCATAAGCCGTTTCCGTAGCTTTTTGTAGTCTTTTTTAAACTCTAGATAATCTATTTCTAAATCTTCATCGTGGAGCCTGAGTAGACTATACAAATCGAGTTTGGGATTCTTTCTTTGAAGAATTTTGAATGCTACGAATGCTACCAAATGACTGGCGAAGACCCTGTTGTGTTTATGAAACTCTTCAACAATTCGCTTGGCAAGAATTCTAACGTATTCTTGCTCTCGTTGCTTGTCAAAAGTAATTTTCCCTGCGCTTACGAAATAATCTCTGGAATCTATCGCATTGCCATTGGCATCTAGACTGACTCCTTCATCAGTGACATAATTACCAAGAATATCCATTCCTTTACCAATAGTCACAGATATATCAGATCCCTTGGTGAAAAATTTAAAAAGAAATGTCGCGATGCGATAAGAAGTGGTGAACTCGTCATTCTCTTTATAATACCTTTCTTGGCCTGTTGCTTTTAAGTGATCATTGATCAGTGAAGGAGCTTCGAGCGTGAAGTGGTAATTCAAAACGACAGGAACTACAAATATTTTCCGTGCAGGCTTGTCGCTAGATTCTTCCTGAAAAGCTATTCTTTGTGCTTCGACTGTTGTTCCTAGTAGGCCGAGTTTTAGAGACTTTTCAATATGCCCGGATCGGGATCTCGTACCCCCTGGAAAAAAAAGACTATGACAACCTTTTCTTAATGCGAGGCTTGAGTAAGTCTTTAATGCTTCTAAGTAAACTGGATTTTTCTTTCTTCTGTCGACTTTGTAAGCTCCCAGGCTGTTCATGAAATAAGCAAACACTTTTAAATTGAACAGGTTTAGTCCCGCACCATAGAGGAAAGCAGGTAGCCCAAGAAATTGAATAACCCATCCAATGAGGATGGAGTCCAGATTGCTGAAATGTGTAGGAACCATTACGACAGTTCCTATTTTGGCCAATTTCCTTATATGCTCAGGCTGGCCTTGGATATTAATTTTATCATCAAGATCTAATTGTCGACTAAATAAAGAAGTAAAGCCTTTGACTCTGGCGGCATTTAGGAGCCTTGCAAAGCCAAAAGTGATAAATTTCTTTGCAAAACGATACGAATTCCGCCGGAAGCTACCAGCTATTTCATCAGTATATCGATAAATAATTTCTTTGAGAATTTTTTCTTCAACCTCTTTTGATTCCTCTTTCGGAAGCTGATGACTATCTAGTAATCTCTTTTGGATATTTAACCAGAACGGCTTATCATCTTTTGGGTCAACTCGCCAAGGGTTGGATTTAACCCTCAACTTTTCCCTATAGACGGTCATTTCGAGTTCCTCTCGAAGGGACCTTCCTCTCGTTATTTTTTGGAGATTATTGAACGTTTCCGCTGAAGCCTCTTCAATAAACTCTTTTCTATGTTTCGCGAGTTGAACAATTGGCCATTGCTGTGTTCTAGGAATAATCTCCGGATATTTGACCTTTTTTCTGCTCATTCAACCAGTTATTGGATTGCAAAGTAGCAGATATTTTCATTCAAAATCTAAATAAATCAATCGTTTACAAGTATCTGCTCAATTACCGTTAAGCTTCACGTCCTTTTCGCTCAACTTATCTGCCTTTTAAATACAACTAAAAGCGTGGCAAAGGCATCTTCTTAAGTATATGATGGTTGCTCTAGCCGCAGATTTTGGTGATTTGAGAGTAACAGTCAGGACATTCATAGTGAACAAATACGATCTACGGAGGGTTTTGATGTTTGTTATGATGATTCTTCGGACTAATATTATGTACTGAAAATTAATGAGCCTTAATCTTAACGATATACAAGAACCTGTTGCAACTGAAATGCGAAATTTTGAAAAGAAATTTCGTGGATCAATGAAAAGCAATGTGATGCTCCTCGATAAGATCACGAACTATATCGTGCGTCGGAAAGGGAAACAGATGCGACCTTTATTCGTTTTTCTCAGTGCGGGTGCTACAAATGGCATACAAGAATCTACTTTTCGTGGAGCAGCGCTTATTGAACTATTGCATACTGCAACATTGGTTCACGATGATGTCGTTGATGATTCTCATTACAGACGAGGTTTTTTTTCTATAAATGCGCTTTGGAAAAACAAGATAGCGGTACTTGTTGGTGATTTTCTATTATCTAGAGGGCTGTTACTCTCGTTAGAAAACAATGATTATGATTTATTGAAAATCGTCTCACTTGCGGTAAAAGAAATGAGTGAAGGGGAACTTCTTCAGATGGAGAAAGCACGAAAGCTTGATATTACCGAATCAATTTATTATGAAATCATCCAACAGAAAACCGCGAGTTTAATAACCTCATGCTGTAGAGTAGGTGCAACCTCGGCAGGAGCTAGCGAAGATGTTATTGATAAAATGACGGAGTTCGGTAGAAATGTTGGGATGGCTTTTCAGATAAAAGATGACCTTTTCGACTATGGAACTTACGCTATAGGTAAGCCTACCGGTATTGATATCAAAGAAAAGAAAATGACGCTTCCCTTAATCTACGCATTGAATCATAGTGATCGATCAGAAAAGAAGCGTATCATGAAACTTATCAAACGTGGTGAAAACGATGATAAGGCAGTTTCTGAAGTAATTAGTTACGTAAAGGCTTCTGGTGGAATCACTTATGCGATAGAAGTGATGAACGAATATCACAACAAAGCCAAAGAGGCCTTGGCAGTGCTTCCAGAGTCTGCTTATAAAACCTCACTAAATCAATTGGTACAATTCACCATTGATAGATCGAAATAATCAATTCAGCTCCTGAATTGTTTTCTGAAAGGCTATTTTAAAATCCTCAAAGTAATGTCCGGTTCCAGGACCTGTAAAACCTGTATGTATTCTTTTGATGTCGTGTGTCTTGTCTAAAAAGATCAATGTTGGGAAAGAAATAACGGCGTTAAGTATCGGTAAAGTCTTAGCAGCTTCAAGTTTATCATAAGCGCCAGCATACACGATTGGATAAGGGACCTGAAGTTTCGATTTTAATTTGTTGATCCTTTTATAAGCATATGAAGGACTGTCACCATATTCATAAGCTAAACCAATGACATTGATATTCTTATCTGGGTTTTCGGCTAACCACTCAACTAAAAACTTCGTTTCATCCATACAGTTGGGACACCAGGTGCCAAGAAGCTGTATTATCGTAGGTCGACCGATGAGGTCAGCTAGTCTCATTGAATCACCCTCCTCGTTGAGAAAGGTAAAGTCTATTTTTTTGAAACCATCTTTTAGAAATGTGAGTGAATCTGCCGAGCGCAAACTGTAATAATCATCTCTGACCCCCGACCAACTGGCATAGTAATGGTTCCCCGACCAAAATCCACCGCTTAAAGTGTCATTCACAAGTTCGGCTTCAAATAGGAATGCGTGACTTCCGTCAAAAGTAGAGAGCTGTAGGAATTTCTCGTTTGCGATTCCTTCCAAATATCGGTAATCTCCAGTTTCAGTGATAAAAGTTCCGGTGATTGTAGTGTCATTAGATTTAAAAATACCTATCGCTGGAAATGAGCCATCCTCATCGGTAAAAATTACTTTCCACCGACCAGTGAATTCACCATTCGAAGTGTTGGCGTTTTCAAATCGCTTTGTTGATTTTATGGCTTTAAAAAGGATTTGATAATTTGATTCATAATTCCTTAGGTAGGTTCCTGACAATGTGCCATTTAGTTTCTTGAGGCGAAATTGGGTGTCGAATATTCCCATATTAATGAACAGCGAATCTTTAGTTTCAATAATGTCTGTAATATGAATTACTTCCTTTGAATTGATAAATGAGGCGTCCCATTTTCCTTCGCTTTTGTCTAAGTGAAAAGTGAAGGGGATATTATTTTTTTCTAACTGAAGTAAACCTTGCCAAGCCCCAGAGTAATCAGTATTGGTTCCACATCCGAAGAGAATGGTAAAAGCTAGCATACAATGAATTTTCAAGAGACTTTATTTAAATAGTACTAATTATTTTATTACTTCGGTTAAGGAGCAATATAGCCTCTTTAACGAGCTTAAATGCTTATGATTAGGATCATACTGTATCGGAGAATAAAAAAGAACAATATTTTTTATACATGGCATTAAATTCAGTCTTATGTACAAGTTCTTTTTAGTTCTTTTATCATTTGGGTTTCTATGTAATAGTTCGGTGCTTGGCCAATGTCCGCCTTCTGGAGGAGGCACCATCAAGACTAATTGTAAAGTGACTGGAGATCTAAATATTAATGGAGGATCAATAACTATAGCATCAGGTGGTAGTCTTACAATCAATGGTAGTTTTTCAAACATCAATAATGGTGCTTTTACGGTGACTGGCGGAGGGGAGTTAGAAGTTACAGTATCATTCACGAATGGAAAAAACGGAGATGTGCAGTTTCTCGATGGGACTATTTCAATTGGTGGGGATTTTGTGAATAGCGGACAAGGTACCATTGCATCAGCAGGCGTTATAAATATAGCAGGGGATTTTACGAGTACAAGTAATCAACCTATTACAGTTTCAAGTGGACTAGCGATTGGAGGCACGGCAGATGTACAAGGAAACACTACGATAGATATACTATCGGGAGGTGTGGTTAAAACGAACTCATTCAGCAGCTCTTATTACAATAGCCAATGGAGGTACTATATAGGTGGTAAATGGGATTCCTGATGGTATTTATTTGTTGGAGAACTTCACGGAACGATAATACGTGAAGAGCTAATTGTTTCAAATAAGTAAGTGTGGCTCTTCTGCCTTTATACGATGAAAACGGGACGGTATTCATGTAAAGAGTTTTTTTTCATACGTATCAGTTTTCTTCTGAGAAGTGAAGTGTTTTAAAAAAAGAATAGCGTAAAAAGGAAGACAGCCAATACTGCTACATCTAAGATTCGGGCTATATTTTTTCTTCTTTGGTCAGACATTTAATTATCGAGGCGGTATTTTTAAATATTATTTTCGGTGTATTGAATAGTACTTTTCAAAGTTAACAAACTTATTTCGGTACGATAATGTTTTTTGATTAAACCAGCTTCTTAGTAGGTGGATTTCAATTGAGGCTGGTTTAAAGTGATTCCGAAAAATTTCATTTAAATTTGTAGCTTTAGTTGAATAGGAATAAAAAGTAAGCATGAGCATAGCAAAGTCAAAAGATACCGTAAAAGTACATTACACCGGCAAATTAGAAGGTGGTCAGATTTTTGACTCATCTGTTGAAAGAGATCCATTGCAATTTGTGATCGATGAAGGACAGATGATCAAGGGATTCAATGATGCAGTAATAGGAATGTCCATAGAGGAGGAGAAATCAGTGACGATACCCAAAGCCGAGGCTTATGGGGAATACAATGAGCAACTTATCCAAGACGTAAGTCGTGGTGAGTTACCTGAAGATATGCAACCAGAAGTGGGGCAAACATTGGTAGCTTCTAGCTCTGAAGGACAGCAGCAGCATGTGGTTATTAAAGAGGTAACTGCTGAGTCAATTAAGATTGATGCAAACCACCCTTTAGCAGGAAAAGATTTGATTTTCGATATCCAATTGTTGGAAATCGTTTAGTAAAATCAAAATAAGAACATAAAAAGGCTGAATTATTCAGCCTTTTTTATTTTGCAGCGGCGTGGGCTATCATCACAGATTCAATATTAGTGAAGATATCTTTTTTAGTAAAAGGCTTTTTGATGTGCGAATTCATGCCCGAGGAGATACACTTGTCAATTTGCTCTTGATAGGTATTAGCGGATAATGCGAAGATTGGTGTGTGGTATCCTTGAGACCGCAAAGACTGTGTCGCTTCATAACCGTCTAATACGGGCATTTGAATATCCATGAGAATAAGATCGTAGGAGTTTGCAAGAGCCATATTGACCGCTTCTTCTCCATTTTTGGCTACTTCCACTTCCGCACCTAGATTTTCTAAGACTTTTTTACACAGTGTAAGATTTATATCATTGTCATCAACAACGAGAATATTATACGCTCGTGAAAATTGCATTTTCTCTGGTAAAAGAGGTTCCTCTTGCAGATCGGAATCTTTACCCTTGTCAAGTCTAACTCTAAAAGTAAATGCAGTTCCCGAAGTTCGGCCGATATTGCGCGGTGGGCTTTGTACACTCACTTGCCCACTCATAAGCTCTGTTAAGTGACTAATAATAGAAAGACCAAGACCTGTGCCTCCATATTTTCTTGTGGTAGAATCATCCGCTTGGGTAAAACTTTCAAAAATAAGTTTTTGTTTTTCCTTAGGAATTCCCAAACCAGTATCAATAACACGACCCTGTAATATGAACTGTCGAGAATTTTGTTTTAGACATTTAAACTCAACTGCTATTTCGCCAGATTCTGTAAATTTTAAGGCATTAGCCAAGAGGTTTCGAATGATTTGATTGAATCTTGAAGGATCACCAACGACTACTCTGGGAAGGTCATCATCAAACTTGACTCTGAAGTTGATTCCTTTTTCTTCTATAATAAATTTGAATGGATTGATCGTTTCTAATACGCTCTTTTGGAAGTTGAATGGAATACGCTCTAAAACAAGTTTACCTTGCTCGACTTTATTAAGATCTAATATATCGTTCAATAGCTTACTGAGGGATTCTCCAGAGCCTTTGATGAGATTTAAGTATTGATTTTGTGTGCTATCAGTCTTTGTCTCCATCAATAAGTAGATGAATCCCATAATCCCATTGAGTGGCGTTCTGATTTCATGACTCATATTGGCAAGAAAACTGGTTTTTGATTTATTCGCTAATTCTGCGTTTTCTTTAGCCTGAAGTAATTCTGTTGCCGTATTCTTTAATTCAGAGATATCCTTGGCAATGACCAACGTACCCATATTATTTCGCTGATTGTCGTAAAGCGTTGACAGAGAAGCAGAAGTTTCAAGACGCTGACCATTTCTTTTGATTAATGTCAGCTCTACATTATGCAAAGTATTATGAATCAATACTTTCTTTCGAAGCTCCTTCACTACTTGATAATCTTTTACTTTAACAATACTTTGAAAAGGTTGTCCGAGTAGTTCTAGCTGCGTGTATTCTAGATCTTTTTCCACGGCATCATTGATACGACTGATTTTGAAATCAGGTGTAAGCACAAACAAAAGATCAACAACACCTTTGTACACACTTTCCATGAAGTCTTTTGAAACTGTGGAGGACTTAAGGCGATCTCCAAGTTTATTGATGCCATCGACTAGCCCATCGAGCTCATCTCCTTGATTTGGAAGTTTGTGGGTGAAATCTCCGTTTGCAATTTCATTAACGAGGTGAACGATTCGATCTATCTTGTCCCCAATAGGGGATATGGATGGTTTCTGCGTAGGCATGGTCAGAATGTGATTACTCGAAAATATTAAGATTCTGTGTTAATCAGGATCAAATTGAGGAATATGTTTCAAAGAATTGTCACAAAACTTAAAATGTTGTTAAACCTAATTGGTCAATTGTAGCACCGTTTTTCAATAAAAGGGATTGACATCAAATAGAAGAAGTTTTAAAAGATAATTATGCGTGAATTCAAATTATGCCAAGCTACGTTATGGGGACGAGAGGGTCTTGAGTTGACGAAAATAGGATTCTTCGGCTATTAAAGATTTATCGCTCATCAATATAACAGCGTGTCAATCGAGCTATGGATTGAGTAATAAATAGATGGTCGTTTTTAAGTCAGGCCAAAATTTATTGCTAAAGCAGTCTTGACGATGAGGGGTTGATTTCTTCTTTAGCTTAAAAAATCAGTGGTATATTTTCATAATCAAACTTGGAGACTCTGAGATTCGATATATCTTTAAAATTGTCCTGACCAAATAAACTTCACATTGCTTAAGTTAATACAATACAACAACTCAGATAATTATTCAAAAGAAGGGCTGACGCCAAACGAAGCATCAGAAATGATCAAAAAAGGTCATGTAAACTGGATAGATGTGGAGGTGACAGAAAAGGAGTTTGTTAGTGAGTTTGTTAGGCTTTTCAATATTCATCACTTGATAGAAGAGGATATCTTAAATATTGATCAGCTGCCCAAATTCGAGATTTTTGATCGACATTTATTCTTCACGACCAAAATGTTGAATTTCAATCAAGAGGAAGGCCTCATCGTAAAAGAGCATTTGAGTGTTGTCATGTGTAAAGGACTACTCATTACTTTTCAAGAAGGCATGCCTGGTGACGATTTTGAAGAACTGAGAAAGAAAATCATGCTGGGTATGGGAATGATCAGAAAGTATGGTGAAGATTTCCTATTCTACAATATTCTTGACGCTATAGTAGGACATTACGTGAAGATTATGGAGAAGCTGCGAGCCAAGATTGATCACTTGGAATCGGTCTCCTTGGCAGATCCAACATTTGATGTGATGCAGTCTGTAATGGATATCAAAAAGGAAGTTAATCTACTCAGGAAATACACGATTCCGATGCGGGATGCGTTGAGCAAAATGCGCGTTGATGCAGACCATTTTATAAAGGACTCGTCGGTGAACTACTTCCAAGATATTGCAGATCAGATTAATTACCTGATCACTTCCTTCGAAACTTCTCGTGAAATGCTCCGCGATTTAATGGACTTGCATCATTCCAATCAAAACAATGAAATGAATAGGGTGATGAAGACATTGACAGTGGTGTCAGCTATTTTTATTCCTCTGACTTTTTTGGCAGGCGTCTATGGTATGAATTTTCATTATATGCCAGAGTTAGACTCTCGTTGGGGCTATCCGCTTACCGTAGGGGTAATGTTAACTGTTGCTACTTTTCTCGGCTATTATATGCGTCGAAAAAAATGGTTCTAAGTCAAAAGAGGTAAAACCATTTTTCACAGTTGCTATAAAGTAGATTCCATATGTTAGTTAGTCATCGAATTTTGGGGTTAAAAATCCCTGTCTAATTGACCTGCTTCATTTTACTTGGATAAGAGTTTGACTATCCAGAGGATGAAATAAAGGCCAATACCGACACCAAATATCAAAACGCCGATAACAAAGGCGATTCTCACATGACTTTCTTCCATGCCTATTTTCTTACTCAACCATCCTGAAACTCCTAATATCATAATTTTCTATTTTTAATTTAAGATAGTAAAAAATGTACTGCCTCCTAATAAAATGGGGGAGTTGCCTCATTTTTCTAATGGAATATCGAGATTAAACACTCCTTGCCTAATGATTGTAGCAAAAAAGGGCTTGATTTTCATAAAGGATAAAGGCAACAAAAATTATTGAGCTAAGCTGAAATTCGCCAGTTTGAGAATCAAATCGCATTGCTTACCTTTTAGAATCTCGCTATTCCTTTTAATTATAACTATGTAAAAACGGCAATTGTAAAATAATGATCAATGTTGATCCTAGGCGTAGTTTGGCATTAGATAAGGGAACGAAGTTTGCAAAAAAAAGAATCTCCATCAATCACTTTTTTTAAAGTGTTTGATGGAGATTCCCTAAGCCTTAATCTTGCAATAAATTATAGCTGAGCTTTAGTCGCTGTTACTTCTAGGCCAATATTCACGGTATTGTATATGAACTTGTCTTTTGCCTTGTCTACTACATTTGCTTCATCTCCATAAGAAAGATTCCATTCAGTTCTGTCTATGTTAAATTTCGCTTTTGCAGAAAGTTCACCATCTATCATGCTCACAGCTGCAGGAAAGGTGATGTTTTTAGTTACGTCTTTCAGCGTAAGATTACCGCTAATGCTATGTGTAGGGTTTTCTACCATAAATTCACTTGCTTTCGCTGGTGCATATTCAGTTTCGAATTCGTCTTTGTCAGTTACTGCGTTTTTATCAAATGGCTTTACCGCTGTAATTTCAAATTTGGCAGTTGGATATGTTTCTGCATCGAAAAAGTCGCCTGATTTGAGGTGACCTTTCAGTTTTCCGTATCCTTCCTCTTCTTTGGGTATGTCAGTGACATCCAATCCACTAATATCCATTGTGAAGTTACCGCCGACCAAATTATCTTCCTCAAGAGCAAAAGAGCCTTCTTTAATTGGGATAATACCAGTATGCTGACCTGTAGGCTTACTTCCTATCCATGTTGTCGTTGACGCGCTTGGCGTCAGCGCATAGCTCACGGAGGACGCAACTGCTGCCACTTCTTCGGCTTCCGATGTTGCTACCGTTTGTCCTTTAGGAGTATTACAAGATGTGATAAATACAGCCATTGCAACTGTAAGTAGACCGATTGTTTTTTTGTACATGATTAAAATTGGTTTAGGTTTTGATTTAATTATTTAAAAACCAAGGAGTCTTGTGAATGTTTGTTTCAAAGAGGAATGGTTTCAAAAGATTAGATGAAATCTGGAAAATAATGCTTTAAAATTATTCGTATCATAGCAAATCATGATTTCATTTTTTGTTGATATCAATAAAATTAATATTTAAAGATCGCTCAAACTATGATGCGCTATGGCTTGATACGCGCAGCTAATGGCCGTCTGCTATGTCCCGATATGAGTTCTGCGATAATTTTTGTATTAGGAAATTGCTCTAATATTATTTTGATGAATACAGTTAGAGGTATAGCCATGATCAATCCTGCAATGCCCCATATATATCCCCAAAGCATGAGCATAACCAGTATGGTGATGATATTTACAGAGAAAGTTTTCCCCATAAATACGGGTTCTAAAACAGCGCCAAACAGAGCTTGAACGGCTGTGATCGTGAGAATAAAAAATAGCAATGTGCCTGTTGGTTCGATTTCGACAAATGCAAAAAGGGATAATAATACAACAGAAACAATCGACCCGATCATTTGAACGAAATTGATCAAAAAGGCGAATATCCCCCAGAAAATAGGAAAGCTAACATCGAAGAGCAAACAGGCAAGACTAAAGCCAACTCCAGTCAATAGGCTGATGATAAATTTTACAATGACGAATTTTATAATCTCTTTTTCAATTTTCATGAACGTCTTTACTGAAGCGTATTTTTGTTTGAATAGCGTAGAGTTCATTAATTTCTCAAAATTGATAGATTCCGAAAGAAGAAGGACAACAAAAAACACAGTCATTAGCGTCGTTGATAATGTTCGTTGGACAAAACTGAGCGTTGGCGCAAACTTTGTGAGAAGATCGCTACTTTGGAAATAATATTTTAACACATTGTCTCCTTGTGATCGCTCAATATGGAAGAAGCTTTCAACGGAGACAATCAAGTCTACCAATTTGGCTTTTGCTTTTTCAAAGAAGAAGCTATCCGCGGATAATATCTCGTTACTTGAAAGCTGAATTAACTCTCCACATACTTTGAGTATGCCAGTGATGATCAGAATGATAATGACAATGCTAACAGGCTTAGGGAATTTTTTCTGACTTAACCAGCGCATCAGTGGCAAAAGCAACAATGCGATAAACATGGAGGCTATAAGTGGAATAAATATGAAAGAAAGAATCTTTAGCAAATAGAAAATCAAAGGGATGACGATAATCAATAATAATGTATTGGTAGTTTTCGTGTCTTTCATTGCTTGGTTAAAATATTGTTCGCTTTCATCGAAGAATATATGGAGAACAAAGATAGCTGTCTAATGAATCAAACTGTTCTTGATATTATCGCTCTTCCTTACCTTTTTGAAATAAAAATTCTTTCACTTCTCGATGAAATCATGTCGCTTTACCATTGACGTTTTTTAACCCTGCATTGTTTTAGGAAATTTGGAGAATTCATGAAAATTGTAACGAAGCGGCGAATACCCCTACGCATGACCAATCATGCTTATTGTACGTACTATCAGAAAATGTATTTGATAAAAAATAGATGTTTGCTTCAAGTGGGAGTTGTCACTGACCTGAGCTAGTCATTGCCCTAGATTTAGTTTGTTGGGGATAATACCAACAAGCATAACCAAAATTTTAGTGGTACAGACCATTTTTAATGACCGTCATTCCTGCGCAGGCAGGAATCTCATAAAAAAGACTTTGGCATGTTGTTTCTTACTATCTGCGTAAGGCCTGTATTTTGCTTCAAGTAGGAGTTGTCACTGACCTAAGCTAGTCATTGCCCTAGATTTGGGTGAAGGTTAGGTTAATTTCAAGCACTTTTCTTGATTAATAAAGGTAATTATATTGAATAAAATATACTTATTAATATTTAGCTGACCTCTAAAACCTATTAAATTATCTTAAAAGCGATAAAATAATTAATTTGTTTTTTTATTAATTAAATTTGACTATTATTGTAATATAATAATCATAAGTATAATATAATTAATTTTAAAACTAAAAAGCATGTGATATGGCAGACCTAGAACAGCACAAAATAAATAAGGAAGATTTTTCTAAAAGACAAAATCTAATGAGAAGGAAATATAACATTAAGCAAAAAGACTTGGCAGACGGTATAGGCGTTACTAGAAGTTATGTGAATGGTGTGGAAAGCTTAAAGGCAATAGCTACACCTGGGTTAAGCTACATGAGAGCGGTAAAGAAATTCTTTGAGAGTTTAGGTTCAAATAAGACTTATGATTGGTGGATTGACGGAAAGGAGCTGAATGGCTCAGATATCATAATAACTAAGAACTCAGACGATATAGACCTATACAAGTCTATTATTACAGATAAAGATGAATTGATAAAAATGTATAAGGAAAAAATTAAGAGCCTAGAGGCATAGATAGCCAACTACCCACAGAGAGTGTAAATTAAACTCTTTCGAAATAATACTCCGCTTAAGGTCAGTATTGTCACTGACCTAAGCTAGCCATTGCCCTAGATTTAGTTGGGTTTGAACAAGGCCAAGCATAAGAAAATCTTAATGGTACAGACCATTTTTAATGGCCGTCATTCCTGCGCAGGCAGGGATCTCATAAAAAAGACTTTGGCATGTTGTTTCTTACTATCTGCGTAAGGCCTGTGTTTTGCTTCAAGTAGGAGTTGTCATTGAACTAAGCTAGTCATTGCCCTAGATCTAGTTTGTTGGGGATAATACCAACAAGCATAAGCAAAATGATTTTCTTATGGTGGTTAGTTGTTTTCTTATGGTGGTTAGTTGTTTTCCTGTGGTCGGGAGTGATTTTCTTATGGTGTTTAGTTGTTTTATTGAGTGGAGGTGATCGGCCTATTTATCTCACCTTCAAGCTTGTGCTGTCCAGTGGTACGCTTTACAAATGTGCTCTATGGGGTAGCGCAAGCGTCCGCTTACGCTAGGGGAAGTAACTTCCACGCTAAAAGAGACAGAGGTGTCTTGCCTGACTTTCTTAGATCTGCTACATAGGTGGGACGGAGGAGATTGTCGTTTATTTTCTCTGAATATAACTTGACAGGAGCGCTTTGTTTTTAATGAAAATCTTAGAATATCATTTGTTTAGTGGGCTTCTCACATCCGGCAGGATTTTGAGACCTGTCGGGTTTTATGCTGAAAGCCTCACAACTAAAGCAATCCCATTTCATTCTTCCTGAAGCACCACAAACTCATTCGTTTCTAAAACTGATCCACCCAAGAGTACCTTAGCATGAGCAGGCGGCTTGATGGTCATTGGTTCCCCAAAGTTGATAATGACCTAATGGAGGAATCGTTAAATGTTCTGGTTAAGCGAATACATTCATCGTGGAAGCTCAGGTCTTGATAACCGCCGTACTGCAAAGAAGGCTCGGTATTGCGCAAGGCAATCAATCCTTTATACTTGGAAAGCATGGAGGAGCCGTCTTTTTCCCGTCTCGCCACATTCAATGTGTGGTAGTCTGTATTCAGGGCTATCTAGCTTTGAGCTACTGAAAATCCGGTAATGTGTAATTGGCCCATTGCCTTACACTGCGGGACTTGTCACGGTTGTGGCTATTGCCAGTATTAAGCACTTCTTCAGTTGTTTTGCCTTCCTCAATGGCAAGTTTGTAATGGGTAATTTCCTGTATGTCGTGCATTTCATGGAGCTTATTGGCGATGTGGTTTTTCATGCCGATCTCTTCTTCAAAATAAATAAACGGTACCCCTTTAGCCGTGAGTATTAATGCTACCAATGCCAATGCCAACGCTTGGTCGGGATTGTTTTTTGCGAGTCGACTATGCAGGTGCGGCATGTCTGCCAAAGAAGAGGGTAGGATAATTGGTCATGTTCTCTTCCATACTTTGGAGTTCATCAAAAAGTCGTTTTGCTGAGAATTTAGGAATACTGCTAAAGTTGAAATTGAATACCACGTCCAACATTTCGTTACCCTGATATTGCTGAAGGACTTCTGTTTTATCACTACTTATTTCTCCAACGATAAAGCGATCATCATATTCATTGATGGTTTTCTTAATGGTTTTCATGGCGTCTTTGACTCCTTTTGATCAATATCATGACGGTGCTTTTGTTTTCCGTCTTTATCGTCGGGGTTGTTCTTAGTTATTCCTTCCGTCGTTAAAAAATGAATAACATCAAGGCGGAATCCATCTACGCCTAAGTTCATCCAATAACGGAGTGTCTTTTGAATTTCTGCAACGACCTGAGGATTTTGCCAGTTCAAGTTGGCCATTTGTACAGCAAACTGGGGATAATAATATTGGGAGGTCAGGGAATTATATTCCCAGGCAGTGCTGCCAAAAAATGATTCCCAGTTATTTGGCGAGTCTTTCCAGATATAAAAATCTCGATAGGGGTTGTCCTTTGATTTACGCGATTCCTTAAACCACTCGTGCTAGGTAGAGGTGTGGTTGAGGACGATATCCATGAGCACCCTGATGTCTTGCTGATGAGCTTTTTTTACAAGAATTCAAAATTTTTCAATGTCCCTTAGGTACTGTCAATTTCATAATAGCTACTCACATCATATCCATTGTCCACCTTCGGTGATTGTAGAAAAGGGGTCAGCCAGATGCCTTTTACGCCCAGTTCCTCGATATAATTTAATTTTTCCTTCATCCCTTTGAAATCACTGTACCCATCACCATTGTTGTCTTTATAGCTAGGCATGTAAATTTCATAGAAGACCGCTTATTTCCACCAAGTTGTATCCTCGCTTGATTGATTACAGGGTCGCAAGCACTCAAAAAAGTGATGAGGGCAATACATTGAAAAAGCGGTTTCATGTTTTTTGGTTTAACATCATGCTTTTAATGGAGCCACGTTGCTGGTTTGCACGAAGTGTAAGTGCCATACAATCGATTTTACTACTTAACCCTTATATCTACTCGGCGAACAGTTAAACATTTCCTGAAATGACTTATAGAAATAGGAGCGGCTATTAAAGCCAGTTTTGTTAATGATTTCTGACACGTTTAGGTCCGTGCTGGTGAGGAGATAGGCCGCTTTCTTTAATCGGTATTGATTGATCAAGGCATGGGGCGTTTGTCCAGTCAATGTTCTTATTTTTTTATAAAGGGATGTCTTGCTAATTGCCACATGGTTTGCGATATGCTTGGCATCTAGTTGCGTGTTGGCTAGTTGGTCTTTAATGAATTGATCCACTTTTTTGAAGAATTCATCATCTCGTGCGCCAATTCCAAAGGAAGAGATTTCGCTTTCTGAGATTTCATAAGCTTCGAACTTGTTCTTTAGCACCTCACGTGTTTGTATCAATTTTTCGATCCTGATATACAAGTGGTCAGGATGAAATGGTTTTGGGATATATGCATCTGCACCTGCATGCAGTCCCTCTATTCGTTCTTCCATTTCCCCTTTGGCGGTAAGAAGAATAACTGGGATATGGCTCGTTTCGATTCTTGATTTGATCGTTTCGCACAAGGTATAGCCATCCATTTCAGGCATAATAATGTCGCTTATTACCAAGTCAATTTTCCTATTGAGAAGCACTTCGAGAGCGTCCTTGCCATTAACACAAGTGACTGTGTTGTATTTATGCGAAAGTAGTTGCTTGAGCAAACTCAGAATTTCGGCATTGTCATCAACGATCAGCACATTATACTCGAAGCGCTCCAGACTAATATTGATCATCTCCAGCGCCAAGTTCCCCTCTTGATACAGTTCTGCTTCGACATGTCCATGCAGGCTGCTCATGATGGCTTGGTCTTCATCGTCTACATATGTTTCCTGTTGTTTGCGTAGGTTGGATGGTAGCCAAAAAGTAAAATCCGTTCCCTGACCGGGTTTGCTAGTAGCAAAAATATCTCCTTGGTGTAAGTGGATAAGTTTTTTGGTCAACGAAAGACCAATACCGGCACTATTGACTGTATGTCCCACCGCGTGATGTTTTACATTTGAATATTGTTCGAAAACACGATTCAGCTCATCAGGATGGATGCCAATTCCTGTATCCACCACCGAAAAATAAATTCGGGAATCATCACTATGAACACTGATAGACACCTCACCGCCAGATTCGGTATATTTTAGTGCATTGCTTATAAGATTAATAAGAATTTTCTCCAATATCTCGGTATCGACATGCACATGGAGTGTTTTTGGGGCATGGAAGTCAAGGCCTATTTCTTTCTCCAAAGCATATTGACGAAAGCTCTTGAGTAATTCTTCGATAAAGGCAATCAAGTTCAGAGATTGAACGTTCAGCTTTTCTTTGCCCAGTTCAACTTTCCTAAACTGTATCAACTCATTGATCAATTTTTGTAGTCTCAGGGAATTACGATAAATGCTCTGGGCTGGCTGATGGAGTGTCGGTTTGGACTTGGTCTTTTCCAGCAGGGTAACTGCAGGCCCCAATATTAGCGTGAGCGGCGTTCTAAATTCATGTGCGATATTGGTGAAAAATTCCAATTTGTATTTTTGAATGGCCAAAGATTGCTCTTGCTTCAGTCTTTCGATTTCGTTGTTTTTTTTGCGTTTAGCCCTATTCCTTAAAGAAAAGATCAAGTAAGCTTGAGCTAGGAGCAAGCACAGCGTGTAAATAACATAGGCCGTAGTAGTTGCCCAGAATGGAGGTAAAATGTTGATGGAAATTGTGCGTATGTCGGGATTCCAATCGCCATTCTCGTTGCTATTGTTAAGGTGAAGACTGTATTCTCCAGGGGGAATGTTGGTCAGGTTGATGATGGATTGCTTTTCAATGTCAATCCAGCCTTGATCAAAATTTTCAAGATAGTACCTGTAATTGCAGCGCTGCTTATGCCAGTAGTCCAAGGTGGTAATGTGCAGGCTTAGATAGTTCTGATCATAGGTTAGTATGATTTTTTTTTGAATGTCAATATGCTCAGCGAGGATCTTGGAGCTGTCCCCAGGGGTGATCCGTTCGTTAAAAAGATAGAGATCAGTGAGCGCTAACTTCTGAAAATTAGCACTTGTGTCCAGCCGGGAGGGAAAAACAATATCGACACCATTAGTACCGCCAAAATAGAGCCTTTCATCACCTTCTGATTGAAAATACGATCCATCGGTGTATTCGTAGTTGAGCAATCCATCGTTCCAGTTGAAGTTTTTGAAGGTGTTTTGTTCAGGGTTAAAGGCTAAAAGCCCGCTGTTGCTTGATAGCCATAGCCTACCTGCTTTGTCTTCCAGAATACCATGGATTGTATTATTTGCCAAACCATCATTTTGGGTATATTGCTTGATACTGTAGTTACTCAAATTCACTTTATTGAGTCCGCCACTGGTACCTACCCAAAGTTGATTTTTGAGGTCTATGTGTAAACTCAAAATATCATTATTACTTATCGCTGACGGGTCATCAGAGTTTGCTTGCAAGCTGTGTGTAAACTGTTTGCTCAAGGAATTGTAGCGGTACAAGCCTCCATTGCGAGAACCAAACCATAGGATATTTGGGCCTTCTTCTACGATACTATAGACAATGTTACTCTTAATTTGAATATCGCCATATCTATCGCCATCTTCTGGGGTGATGGAGTAGCGCTCCTTCAATATATAATTGCCAGATTTGTCCTGAGCGATATTTAAGCAGACCACTCCATAGCCACTTGTACCCAACCAGATCTGTCCATAAACATCAAAAAAGATCTTATAAACAGAACCGAAGTACAGCTCGTCATGCTTGTTTTTGAAGTCTCGGGGGAAATGAAGTATTCGTCCACTTTCATGTTCGATCATGTCGAGCCCTTCGCCATCCATGCCTATCCATATATTCCCTTTAGCATCTTTGGCCAGTGACAGTACGGTATTATCGTTGAGTCCGTTTGATTTATTATAACTTTTTGTACGATGGGTCTTTTGGTCTATGATATTGAGTCCACCACTTCTTGTGCCAATATTTAAGGCGTTTTGATCAGCCGATATTGATCGAACGATACTGTTGGATATTTTCCCTTCTGCGGCTAAGCCCTCACTTATGGAATGGAAGGCGCCTTTCTTTGTCAGATACTTATACACTCCATCACCATCCGTTCCGACCCATAGTATGTTTTGCTTTGATTCGTGAATAGAAAAGATTTTCAGCTTCTTTTCCCGAAGAGTTGCTAATCGATCATTAAGAGCTTCGGTATGAATGATATTTTTCTTAATCGTTAATTGCAGGATTTTGCCCTCATTCGTGCCGAGGTAAAGATGTTTTTTACCCAAGCTTTGCGCGATGTTGGTAATGAGCATGCCATCCGTGTTAATCTCATAACTGGCGATTATTTCATTGTTGCGCAGCTCTTGCATGACCAGTGTATCTGCATTTGTTTGATAAATCAAAAAGTAGCGATTATCAATGCCGATGAGTTGGCAGAGGCCCATGTTTGGTCTCCAGTCTATGTCAAGACTCGTAAGATTTTCTTTTGCATCAAGGCTGTGCAGGATACCATTCCCTAGGAGATAAAGATAACCTTGATGACTACCCAAAGTATAGATACTCTTAAAGGCAGCCTTCTCTGGCTTTACTTTGATGAACTTATCTTGCTTTTCTGAGTATTTACCTATGCCCCAACCCACGAGACTTATATATATAGTGGAGTCTTGGTATAAGTTGGCTTGTAAGTTGTTTTCTAAAAAAGGCAAGTCATTAATATCATGCAGATATCTGTGAAACCCATCCAACTTACGGTCGTACCTGTTGATGCCTTGATGGGTGACTACCCATAAATTGTCAGATTGGTCTTCGAGTATTTGCCTTACGATATTATTGCTGAGGGAATGTTCATCCCCAGTTATTGGTTTATAACTGATAATTTCATCCCCATTATATCTGTTTAAGCCGTCCCATGTACCAAACCAGACATAATCATTATGATCAAAGTAAATGGCGTTGATAGCACTGTTGGATAGGCCTGATCGCTTATCGATATGCTGCAAAGGCCATTCTCCTTGCGCGCTGGTATATAGCCTGAGGCTACTCAGTAAGATGATGGCAAAAATGATTTTTAGTCTAGACATATTGTCCGTCCGCTGTGGGTCTGTCCTCTCTGGTGTTTCTGGTATCCAAAATAGTTAGAAAAAAGGGTTTTAAAATGACATTGAACCAGCGTGAACACATTTGGTAATATAGAGGATACCGACACCAACCTTTATTATGAGATTAGTAAATCGGATTATTTAATTGAGGCATTAAATGAACGATTTATAATAGAACTAAGGATATAATATGAATATAGCGCGTAGGTTCACTCAAAACCCAATTCTTACACCCGATATAATTACCCCGAGTGTCGCCACTATGAAAATAGCATGCTTGCTCAATCCGGGCGTGTTCAGGTTTCAAGGCAAAGTATGGTTACTATTAAGAGTGGCTGAAATGCCGGAGCAAACAGAAGGGAAGACCACATTGCCAATATATAGTAAGCAAGGTCATTTGGCATTAGTCACATTTAATAATGACGATCCAAAATTTGATGACAGTGATAAGCGCGTATTAGGATATGATGGAGATTATTATTTATCAACAATCTCACATTTAAGACTCGTTTCAAGCGAAGATGGCATTCACTTTTCTGAAGATAAAAGTTATCCTGCCTTGTTGCCTTTGGGAGGCCAAGAGTCTTTTGGGATAGAAGATTGCCGAGTATCTCAAATTGAGAACACCTATTATTTGACCTATACCCAGGTGTCTGCCACAGGTGTTGGAGTGGGGCTGATTACTACCACTGATTGGAAAAATTTTCATAGAAAAGGAATGATTTTACCTGCGCATAATAAGGATTGTGCCCTTTTCGAAGAAAAAATAGGTGATAAATATTACGCACTCCACAGACCAAGTAGTCCCACTATCGGTGGTAATTATATATGGATTGGACAATCACCAGATATGGAGCATTGGGGACATCACCAATGTATAGCTACAACTAGGAAAGGCTACTGGGACAGTGCGCGAGTAGGTGCCGGTGCTTCTCCTATCAAAACAGAAGACGGTTGGCTCGAAATCTACCATGGCGCCAACGAAGATCATCGGTATTGCTTGGGTGCGTTGCTTCTGGATTTGGAAGACCCATCTATTGTAATTGCCCGAAGTGAGGAACCAATTATGGAACCGACCGCCGAATATGAAAAGACTGGTTTTTTTGGAAATGTAGTTTTTACCAACGGCCATTTGGTCGAGGGAGATAAGGTCACCCTTTATTATGGGGCAAGCGATGAAGTGATCTGTGGTGCGATTTTGTCGATTAGAGAGGTATTAAAAACGCTAGGTAAATAATGGGATTTTTCAATAAGCCGACTCAGGAGTATGATTTTTTCCTGACCCAACCAAAAGATATGCGAGTGCTCTTGGGCACCAATATGATTTATGCATTTGTATTGCCCGTGATCGATATTTTTGTGGGGGCCTACATCATGCGCAGCTCCAATGACCCCAAGATTGTGGCACTTTATCAGCTCACCGTTTATACGGGCATTCCCATTACTTTTTTAATCAATGGCTACCTGCTTCGTTGGTTCAGGATCTCCAATTTGTACAGTTTTGGTATGTTGCTAAGCGGTATTTCCATGTTTGTGATGATGGGCTTGGAGGAGATGACCTTCTGGGGAGTTGGCATGGCTGGCTTGCTGATGGGAATTTCCTTTGGTTTTTTCTGGGCCAACCGTGATTATCTAGCCTTGGGTACCACCAACGATAAAAATAGAAATTACTATTACGGGTTGGAGACTTTTTTCTACACGCTGACAGCCATATTGGTCCCAGTCGCAGTAGGCTGGTTTTTAGGCGAAGCAAATAAGAACAGTTGGTTTGGTGGCAACATGTCCAAGAGTTATCAGATGGTCACGGTTGTGGTGGTTTTATTGACCATTTTGTCCAGTATTGTCATTCATAAAGAGGAATTCAAAAACCCTGCGCAAAAAAACTTCCTATTCCTCAAGTTCGATATACTGTGGAATAAGTTGCTCGTTCTGGCTGGGCTAAAGGGTCTAGTGCAAGGGTATCTGGTGACTGCCCCGGCCATACTCATTATGCGGTTGGTTGGCGATGAAGGCTCACTTGGTTTTATCCAGGGTGCAAGCGGTGTATTTACGGCGATCATGCTGTACCTGATTGGCCGGATGGCAAAGCCAAAACATCGTATTGCTATTCTTTCGGCCGGTTTAATCATTTTTCTAATAGGGACCATTTTTAATGGGTTACTCTACTCTTCCATTGGGGTAATGGTTTTTGTGCTTTGCAAAGTGCTTTTTCAACCACTTCACGATATTGGATATTTCCCGATTCAGATGAAGGTCATTGATGTGGTTTCGAGAAAGGAAAATCGTAGTGAGTTTGCCTATATCTTCAATCACGAGTTTGGCTTGTATATAGGCAGGTTTTTTGGACTGGGACTATTCATTGTGCTTGCTACTTATGTATCAGAATTATTCGCATTGAAATACTCGCTGATCATTGTTGCAGGGATTCAAGTATTGTCCATTCCGCTGGCAATCCATATTGCGAAGCAAACAACGAAATACGAAAATAATGAGCCTGCAGAATTGCAGGTTGACTTGGCGCAGACTGTAAAATGATTCTTATGAAAAACAGCTTAACATTTTTTATATCGGCCTTAATTGTGATAGTAACGTCCTGTGATACCCCTGATTCTATTCAGGTAACACAAATAGCGATTCCGCGAGTGCAGCGAATGCCTAATCAGCCGAAACCCTATAAACAACTGAAGTGGAAAGAGAAGGCCATCAATTTTGATGAGTATGCTTTTGATTTCAACCAGAAAGGGGAATTTATGCCTTTCATTTGGCTAGACTCCTCTAGAAGAAATATTGACCAAGTAACCTTCGGTCTATACACTGTCATTGGTGATGTCCGTCAGGGATACACTTCACATCCGGATTTTCATGAGTCTTTAACCGCTCTTGGAGCCTTATTAAGTGCGGGCCTTTCAGGAATTGATAAGACTAATCAACATGGCCTCAACTATGTGAAAATGGTGCAGAATTATTTCAATAGTGAGAATGGCTGGAATATCATGATGAACAATACCAACCCTGATGTAGCTATGCTCGGAGGAGGATATGGAAGGGACTGGTGGTATGATGTGTATCCTAACCTTCTTTATTATGGAATTAGTGATCTTTTTAAAGAAGTTTCGGGTGCTGAAGATATTCAGCGATCTATAGCAGATCAGTTTTTCAAAGCGGATTCTGTATTAGCAGGAAATTATCAATATTCCTACTTTGACTATGCCGCTATGCATGGAGTCAACAATCATATTACTCCACAGGAAGATGCAGCGGCCGGACACGCCTATGTGCTTTATTGTGCTTATCAAAAGTTTGGAGATGAAAAATATCTCAGGGGGGCTAAATCAGCTATTGAAGCGATGCTCGGTCAGACGGAGAGTCGATTCTATGAGGTGTTGTTGCCATTTGGCGCCTATGTAGCCGCTAGACTCAATGCGGAGCATGATACTCATTATGATGTCTTCAAGCTTCTTAATTGGTCATTTGATGGTTGCACTGCCAAAGCAGGTCGTACAGGTTGGGGGGTGATTTCTGATAAATGGGGGGCATATGATATTCACGGTTTACAAGGAAGTATTACCGACGGAGGAGGATATGCCTTTTTGATGAATACGCATAGCATGGCATGGCCACTCGTTCCAATGATTAGGTACGAGCCAGAATACGCACAAACCATCGGCAAGTGGATGCTCAATGCTTCGAATGCGACAAGACTTTTTTATCCCTATGAAATAGATGACCAGCACCAATGGCTACCGGAATTAAAAGAGCTGACCAAAAATGTGATTGCTTATGAAGGGCTCAGGAAAACGGATGTTTATGGTAAAGAGCGTCTCAAAGGGGTAGAACCCGTGGCTTTAGGGGATGGACCAAATTGGGTTTTAGAACAACCAAAAGAATCTATGTTTAGCCTATATAGCTCGGCGTATGCGGGAATCTACGGGGCAATTATTGAAGAAACAAATGTTGACCAGATCCTTCGATTGAATTGCCTAGCAACTGATTTCTATCGAGGAGAAGCTTACCCTACTTATCTCTATTACAACCCTTTTGACGAAAGTAAGCAGCTGTTTTTTGAAAATAAGAATGCCGAAGCGGTGGATCTTTTTGATGCGCTCACGCACAAGCTAGTCGCTGAAAATATCACGGATGTTGGCCGTTTTACAATTGTGGCCCAAGGTGCTGCATTAATAGTAGTGATACCACATGGTGCTGCGATTTCTAAGGAAAATAGCCAATACATGTGTAATGGGACGGTCATCGCTTATCAATGATTTCGTGCACGCAAAATATTTTTTAATATGAAGTCACTCAGACAAATCTTGATTCTCTCCGTCTCGCTGCTAGTCTTTGGATTACACGCGCAAACGAAAATTTCCGGCAAGGTCACGGATAATGAAGGTATAGAAGTAATTGGTGCGACCATATATATCGAAAAAACGACGATAGGAACCATTTCGGATGTTGAAGGGAAATACGCATTTATTCTGCCGGATTCTTTGAGCAATCCTATATTGATATTTTCTTTTATTGGTTTTGAAACGATAAAAGAGCCTGTGGCGAGCAGAACTGTCATTAATATGCTCATGCAGCCTGATCTGAATGAGCTAGAGGAGATCATTATTGTTGGGTACAGTGCGCAAAGCAGATCAGATGTGACAGGTGCGCTCAATAATGTTAAAGGTAAAGACTTGAATAACCTGCCTGTTGCTGGAATTGATCAGGCACTACAAGGCCGAGCGCCTGGGGTAAATATAGCCGCGAATACAGGAGCTCCCGGTGGAGGTGTCTCCGTAAGAATAAGGGGCGTGGGATCACTCAATAGTAGCAATGATCCGCTTTATATTGTGGATGGCGTGCCTACTCGAGAAGTTTTGAATATTCTATCACCTCAGGATATTGCAGAAATTACCATACTCAAAGATGCCTCTGCTGCCGCTATATATGGTTCGCGAGCCAATAATGGTGTGGTGTTGATTACCACTAAGAACGGTACGAAAAATCAATCTTTGATTACCATCAATACGCAAGTTGGAGTGCAATCACATGGTCCGCTCACTAAAATGACCAATACACAGCAATATGTAGAACTGTACAATGAGGCAGCTACTAATGATAATACATTTTTTGAGGACGATCTATTCAAACGTGATCTTATCTCCAATGAATACGCCGCAACCTTGCCCAACGAGGATCATTTAGCCTCGATTTTCAGAAATGCCAAAATCCAGAATTATGGTATAACGGCGAGTGGAGGAGGAGAAAAGACCCAATACTTGCTGTCCATGACATACTTTGACCAGGAAGGGATCATTATCGGGAGTAAATATGACCGACTGACAGGTAGACTCAATGTCAAATCTGAGTTAAAACCTTGGTTAACAGCAGGGGCGAATCTTAATATATCAAGAGCCTCTACCGATTTGGTAGGTAGCTCGGGTGATGGAGCCGGAGGTAATGGAGGAAGTATCGTGAGATATGCCTATTTCAGAACACCTGCCATCCCGATTCGAGATGCAAGTGGAGATTTTGTGGATCTTCCGGATCGTCCCAATTTTTTTGGAGATGGGTATAATCCTGTTGGGCTCGCTAACTATTTTGATAATACAAAAACGACAGATCGATATTTTGGGAAGGTCTTTGCCATTTTTGAGATAGCCAAAAACCTCGTACTGACAGCCAATTTCGGGTTCGATTCCGAAACGGGTTTACAACGGAGGTTTGATAGGAAATGGGGAAGCAATGATAGGATCAATAACCCCAACAGGTTAGCGGTTACTAATGCTGATGCACTTACGTGGACCAACAACAATGTGCTAACCTACAATTGGAATCTTGGTCAAGAACATTCATTTAATGTGCTGTTGGGAACAGAGACGATTAAAGGTCAAGGTCATGGCAGCTCCATGACCGATCGCGATTTTCCTGATCAGGATTCCAACTTGGTTTACATCGGCAATGGGCAGGGAAGTCCTAATTTGAACGAGAGTCAATATGCTTACACCTTACAATCCTTTTTTGGAAAGGTCGATTATAGTTTTGACTCGCGCTACTTGTTTAGTGCTTCTCTTCGTGCGGATGGATCTTCCCGATTTACTGATGCTAATAAGTGGGGAAATTTTTATTCCATCTCCGGAGCATGGAACCTTCACAATGAATCTTTTCTGGAAAATTCCTCATTAATCTCGCAACTGAAACTTCGTGTAGGGTACGGCGAGCTCGGTAACCAGGAAATAGGATATTATTCTTATTCCGATCTGATTGGCTCCAATTTCAACTATCCTTTTAATGGTACGGAATCGCGCGGTTATGCAGTCACACAGCTAGGAAATACTGATGTGAAATGGGAAACCAGTAGTCAGATCAATGCAGGGATTGATTTTGAGTTGAAGGATGGCGTATTTTTTGGTTCGTTGGACTATTTCTACAAGGTCACAGATGATATGCTTGTAAAGCAGCCCAATCCTCCAAGCGCGGGTTATGCTGCACCTTCATGGGTCAACAACGGGAAGGTGCTCAACGAAGGCCTTGAGTTGCTTCTTGGTGTTCGTCAAGACAGAGGAGAGTTTGGTTATAGCATCACTGGAAATGTCGCCTTGCTTCATAACGAAGTGCTAGCCCTTGCTGCTCCTATTACCGGTGGAACCATAGGCTCAAACTTTACCACGTTAACAGAAGTAGGTCATCCGATTGGATCATTTTATATGTTCGACATGGTCGGTATTTTTCAGAATGAGTTGGATATCGCAACGAGTGCCTATCAAGGAGCCAACATTCATCCCGGAGATGTGAAATTCAAAGACACGGATGGTAACAGTTTTATCGATGAAAATGACCGTACGCATGTTGGTAGTCCGATTCCGAAGTATACCGCAGGTTTAAACTTGTCAGCGAACTATAAAAACTTCGATTTCAATATGTTCTTTCAAGGAGCCTTTGGCTTTGATATATACAATGTTGCCTTTCACGATGTTGAAGGATTTTATCGCCCATTTAACCTTACAAAAGATTATTACGACAATCGTTGGACAGGAGAGGGAACCTCTAACGAATACCCAAGGGCCAGCTGGAATGGGTCAAATAACAATGTAAGAATTTCGACAAGATTTCTAAGAGACGGCTCTTACACACGACTGAAAAATGTACAGATCGGCTACAATTTCCCTTCAATCATTACCCAAAAAATCAAGCTTGGTTCACTGAGGGTGTATGTCTCTGCACTCAACCTTTTGACATTCACCAATTACCCAGGCTTGGACCCAGAGATGACCACAAGCGATAACGCTTCCGGTGATGGAGATCTGGCAAGAGGGATTGACTGGGGTACCTATCCAGTAGCAAAATCTTTCAATTTCGGTCTTAATCTAAGCTTTTAACGATGAAAACCATGAAATCAAAATATCGAACTATTCAATTTGCGACCCTGCTACTTCTTTCTTTTGGATGCGCTGAATTTTTGGAAGAAGATCTTCAGGGAACATATTCTAATAGTACGTTTTATCAAACAGGAGACCATGCTGAGCTTGCGCTGACTGCCGTTTACAGTATCGCTTCTTTTTCCAGTCCTAGAAATAACATTTGGGTGTTTGGCGATGTAGCTTCTGATGATGCAACTAAGGGCGGTAATTCTGGCGATCAAAGCGATATTCAGTTTATTGAAGATTTCTCTTACCTGCCTAGTAATGGTTATCTTAATGATCTCTGGACTCATTATTATGAAGGGATAACAAGAGCAAATTACTTACTCTACCATATCTCAAATATTGACATGAATGCTGATCGAAAGCAGGAAATAGAAGGGGAAGCTTTGTTCATGCGGTCATATTATTATTTCCATTTGGTCAATGTTTTTGGTGAAATCCCTCTTAAGCTCAATCCTCCCTTAAATATTTCGGAAGTGCATGTTGCCGTTGGCTCGGTAGAAAGTGTCTATGATCAGATGGAAGCCGACTTGATGGAAGCCGCAGATAAGCTCCCAATCAATGGCGATGCTGGAAGAGCGACGAGAGGCTCGGCCTTGGGATTATTGTCAAAGGTTCACCTCTTTAATGGGGATTATGGAGGGGTGCTGTCAGCTATAGAGGGTATCGAAGCATTAGGAATTTACTCACTCATGCCTTTGTATTCGGATAATTTTTCTTTTGGGAATCAAAATAATATCGAATCGCTTTTTGAAATCCGACATCTTTCGGATGCTTCGCCAAAACTAGGATCTGGCCTCAATCAATGGTTCGCCCCACAATCAAATGGGGGATATTTTTTTAATAACCCAACAAAGGATTTTGTAGATGAATTTGAGATCACGGCAGAGGAAGTCGTTGATCCACGCCTTGATTATTCTGTCGGTCGTGAAGGGCAGCTTTGGCTAAATGGCGAAGCATTTGATCCTACTTGGTCTCCGACAGGATATATCGGCAAAAAACATGTGCAACCCCTGGCCGAAGTGCCAAAAGGAACCAAGGGTGATGGAGGGTTAAATTATGTGTTCATGAGATATGCTGAAGTCCTGCTTATTAAAGCAGAAGCATTAAACGAATCTAATTCATCCGCAATGGCGCTCATTCCGCTGAATGAAACAAGAAGACGGGCGCGAGAAAGCTATTTGAATGATGAGAACCTTCCAGACTTTGGGACTATACCAGCCGATCTTTTAAATGATATAACGACCACAAATCAAAGTGAACTCAGAGAAGCTATTCGACACGAACGTCGTGTGGAAATTGGACTGGAGTTTCATAGATATTACGATTTAATGAGGTACGGAGCTATTTATGCTGAAAGTGCTTTGTCGGTCACAGCCTTCGATTATGGCCAGCATCGATACTTTTCAATACCACTCTCAGAAACAGATATTAACAATAAAATAAATTAAAAGTAAACACTAAATATTAAATTCAATTATAACGTTATGAAACAGACAAAACGATTTCTTTTGATGCTGGCAATGGCCGCACAATTATTTTTTATGGCTTGCTCCGAAGATGAAGCCGAGATAGTTATAGACACGGCAGCACTTACTACTAAAATTCAGGAGGCGACTGATTTGATAACTAACTCTGTAGAAGGAACAGCAACAGGTCAATTCCAATTAGGCGCTAAGGCGAGTCTACAGGTAGCTGTGGATTTGGCTCAGCAAGTCGTTGATCTAGATGTCGTTACCCAAGTACAAGTAGACAATGGAGTTACCACATTAGGTCAGGCAATCACAGCTTTTCAAGCAAAAGCGATAGTACCGATTGAACCAGCTGCACTTATTGGTCACTGGACTTTTGATGCTGGGACAGGAACTGTTGCTACAGACTATTCAGGAAATAGCCGAGATGGAGCCCATAAAACTGGACATTCGAAATGGGGGGCCGGTAGTCCAACTTGGGTAGAGGATCGATACGGAAATGCTGGAAAGGCATTACACTTTGACAAAGGAGCGAATGTGGAAATACCATATGCAACTGCGTTGAACCCAGAGTCTATGACTTTGTCTCTTTGGGTAAAAGGCGATGCTGTGGATCCGATTTGGGCCAATAATTATATGGTATCGCTCAATAGATGGAATGGTTTCAAATTTCAACTACAAAGCGCGAATAAGCCATTCATGACAATAAAAGCTGATGTCGATGGAAGCGTCGATCCTGCTTATTATGATCGTGACAATGAGTCCCCAACCTTAGATCAGGAAGTGTGGTATCACGTTGTGGTTACTTTTGGTGGTGGAGAAATGACTTTTTATATCAATGGTACGGAAGTGAAAAGATGGGATAACACCCCAGGAACAGCTATTTCGATATCAGATGCGCCTGTGAATCTTACCATTGGTCAGGATCTTCCAACGAGTATTTATTCAACAGATGACACCAGTCCATATTTTGTTGATTGGGGTGGCTACTTCATAGGGACACTTGATGAGGTTAGAATGTATAATAAAGTATTATCGGCTGTTCAGGTTAAGTCAATTTATGATGTTGAAAAATTTTAATAAGTTTTCTTTATAGTTTTTTGTTGAGAGGGCGGCTGGTAGCCGCCCTTTTTTATTCATAAAATAAAAGTCCTATGCGTTATTTAGTTATCATTCTACTCATATTTCTAGGCTCCTTTGCACTAGTTGCTCAACAGCAACAAATAGCCATTCCAAGAATTTCGCAAATGCCAGATTTTCCTAATCCCTATGTCATGCGCGATTGGAAAAGCGTAGCAGGGAAGTATGATACACTGGTTTTTACCACCATTGAGGGAACCCATTTTCCGCTGCTAACCCTAGGCAATAAAGGGGTAAACTATCCCGAAATTACACCAATTTTTTTAGACAGCTATGTCGGTTCAGGGAGTCATGGCAATGATAGGGAAGCGATCAATATTCTACCAGCTATCGTAGGTGCTTCACTTGTGGGTATTAATAAGTCGTCACAGTTCTCTACCAACTGGGTGGAAAAAACACGTGATTTTTACAATTTAAGAAATAATGAATTGGTCTATCTCAATGGTCCATCTGATCGCTCTGGTCATGATTGGTGGTATGAAACCATGCCAAATATCTTCTTTTATCAGTTGTATGATTTGTATCCAGATACACCTGATTTTGAATCTCATTTTCGCTCCGTAGCTGACAGATGGTTAGCTGCCGTACAAGCAATGGGAGGCTCAAGTATTCCTTGGGAAGTTCCAGAAATGAACTATCGAGCATGGAACTTAATAGAAATGATACCGCTCGATGAAGGAGTTATAGAACCTGAAGCGGCAGGAGCCATTGGCTGGATACTCTACCAAGCCTATAAGGAGTTGGCTGATAAAAAATATTTAATAGGAGCGCAATGGTCGATGGAGTTTCTAGATGGTTTAGATAAAAACCCATCTTACGAATTACAATTACCCTATGGAGTCCTCGCTGCTGCTATGATGAATGCGGAAGTTGGAACAAATTATGATATCGAAAAAATGCTGAGCTGGTGCTTTGATAAAGGAGAACTTCGAGGCTGGGGCAGTGTCTTGGGTGCCTGGGGCGGTATGGATGTATCCGGTCTGATAGGTGAGGCAAATGATCAGGGCGATGATTATGCCTTTGCTATGAATGGATATCAGCAAGCATCGGCATTGGTTCCTTTAATCAAATATGATAAACGTTTTGCGGCTTCCATTGCCAAGTGGGTGCTCAATGTCGCCAATGCGAGTCGCTTGTATTATGCTGATTTCACAAAAGAAAATCAGCAATCCGATTATGCTTGGTGTCAGACATACGATACCAACTCGGTCATTGCGTATGAAGCCTTGAAAGAAAAATGGCTAGGGGAAGCACCATATGCCCGTGGGGATGCAAAGGATGCTGGATGGGGGGAGACTAATTTGGCATTGTATGGTTCCTCACATGTGGGATATCTTGGAGCCATTATTGCAAAAACGAACGTTGAAGGAATTCTTAGGTTAGACCTCAATATCACCAATTTTTTTGGCGAGAATCCTTTCCCGACTTATGCACTTTACAATCCTTTTGAGAAGGCCAAAATGATTAATATCAACACTGGTGACAATGCTAAAGACATTTATGACGCGATCAGTGAGACCATCCTTTTGGAAAACATAATGGGCGATGGTCAAGTGTCTATTCCTGCAGGGGAGGTGCTTTTACTTTCTTATATACCTGCCGGTTCCCTCTTGGACTATGGAGCTACCACCATACTTATTGGTGAGGATGTCTTGGACTTTAATTATGGATATGATTTTCAACCCAAGCTCCGCATTAAATCTTTGGCGACCAATAGCGATTTGGTGAAAAAGGACAGTGAAGTGCTTCTTTATTGTACGGTGAATTTGGATCAGGATGTCACTTTTGACTGGTTTATTGATAATGTTTTAGTGGCTACAGATAACTCTTCAGGTCTGCTGAGTTGGATACCAGAAGAAATAGGCATCAATAAAATCAAAGTAGTGGTACATACCGACGATACGATGGTAAAGGATAGCTTGGAAATAGAGGTGGTAGACTTGATCCCCGCACCTCCATTGATCAATGAAATCTCCGCTGATAAGTCGTACTATACTCCTGGCGAAGTGGCAACTATTACAGCCAATGTTGCTGATCCCAATGACCTTGCGCTGACCTATAATTGGTCGAGTGATTTTGGTCAGTTAACAGATCCAGATAAGCCCTCTACTAGGCTTGTTCTGCCTGTCGAAAGTGGAGTTTATGTTGTGAAACTTACAGTGACCAACAGCATGGACTTGATCGCCATGGTGGATTATAGCGTTCTTTCCTTAAATGATCAGCCGTTGGCATCACCATTGGTTTACTTGCCATTGGACGGAAATACGTTAGACTTCAGCGGCAGTGATTACGAGGTGTTGACCAAAGGTCGTTCACTTAGTTATTATGCGGATGCCATGGATCAGGAAGATCGAGCGGTCGGCATTTTCAGTGCAGGAGAGGAGTTGGAGGTTAGAAATACTCCATTTTTAGATTTTTCAGAAGCAATTAGTGTCAGTTGTTGGGTTTCTTTTTCAGACTTCTCAGGTGAGCGGTTTGTGCTATCGCACGGCAGCTGGGAGCAGAGATGGAAACTTTCTGCAACACCAGACCAAAAAATGCGCTGGACAGTAAATACTTCAAGTGCAATTCGTGATTTGGATAGTGAGACTTTATTGCAAAAGAACACTTGGTATCATGTCGTAGCAATATACGATGGTCAAAGTATGCAATTACTAATTGATGGTCAGTTGGAGTCTTTTGCTTCGCATACTGGATTAATCAATGCTGCTAATGTAGGAATTACTATTGGTAAAAGCATACCCGGTGACGATCGCTATTTCCTCAGAGGTTTAGTGGATGAAGTCAAAATTTTTGATCAACCACTGGGAATTACTCAAGCGGCTACTCTTAGGAGTCAAAAATGTGCCGATTGCATTGTTGAATCTTTGGGGTTTTCTGAAAATAAAAGTGTGGGTTTACGTGTATATCCAATTCCTGCATCCGATCAGCTCACTATCGAATCCAACATGCCTATTTTGACAGTCAACATTCTTGACTTTTCAGGAAAATTAAGGTCTACTAGCGTCAAGTCAAAGGTCAACAATAGCTATCAAATTGATATCTCAGGACTTGCTAGCGGTATTTATTTTGTAAATATTTTTGATGGCAAACATGCTACATCAACACGAGTGATTAAGCAATGAGGTCTTAATAATACAGACTATTTCTTTCAGACCGTTATTACTGAACAGGTAGGAATCCCAAAAGAAAAGGTTTTGGTTTTAGGTTGATACCTGTTTGTTTCAGGTCGGTGTTCTCACTGATCTAGATACGTCACTGTCCTGATCCTAAAGATGATCAAATGAGGAAGGATTACCCATTTGATCATTTTCTGTTTCGTAAAACTTGGAGGAGGAAAACTGATAGGTAATTGTATAATAACCTTGCTTTTACTGTATTGGCAGTAGTATAATCTAGCTTTTGGCTTCCAACTTTATTAGAAAAGCCTGTGAGTCATAGGCCTTGGGAGGGGGAGATCTTTTGCATGGCACTTCTTCATTATTTTCTTTTTTTCGATCAGAAATCTTTGAAAGCAATTTTTTAGACTATCATTAGGTAATTTTAATTATGTTCTCCCAAAAGCAAAATGACCACTCAGGTCTGAATCAGCTCTTTAATGGACAGACCGATAATCGGTCTAGTTCTGTATGGGTTCGAGCTTTTGCTTGGCTAATGATGGTGGTTTTTCTGGTGGTTCCTTCATTGGTCATTTTTAGTCCGCATGATTTTCTAGTACCCTGTGCTTGTTTTTGCTCGTCAAATTTCCAGAATTTCATTAATAGTGCAGCTCAATGGTTTAGATAACCAAAACACTGGAGAAGTGCGTATTCCACTTGCTGTTCGGTGTGTAAAATCGATCAATTGGATAATTACGTTTTTAAAGCATTAGAAACGAACTCTGAGCAAGTGAGATCCTCCCTTGAAATTATATTGTACTTTTTCTGGTGACCCTCACTTCCCTGAGTTAATTCGAATAGATATGCGCTGTGGATGAATATTAGCTGATTAGTGTAAAAAAAACGGTCTATAGAAAAGCTCACTTTGATGGAGGTACGAGGAAGAGATTCTCCACTGGCGAGGCTTATTGCTACAAGGAGTGTCTCTTTAATATGGACTTGTGAGGGCCCAAGCTAAGCCAATATGGGAAATTATCAGACCCGACAGATCTAATCCAATACCTGAAAAACCATACCTTCAAAACGATAAACCACTATCAAAAAATGTCCTTGACCAAACGACATTGAAAATAGCCTTGTTAAATGATTGAAGGGGAGGTTGAGTATGGTCATTTGTTTCAATAGATTTGCATTTTTTAATAATTTGGCAGCTGATTTGATGAAATTGATTAGAGCGTTTATTACCGAATATGCAGACCTTGCAGTTATTTCAAAAGGGGAGGCAGTGCATGCTCAACAACGAGTATTCAAACTGGTAGATAAGTCTAACAACCTTACTGTTTCATTTAATGCCCGAGTGCAAGGAAACGGAGGGGTATACGAGTGTCGACTTGAACTCAGAAAAGATAACCATGTAGATTATTATTGTAGCTGCCCTTATAACTGGGGAGGTCCGTGTAAACACATTGTTGCGGCGGCTCTTACTTTTGAAACTCAACACGATAAGCCTCAAAAAAAGGAGATAGATAAAACCGAAATAAAACCGAAAGCTAGCCCTATTCAAGTCGATATAACCAATGGTATTGAACTCAGTACTTTCGGAAATTTACCTTTCTACCACAGCGCCATGCAGTCATGGAGCTCGTTGTGCCAACTCTATGGTTGGAGGGAGGATGCTGTGGAAGTTAAAGTGTTTGACAATCACAGTAGGCACCTACCTCTATTGGTTACTTTTAGGTTAAGTCAAGACTTTAAAACCTTAGAAATCACCTCTAAACCATCTTCCACAGAGACAAAAGAAATGAGGTTGGAGGAATTCAAAGCACTCGTATTCATTGTTAAGAGTGGCCACTTCAATTTTTTGCTTTTCAAAAACCCTGAACATCGCGAAAACGCAATCACTAAATATGCTCAAAAGTTTGGTGTGGAGAATTTTAAATTGAGTCGTGAAATTTTTCACTACGATGAGGAAGACTTTAATCATCCAATTAAAATATATCCGCAATACGGGGGCATGTTGCCCATCTCTGAACAGGGGTTAGACCTGTCTGCCTTAGTCGTACCCAAGCCTGCTAGCGAAAAGGAGGAAAGCCTATTGGCTATTCAAAAAAAAGAAGCTAAAGACGATCGTCAGTTACTTTTTTGTTTGGAGAAGCAACCATACGGTAATGATTTAGGGTTATTATCCATCACCCCATTTGTTTCGCGACTGAAAAGCAATGGTGACTTTTATAAAACAGGTTTCAAAGAATATCAGGACCTGTCTAAACACGATGAATTTGATGCTACTAAAGAACAGTCCAATATCATCGAGCTATGTCACAAAACTCATCCCTTTCAGTTTTCGGCGCAATATAACGGACGGATCCGAAAGATAGCCTCTAAGGATGCCAGCGAACACTTTGTATTGCAAGAAAACCTAAAGCAAATGGAGGAAGTACTTGCTGAAATACAGCAGATTCCAGGTAGACTATATTACATAGATCATCAGCTTGAAAGGGTCCAGTTTCAACCAGAAGATCTGATTAAAGTAGACTCGCTTTACTTGAAGTCAGAGATGTATTTGGAAGTGACCTGTGAGGATCAAATGATATGCCTGGCGCCACATATTAAATCTATTGACGACTCAGTAGACGTACCACTTGCTGCGCTCCAATCGCTTCACCCACTCCTTTATGTGATTGAGGGAGCAACTTATCTCCTTAAAAAGATAAGTGACGCGGAGCTACTACAACAGACCTTTAGCCAGCATGGTCAATTAATGGTGCACGAGTCCCAGTTTAATCCATTTTTTGATCAAGTCATACAACCTATTGCGAACCAATACTCCGTGACGATAGAAGAACTACCTAAAGAAGTAGGCATGAAAAAACATGATCTCCAATTCATGAGTAAAAGCATTTATCTCAAGGAACTTGACAACTTCATTTTATTGATTCCTAGAGTGGAGTATGATGAATTGGATGTTGATATTTTAGATAGTCATACCAACCCGATGGTGAAGATCGGGAATAATATCAATACCTATATAAGAGACTTTGAAGCTGAAAAGAACTTCATGGAGGAAGTAAAAGGTCTCCATGAGAAATTTGCTCATGGAACGAACCAGAGTTTCCTAAGTTTAAGTTTCGATGAGTTCATTCAGGATTACTGGTTTTTGAAATTGACGGAAAAAGCCAAAGCGCTGAACATAGAAGTTTATGGCTTTGACGAATTCAAAAAGTTTCAATACGCTCCTCAAGTCCCCAATATACAAGTCACAGGATCGAGCGAGCAGGATTGGTTTGACTTGGAGATATTAATCACGGTGGGGGATGAGAAGGTCTCTCTCAAAGAAGTGAAAAGAGCGATTCTTGCCAAAGAGAAGTTCGTAAAACTGGGTAATGGTAAACTAGCAGTTTTGCCCGAGGAATGGTTGACAAGACTAGAGAAATACCTGAGAGTTGGAAAAGTAGACAAAGACAATATTCAAATCAGCAAGCTTCGGTTCAATGTACTGGATGAGTTGTTTGAGGAAATCAACGCGCCAGAACTGGTTCTGGAGATTGCTGAAAAGAAACAAAAACTCTTGCAATATCAAAGTATTCAAGATAAGGTTTTGCCGGAAGTGAATGCGGAGTTGAGAGACTATCAGGTAGATGGCTATAATTGGCTACATTTCCTACATGAATTTGGATGGGGCGGCATACTGGCTGATGATATGGGGCTAGGAAAAACCATTCAGATGATCACTTTTCTGAAATCTTTGGTGGATATGGGCATATCCAATCACCTCGTAGTGGTCCCTACAAGTTTGTTGTTCAACTGGGAACACGAGATTAACAAGTTTTGTCCATCCCTGAAATACCATATCTATTATGGATCCGACCGTGAAAAAAATCCGGATTGGAGCGACTATGATTTGATCATTACGACTTACGGACTCATGGTGTCAGAAGCCAATCAGCTTAGTCAAAGGGAGTTTGGATATATCATACTGGATGAATCTCAGGCTATCAAAAATCCGACTTCTAAGCGGTATAAGGCTGCCATGATCCTAAAAGCGAAAAACCGCATTGTGATGACCGGTACCCCGATAGAAAACAACACGTTTGACTTATATGCGCAGATGTCTTTTGTGAATCCAGGGCTTTTTATCAATGCTGAAAGCTTTAAGAAAAACTATTCCCTACCTATTGATAAATATGGAAACCATCAAGTCGCTAGTGAGCTAAGTAAAATGATAAGTCCTTTCATGTTGCGCCGCACCAAAGAGCACGTAGCTAAGGAGTTGCCTGAAAAAACGGAAGATGTGATCTACTGCGAAATGGACAAAGCCCAACGAAAAGTCTATGATAACTATCGCAACGAGTACAGAAACGAGATACTTGGGCTTATTGAGAACAATGGCATGCAGCCTTCGAGTCTACATGTACTACAAGCACTAATGAAATTGCGACAAATATGCAATTCTCCGGCGCTCCTCAACGAGGAAGAAAACAAGGGCAATGATTCCGTGAAAATCAAAGAACTCATCCGCCATATTGAAGAAAAAACAGGCAATCACAAAATGTTGATTTTTTCTCAATTTGTAGGAATGCTTGGTCTCATTCGAAAAGAACTCGACAAACTTGAGATCACTCATAGCTATCTGGATGGAAAAACCAGTCAGAAAAAGCGTAAGGAAGCCGTGGATCAATTTCAAAACGATGAAGAAACCCGAGTTTTCCTTATTAGCCTCAAAGCTGGAGGAACAGGACTCAATCTTACCGCTGCGGACTATGTATATATTGTGGATCCTTGGTGGAATCCTGCAGTGGAAAATCAAGCCATTGACCGTTGTTACCGTATTGGTCAGGATAAGAAAGTAATCGCTTATCGCATGATCTGCGTCGACACTTTAGAGGAAAAAATAATGAAGCTAAAAGAACGAAAGCAAACGGTAGCGGACTCCATTATTCATACCGATGAAAATATTTCCAAGCAAATCAGCAAGGATGATTTGATGTACTTACTTTCTTAATGTGAGGGGTAAGTGAAATCACATTCAAGCGAATTATTTATATTAAGTCGCTTTTTTTAAAGTGTTTATTTCATGGATTCCATGTGATTTCTTTTAAAGACTGAGATCCGAATGATACAGACTATTTCTTTAAATTCGAAATTCCTGCGTAGGCAGGAATCCAATCGAAAAAGGCTTTAAGATTTCGTTTCCGACCCTAGAAGCTAAGAGTGTGAATGGAGTCCAGCAAAGTCACTTAAAGCTTTGGGCGCCTTGGCGAGCACTACACTATATCTTTTTTGCCTAAAAAGGCAAAAAAGGATGCCGTTGCGATCTCGGGCGCTCGCACTCCGAAGACAATTCTGTGGGGTTTCTGACATGGCAGCTATGCCCTACCTTGGCTTGTTGATTAGACTCCCCATACTCCTGTAAAAATTAAGGAATGTCGCTCTGAGCCTGTGGCAGAGTAGATATTCCCGACAGCTTCCTATCTTCAAAGTATGTTAAGTACTGTATACATTCTGAAATGTGCTGATTTTTCTCATTGTACTGGTGGGACTAATGATATTGACCGCAGGCTTTGGTAATATCAGACAGGCTATAACTCCAAAGAATACCTACACAATAGAATACCTCTGAAGGTGGTTTTTGCGGAGCATTTTCAGAATGTGAATCTGGCTATTGCTTTTGAAAAGCAGGTGAAGGGATGGAGAAGGAAGAAAAATTGGGCGTGGATCAATGGTCGCTGGGATTTGCTACCAGAAGAGCTATTAAGCAATAATAGGAGCAAAGATAGAATGCTATAGTGTCACCCTGAGCTTGACGATGGATAGACTATATGCTGTCGCGAAACTTAGCGCTGTTACTAAATGATGATAATCGATTGAGACTAACACGGGATCAAAGTATAAAAAACGCCAAGGTTCCTTTCTTCAGGTATAAAGACCTTGGAGGTTTCCAATGTGGTAAGACAATTTTAATCCTAATTCCCAATATCATCTATAAAAATATCACATAGACCGTGGCACGAGGGAGAAATTCCTTAGAGACATGTTTTCTTGCGACAAGGAGTGACTTGCCAGATCTGCAGTTTCATCAGGATCTTCGAAAGCGCTGTGTCAATTAGCTTGGTTAATATTAATTGAATGAACCAATAAATTAATTTTTAGTAGCCACCGATTTTTTATCTCGAATGAGTGGTACCAACATGATGTTGAGTTTGTCAATTATAGCTTCAATCGAGTCTCCAAAAAGATCACTTCCCTCACCGCCTTCTCGGTTTACAATGGGATAGACGTCCTTGCGATATTCTTCACGTGTAGGGGCTCTTTGACTTCCATAGATGAGATCTGCTTTATATTCAAGGTGCAGATCAATGCAATAGCGATAGTGATTAATTTTTGAAATTAGTTCCTGTGCGGTCTCACGGAAGGATCTGCCGAACAAAGCCTCTCCCTCTGCTAGTAGGCGGTTATACTCTGGAACAGGAATTAAGACATTCTGAAGACGGTTATTGTAGACCTTATATTGATTTTTTAGTTCAGCTATTTCTTGATCATGCGAAGGCGGTCCTGAGTCAAAAGATTCTGAAGCATCAAACATAATACGACGGTTGTAATGGAGTGTATCACGAAACATGTAAACTTGTTTTAAGAATCGGTGTGAAAAATCGAAATAGGTTCTTCCACGCAATTCTTTCTTCCATCGGTTGAATCCATGCATGGCCAGAATCATAGTAAAACAGGCAACTATAATATAAATTAGATCTTTTATGTTCTGGATATTCCAGAATGTTGTGTTTTGAGATGCCTCGTTAAATACGGATAGTGCTTCTATACAAAAAAATTAGCGAGATTAGTAGCTTTCACTAAGGTCTGTGATACACAGTCTTTATATCAAAATAAGAGGGTAGGGAAAAACTAAATACACAAATCAATTAGTTAGTGCTTGTCCGAAAACTCGAAAAAGCACGTTTTTGATTAATTAGAGGGGTATTTTTAAGTTAAAATGCTTTTGAGTTGACGATGGGAAATAGGTCATAAACGCTTATTTTTAAGGTATAGAGCTGTTTTATCGTCAAAAATGGACTAAAACTCATCATCATTGAACCATGCGTAAAGGATTTGCCCAACA
>Ga0208646_1000092_pt1 | contig 64047 bp, 35 predicted proteins | sample AntAceMetag02UK8_FD_184762 | JGI IMG/M metagenome (GOLD analysis project Ga0208646, IMG submission 184762) | Saline lake microbial communities from Ace Lake, Antarctica - Antarctic Ace Lake Metagenome 02UK8 (SPAdes) (version 2) | ecosystem: Environmental > Aquatic > Non-marine Saline and... | reverse complement strand
GATGCGCTCAACTTTAAAGACAGACCTTATGTGAGGAAATCAAAAGTTGTGACCCAATTGTAAAAATAACTTACGTAACTATCTGTATTACAATATATTGGCTAGTTCCGTTTTCAAGTTGGGTTAAATATTTCCGTGAGATCTGTTGAAACAAATAGATACCGTTTTAGAAAAAAATTGAATTTAGAACATGACACGAATCTCACCAGTTTTATAATGGAACTTAAGTAGGGTATCGATAAATAGGAAAGTGTTGATTTAGGAATACTGAGCGATGTATTGATTTTTCTATCCGAAAATATGAAATTCTTTATAAAAGCATAAACCCTGTGGCATACGCTAAGTTTCAGCTTTATTTCACTACTATTCTTTGCAGTCTGCGAGAACCATCAAATGACAATAGGTAAATACCCGAAGGATAAGCAGATAAGTCTAACTGCTTGACTTTCCCTAAATCTAATTCAAGTATTTTTTTACCTGTAACCGAGTATAGCTTTATCGTATGATAGGCCTCTTTATCCCACATGATAAGGCCGGATGTAGGATTCGGATAAATCGCCAGATCATTGAAAGTAGACAATCCTAAGACTTCCTCCTCGGAAGCGGCAGTCTGACACGATGACCAAGCAAACTGAACAGCCAAATCATCGTCCTTCACAACATACTTTCGATGTGTATCCCAAGAATCTGCACATTTTTCTGGTACGGTCTCCTTGAACTCATCGCTCCACGAATCATCGCTATAAAAAATATAAGCACCGACGGATCTTCCAAGTATTGTTGTTTCGTAGCTATATACTTCGGTTTCTGTATTTTTAGTCATTGGCAAAAAAGTCCAGCCATCTTCATCCGAAAAATCACCTGTTATAAACACATTATCAATGTTTTCTTGACCGCCCATGTCAACAGAGAAAGATACCTTTTGGGGTGCTAGCCCTTTTGGCATGTTGGAATAATCATACGCATAAAACTCAAAGGATGCTGGTATGACTTCATTATCGTTATCAAAAAATATGTGCCAATCATGACTCGACCCGGTTTGCCATAATGTCTCACACTCTGTATCTACCCAAGCCGGCTCCCAGTAGATCACTCCTAAACCGCCATTTTCTTTGACCAAATAACTTAACTCGATCATAAAATCTCTTTGTTCTTCTGGAGTGCTTCTCGCAGACCTAGTTTCTAACCCTTCATTATCTCCAGACCATGGATAAGATACTTCTACAACCATGACTTCTTTATTAAATTTTTCACGAAATAGCTTGACGGCATCTCCAACCTGTCGCACATTGTAGTCCGACCATCTTGGATAGTAAGACAATCCGATGATATCAAAGTCTGCGAGTCCAGCACCAATCGCCGCATCAAACCACCATTCTATATTTTGAGGCTGAGCTATATGTATAACCGTTTGTGTGTTTTGAGAGAAATTGCTATTAAAATCTTCCACTGCGGCTAATCCATGATTGAAAAGCAAAACTTGTCTCGCCCAATCTACAGGACTATTATTAGGGCTGCTTTCTCTAAGATCTGTCGTGGTGATTTTTTGGAGAATATTTCCGTTTGTCTCATTCCCGATCTGCACATATTCTGGTGTCAACCCTTTTGCATGAAGGCGTTGAAGTATTTGATAAGTGTAATTATAGACAGAGTCCGCCAGCACTTGGTCATCATCAATCTCGTCCCACAACATTGGCCTCCACTGTCTGCTTGGATCTGCCCAGATGTCCGAATAGTGAAAATCCAAAAGAACATCAATGCTTTTTGCTTTAGCTCTGGCGATACCTCTTTCAACATCCTGATAAAAGCTATATCCGTTAATAGAGTCTGGGTTGTGCCACAGCCGATAACGAATGAGGTTGGTTCCTTTATCCGCGAAAATGTCATAAACATCTTTTGGCTCGCCTCCTTCGGTATAGATGGCGCCACAATCATTCATTTCATTTACATAAGATAAATCTGCGCCTAGATAGAACTTGGGAAGCTCTTTTGCTAAAATTCGCTTCCTTTTGGAATTAAAATAGTCATCCATCAGGTGAATATTATCCGTTTGAAATACATTGATACCCTTATCGAAAAGCCAGCCATAACTATTCTCGGGATTTGTTTCCGCCAAATCATCATCACGACCAGCGCACATAAAATCCCACATTGTATTTGCCCAAACTTTAGCGCTTTGATTTCTTATTAAAGCTACAGCATCGTCCAGTTTCTGGTCATCTTTAAATATTATTTCCATGGCTAATGGTTTGTAGTCTCCGTAGCTTGAAATAATCTCTTCCCAATTATTCTCGTCTAATGAGACGATCGGAATAAAATTGATACTATCAAGTGGCGTTTGTATTTCCTCTCTGACTTGCTCCAAACTTTTCATAGAAGCTTTGAATAATACTTCTCTCACTTGTCCTCTATTTTTCAAAATGAGATACACGTCATCTATATACCAGTAGATTTCGTCCAAATTCAACAAGACTTTCCCCTTCGCTAAATCCAAAGCCTCATTAAATGTTGGGATTCTTTCTTGACTCAAAACTCCATTTGCATCTACTAAATAAAGATCCTTCAAATAGTCCCACTCTAGCTCCCAAACATTACCTGAGCCGTTGGTCGTTCTATCTATACTGCCATCGTGCATGAGCACAAACACACCATCTTTTGTTCTTTGGACATCAATTTCTACCATATCGATACCCATTTCAATACAATTTTGAATGGCTGTCAATGAGTTTTCTGGCGCATGACGCCAATCTCCTCTGTGGGCGATAATGAAGACATAATCGTTTGAATTGTTTGATAGCACAGCATACAGGCTATCAGCCCTTGTTTGTCCTTGTAGATGGACTGTACACCATACAGGCATTAAGCAATAGAGGAAAATAATTTTCAAGCTCATAGATTCTTTTCAATAAAATTCATGGTGTATTTTTAAATATATTATCCGTTGATCTGAATAGCCAATTGCAGTAAAGATGAGCCATATTATTACTATAAAAGAAACCTAAGGACCCCTTTTAAAACTAGTCATAATGATATAATAAATCGAACGCTTCACTGATTGATTCCATTCGTGAATCGAAAATCACAAACCTTAGAGCAAGCTCGCCAAGTATGAAGTTGGATCATGGCTTTTTATGCTATGCAAGCATCGGAGAATAAGACCCACAAGTTGAATGGGATTGAATCAGCTTACACGCTCTTTTTTTTTAATAAATACCATTCTTCAGTAGGCATTGTTAAAATAAATCTGCGCCCAGGAAAAATTCCTGAGCGACAGATTTGAAACCTGTTAAAAGAACCACTATATGAAGCGCTTTCCCATGGCATGTTAGTTGACGTTAACTATTTTTAAATTTCTTAAATAAAGTTTGTTTCCACTACCGTCATATCCTGGTGTTGGTCGCAAAGCAAAGCCTGTAACCTTATCTGATGTTATACCTGGTGCTCCGAATCGCTCAGTATCCTTAGTTTCGAATGTAATAGTTACCCACTTATTCGGCTCAGTGATATATTCACTATAGTTAGTATAATACACCCAGCTACCGTCGGATCCAGTACTAGCAGCACTATAATCCAATAGGCCAAGATCAAGTTTATAACCTTTCGTCGGGTCTGAGTTCCATGGAGCTTCTACTGCCAAAAGATCACTCCATCCAAATGCAGGATCGATCGTAGCATCATAATAAGCCTCAAGCGTAATTACCCTTGTACCTGTAGTAATTTCTCCATTGCTGTCCGCCGATGGAAGCGCAGCAACTTCCTCTGAGGGCAAAGCCGTACCTAGGTTGAATAACATATGTGCCCATCCGCCCCAATTATCTGAAATACTATCAGGTGCTTGCTTGACAACTTGCATAGCGGTGACATCTCCTGGCGCACTCACTCCAAAAGTAACAGTGGCTTGTTGCATAGATACTTCCACAGTTGCCTGAGCGGTAAGGTCGCCAGTAACAGTAAATGGTTGAACGACTCTTCTATCCCAAGTCTCAGGCATTACATAACTTATTACGCCCGTTGCACTTCCTTCAAAATCAATCAGTGTAATTGACGTCACAGGAATAATAGGCGTGAGTGAGAAAGTCGCTGAGCTAGTTTCCGTTCCCGCTGCGTCGACTACAACAAAAGTCAATTCAATTAAATCCGTTTGATCTGGAACGGTGTATTCATGATCGATGCTTGCCGAGGTGGTCAAACCATCAAAAGATTTAATTGTTGTTCCATTTAACGATACACGACTCAAACCCGCTTCGGCTTCTACAGTCATTGAAAAAGTAACGATGGTGTTTACGTCTGCTTCAATCCCGGCTGAAGCATTGGCCGGAGCAGAAATAGCGATCGTTGGATCCGCAAATACTTCAGGTTCCACAGGGTCATCCCCACATGCACTTATGCAAGCAAGACCCGCCAAACTTACAATACTGAACAAATTAATTATCTTCATTTTCATCTAATTTTTCATCAAATATGGAAGCAATTCCTTGGAGCTACCGTGGACAAATTCATCTAAAAAGTAGTTCAAATTCGGATAAATGAATGAATTTGAACGTCTGAGACCCATTTTCAAAATTTCGCCTTGAACATTTTGTGTTTATTGATCCAGATACACACTAATCACTCCTATTCCGTGAGCACCTTCTATTTGCGCTAAGGGAATGTCTGGCCCTATGGAAAACTGGATACTCTCTAGTCGGGCGATATCAAACTTTGAATCTAAAGCATGTTCGAAGTAATAGGGAAGAAATGAAGGATAAGGTCTTGGCAAAGTCACCGTTTTGACTATTTTCAAATCAGATAGATTCAATCTATACTCCATCATTTTAGGCATTAGCTCAACTACAGCTCCATAGGAAACTCCATTATCCAAGACCAACGCAATTTGAAACTTGCAAGGCTTATTGTTCAGTGCTCTCGCTTTTAACACTACCTCCTTCTTACTTAATAATAGATCGGTATTCGCCGTAATTTCTTTATCAATAAAATGTTTGAAAGAATAGTCATAAATAGGGGCAGTATTCAGACTTTCACTGTCTTTTTCAAAGAGCTTCGTTACGTTCACTTGGAACTCTGACTCTGACGGCTTGGACGTTGGTTTAAGGGCAATTGATTTGAGCCACTTTTTTACTACATAATCGGCATCTTCAAATGCATTGAATAAATAGACCGACTGGTCTTTATTTAAAATCTCCGCTTGATATCTTTTTCTACTATGAAAATCCCAATCATATGGATGCCCTTTTCGATTCGTCGGATAAGTATAGGTCTCCTCCGTTTCCACAGCGATATCGTAATACAGAAAACCCTCCTTCAGCTTTTCTTTTGCTAGGGTAGCTTTGTAAGTGTAGGCTTCCGATTTTTCTAAAACCAGTTCTTCCCAAATACCAGGCGTTTGAATGATCGCTTTAATACTTTTCGGTTCAACTGGCCCTACATACTCCACTACGAAATCGAGATCCGAATCACTGTTAACCCTTTTCATATCATCATGTATCAACCAACCTTTAGCTACATTTTCAGCAGGCGCAAAATAATTTCCTAGTGTATAATACCCAAAAGCGTCATTAGCAGACAAATCACTTTTGGTTCCCGAAGCAGTAATCAAATAAACACCAGGCCAAGCCATGAATGCACCATCTTCAACGCTGGTGGTATATATGTTATTTTCATTTATCGCCCGGATCTCAAAATCTCCTCCAAGTTCCTTTAGCTTAATATTCATTTTATGCTCGTTCCATTTGATAACTGCGACCTGCTTTTCTGGACTATTTTTCCCGAATGGGTCTTGAACCCAAATAGCATCAGGCTGAACTTCGAGTCGCCATACACCATTTGCTTGTTTATCTAGAAAGTAAGCCCCGCGCCCAGCATAATCAATCACTGGGGAGTTTCCATAACCTACGATCTTTTGCAAGTCCGTTTCTTCCTTTGGCGCAATATCCGTATCGTTGGTATAGAGGTATTTTTTATCGCCATTGTATATCGCCAGATCACTATTATAATCAATTTGAAAATCTCCGAATTTTAAATTGTCAGGGTATTTACCAAAGGAACTATATCTCTTCATTTTATGAAATACTTCTCCCGCTATCATCAAGCTGATGGCTTTTTGGGGCGTATAATTGAGGTTCATATAATGGGTATTGTAATCCGTATTGATATGCCCCAAATAAGTGGCGTCATAAGCGAATTGTGTGGCTAATTGAATCCCCGCAGTTCTAAAACTACGTGCCATGGCAGGATAGATATACGAACTGCCCACATCTGCAGCATCAAACTCGTAAACAATCTTTGCCGCACCATTTTTAAGAATAATATTGTCAAAAGGAATATCATAGTGATCTACGTTTGGTAGTAAATTTCCTGACAATTCCTTTTTGTAAACCAGCCCTGTAGGATACCATTGAAAAGTTCCACCTTGTGCTCCACCTTTATAATAAGATTCTGCAAAGTGAACACCATGACTCACATTGTAGAAAATTGGTGTTTTGGTTCCAGTAGATTTCATTGACGTTATCATACCATCAACAAATGACTCCACATCCGCCGCTTTGCCCCAATGATGTGGTTCATTGCTTACCTCAAAAGCAACGACATTCGGATCATTTTTATATGCTAAACCAGTATATGGGTTTATATGATTCAAAAATTGTTTTAAGTAATTCTGACCAGCTGCGATAGCTTCCTTATTGGTCAAGCTATTTCCCTTCCCATATTTTTTTGAAAAACCTGGTGTATTTTCATCAGGTTCTGGCCATCCATTACCCCAATAAGCGATTGGCGTCAGCACATAGTTGAACCCATGTGATCTCAACTCAGCAATCAGATAGTCAAAAGCATCTAAATGCTCATTATTAAGAATATTACCGAGCGTATCACTAATCTCCGTATCCCATACATGACATCTGTAAAGGTCAAACCCAAGTCTGGACAAATGATAAACATCATCATCCATGGCCTTTTTCAGGTCAAGACCTAGCCGCTTGCCTGATCGGTAAGAATGGGCAAAAGGCACGGCGTAATTCACACCAAATCCCTGTACCTCCTCTTTGCTGGTCTTCCATCGGATGACACCCTTTTTATCAACATAAGTCCCTTTCTTTTCTTGTCCTTGACAAAGGGTGAAACCAACAATTAAAGCTGAATATATCAAGAAGGATTTTACGGTATTCGACATTGATTATTTATTGGGTTAATAAAAAACTGATCTAATAAGGTCGTCTAGCAACCTCATTGAAAGACGACTCAATAATATTTATTCCTGGTTCAAAATAAATCACTCTAACGCTCCTCGGTAATCGAAACTCATCCACTCGACTCCTTCGTGAAGGTTATAGTCTTTGTCCCAAAAAGTTTTGTTTTCCCAAGACGAGCCCGGCCCCCATTCATTAGGATAAATGTAGGTTTGATCGTAAGTCGCCACCCAATCTCCTCCCCAATAGATAACGCCAAGCCCACCGCCTCTTAATACGTCCAATGTTCTATCGATTAGTACCTCTCTTTGAATTGCAATGGTAGGATTGCTTCCATAACTTTTCGGATAACCATTAAAAATATTCGGACTTCCGTCATTTCCATCCCAAGTAAAAGGCGAAGCAGTTTCAAGTAAAATCCATTCTTTATCGTAAGTCAACTTTATCCAAGAAATAATATCCTCAAAATCTTGCCATTCCCCATACTTCACGTCTTCATTGTAGTAAAATGAATTGGCAAATACGTCAAAGTTCTCCAAGCCTCTGGGCACGTTTTCTCCCAAATACCATTTGATATGCTCAACAGAGGAGATATGAATAACCTTCTTAATGTCTTTATTGTACTCCACATTTATTTCATCGATCAGCGTAAGCACTGCATTCAACAAAAAGACGTTACGGCTCGGCTTGTAGTCGCCTTCCTCCGACATAAATTCTATATTAATCTCATTACCAACTGAGATGAAAGTAGGTAATAAGCCATTGTCGCCTAGCTGCTTCAGTCTCGTTCTTGTCCATGATACTATGGAATCCTTTAGTACGGTTAAGCCTAAAGATGACCACTTGTCTGGAACAAGTCTATCAGAGGGAATTGTGAGGAATACTTCCAAGCCAGCATTATTGGCTCTTTGAATATCGTCGTAGACATATTCCCATTGATTCCAATCAACTGGTGCATCGACCGTATATTCATTGTTAAACTCCTGAACACTGACGGAAAGACGTATAATATTTCCCCCATGATCAGCAATACTCTGATAGGCGTCTTTAGGAATATTATCCTCTTTGTAAACGATGTTAGACATTCGTTCTAAATAAGATACAAAATACATCGAGGTGCCTAAATAGAACTTCTCGGCAAGAAGGCTAGTGATAGGTTCTTCATCGGGCAATGAATCTATGGGAACATCTACAACAGCAGATGTAGAAGGCTGCTCATCGTCCTCACAAGACGATAAGAAAGTGAACATCGCACCAACAATAGCCAGGCAGAAAATGAAGTTGATATTTTTCATTAAAATCCTGGGTTTTGTATCAGTCCCGGGTTTTGAGAAAGCGCTTTTAGAGGTATTGGTAGTTTCAAATAGCGTTCTGGATTTGCTCCTGCATCTACAGAAACGGTAATAATATGATCTAATAGCGTGCCTTGTCGCTGCATGTCCTGACGACCTTTTCCTTCAAAATAAAGCTCCCATTTTCTTTCCTGAAATATATGCGATCGTAACGAATTAACATCAAAATCTTGTGCTAGCAGATCATTTAAACCTGCTCTATTTCGCACTTGATTTACAAGACCTAATGCCTCGGCAATACTTCCAAGTTCATTCAGTGACTCTGCTCTCATCAACAAGACATCAGCAAATCTGAAAATGATAAAATCATTCCCACTTATAGATCCCTCTGTTGTTGGATCTGCGGGATATTTCATCATGACAGGCGGATCTGAAATCATCACATTCCCATCCACTTCATATTCCCGTAAAAGTAAAGTACGGCGTTCATCTTCCGCCTCGAAAGAATCGTAGAAGTCATTTGTGACGGCCATATCTCCATCCCACTGATTGTACTCAGGAAAAGGATCAAAGTCTTCAGGTCTATACAAATATGGAAAAAGAAAGTGACCGTTAATTTCTAATCCGCCACCTGCTCCGATAAATGCTAGCGGCCAGATAACTTCTTGATTTTGAAATCCTTCGTTACTCATATTGAAAATATCGGCATAGTCTGCATACAAACTATACTCTCCAGATTCTATGATACTTCCAGCAACCGATGCTGCCTCTGTCCACTTCCCCTGTTGAAGATAAACCTTGGTCAATAGTGCTTGTGCTGCTCCTTTAGTTGCTCTACCGTATTCGTCGGTAGTTGCCGATAGCTCAGACTTAGTCATAAGGAGCATCACAGCTTCTTCAAGATCCTGCTCTAGAAACGCATAATTTTCTTGTAAAGTAGCCCTTGGAATAGAAAATCTCGAATCTGTAGTGCTGGTTACCAAAGGCACTTCGCCAAACCAATTGATGAGGTAAAAGTACACCAATGACCTTAGTGCTTTGGCCTCTCCCGTATACTGATCAATGATCTCTTGAGACACATCTGCTCCAGGTGCTTCTTCTATAACCTTGTTGGAAAAACTCAAACTCTTCCAGAAGAAAGACCATATGCCCCACTCAATAGCTTGCGGTTCAGTGGAAGACCAACCGGTGTAGTTAGAAAATGGATAAGTATCTCTGTAGCCACCATAGCCATAATCTGTGCTTAAGTCTTCAATAGCATACTGCCAGATAGAAAAAGCCCTAAAACGAGCACCTAACTGTGAGTAAGCCGCAGCAATACCAGCATTCAAATCAGCCTCGGTATTCCAAAAGGTATCGTCATTGACTGATCCATAAATTTTTTCTTCCACCAAGTCCTCACAACTCAATGAAAAAAAGAGAAAAAGAGATATGAATATATATTTATGAGTTTTCATATGTTCTGATCTTTAAAATGAAATGTTAAATCCGACTGTGTAGGTTTTCATAAAAGGTTGCAAATTCCATTGATCATCAACGCGCCACGTATCGGGGTTCAATCCTGAATATGGTGTGATCGTAAACAGGTTAGATACAGACGCGTAAATGTTGAATTGATTGTAAAACTTATTTTCACTAGGCAGTCGATAAGTCAAGGTAATGTCCCGCATTCTTACAAACCATGTTTTTTCTATAGCCCAAGTACTTTTTACCAGCTCATTAGGTAGGTTTTTAGTCAAACTAGGAATCTCAGTATCGGTGTTCTCAGGTGTCCAGCGGTTTAATGCTTCGGTTGAAAGATTTCTGTAATATTCTACACTAGGAAAGGTTAAGTAGGCCCTATTTGAATTAATGATTGTCTTGTCAAAAACACCATCAATGGAAAAAGAAAACTCGAATCTTTTATAAGTTAGTCTATTATAAAAGCCCGCGAGATAGCTCGGGTCTGCATTGCCAATAAATTTCTGATCGGCCTCCGTAATGACACCATCGCCATTCAAGTCTGCAAATCTCGGATCACCTGGTTCTGCACCAAATGACTGTGCCTTATCGAAATCACTTTCTTGCCAAATGCCATCAAACTGATATCCCCAAATCGCATTTAAGGGTCTCCCCTCTTGCCTAGCAACACCTCTACCATAAAAATTATCATTAATCCAGATGTTTGCATCAGGAATAGAATCTCCATCTAATCCAACAACCGTGTTTTTATTATATGACATCCAGATGCTTGGATTCCATTGTAAATCCCCACCTAGAAAATTGGCGAAAAAGTCAAATTTTACTTCTACTCCTTGATTAAGTAATTCTCCAAGATTTAGTGTAATGTTTGAAAATCCAGTTTCTAAAGGCACCTGCCTATCGATAAAAGCGTCGGTAGTTGCTTTTCTATAATAATTGGCCTCAAAGTAAAATTTTTCATTTCCCACTTCAGCAGAAAGGTTCAAAGTCGTACTCGTTTCCCACTTGAGGTCAGGGTTGGGCTGGAAACTATTGTCCGTTACCGCATCTGTCGCTGTTCCAAGCCATTTGAATCCTCTCGTCACTTGCCCACCAATATACGTTGGCCAAAACTCCAACAATGGCTGAGTTCTGCTCAATGGAAGATTGGCATTCCCTGAGCGGCCTAATGATGCCTTAAACTTCAAATTTGATATCCTTGAATTGGACATGAATTGCTCATTGTCTACTTTCCAAGCAAAAGCGACCGATGGAAAATGTCCAAATTTGTTATTCTCGCCAAAAGAAGTAGCTCCATCTACTCGGTAATTGACAGTGAAAAAATACCTTTTATCAAAATCATAGTTGAGTCTTGATAAGCCAGAGACTATGGCTCTTTCATTCCAAAAACTACCAAACTCGCTTTGTGTCCCATCTTCAATCGAATAATATGCTAGGCCAGCCAATGGGAATATGGAAGCATCTATATTGGACCCTCTGTTTCGAAAGGATTGATAACTGGTACCAATCAACCCATTTAAACTGTGCCTTCCCCATTGGTTAGCATACCTCACCAACAAATCCCCTGAAATGTTTTGACTTGATTGTTGCGCCAACGAAGCACTATTAAAATTGTCTGGATCAAAAATTCCTGGCATTGATTGCTGAATGTATCCCTCGCTTATTCTTTGTTGTAGCCCGCCGTTGAACTCTATTCTCAGACCTTTTAATACCTCATAGGCAATTCTCGCATTGACTCTAGTTGTATTAACATCGGAAAAATCTTCTCTTGCCTCCTCTGGGAATAATGGGTTTTGAACATCTATGATGGGGTGCTCAGAAAGTTGGCCGCTTTGATCTCGAACGGACACTGTTGGGGCAAAACGCACACCTTCGAGGAAGTCATTTGTGAGATCGTTTCTTCTCTCCAGCGTATAGCCAACACCAAAGTTGATGGAAACCTTTTTATCCTCATAAGCCAGCTTTGCCAATGTTTGATATCGTTTATAATTTAGAGGTGAAACGAAACCATCATTATCGAGAATTCCAGCAGACAGTCTGTATTGAAGTCCACCAGATGTACCTGAAACTGCAATATTGTGCTCTTGATTAAAGTTATTATTGTTCAAAAGTTCTGACTGCCAATCAGTATCAGGCAATTGATTTATTTGATCTACCGGATATGGATAAAATGCCCCTTCAAAGCCTGGAGCAGGTGTTAGTTGAAAATTAGGATCATTGGCCAGACCAAGATAAAACCTGGTATACTCTTCAGAATTCATCATATCTAAAAGTCTAGCAGACTGTAACGTGGAGAATTTAGCACTATAGTCAACTTGTAACCCTTGATTGGTAGTGCCAGCTCGCTTTGTGGTAATAATAATAACACCATTGGCTCCTCGCGAACCATATATGGCTGTTGCTGATGCATCCTTAAGTATACTTATTTGGGCTATATCATTTGGGTTCACAGTATTTAGCACATCTGTACCATCCATTGGAAATCCGTCAATAACTACAAGGGGTTGTCCATCACCCACCAAAGACCCTCTTCCCCTAAGAATTAGTTCTGGTGATGCCCCGGGATTCTGATTTTGACTACTTACGTACAAACCAGGAACTCTACCCTGTAACATTTGCCCTGCATTGGAGACAGCTGTAGTATTAAGATCGGCCGGTAGCTTCGTAACGACGGCTCCTGTCAAGTCACTCCTCTTCACTTCTCCGTATCCAATTACCACGATTTCATCGAGTGCTTCGATATCAACCTTGAGTTCAATCACCAAGCTTTCTGAACTTGATTGGACAATTCTTTCTTGATTCTGATACCCGATATAGGAAAAGACCAAAGTCTCACTACCCGTAGGCATAGGAAAGGAAAAAGCGCCTTCTATATCCGTGATCGTTCCTTTGGATTCATCTGATTTTAAAATGATAGTAGCGCCAATGAGTGGCTCTCCATTCTCACTATCAATAATAACCCCTTTCACAGCATTTGCATTCTGGGCTTGAATAGAAAATTGCATGAGGAAGATGCTTATTAGAAGTATTGGTAATCTCAAATTTCTAATCATGGTCTTGGTTGATTTTTCATAGGATTGAAAGGAATAGAATAAATAGGCATATAAGAATTAAAACCGTGAAAAGAAGCTTGTATTTGGTCCTTTTCATCACATCTTCAATATTCGAAACCTTTTGTTTATTTTTTGAAAATTTACTCATTAATGAAATTTATATTATCTCAAAGATGCAGTGATATAGGTGTGACGAACTCGTACAAAATCATCTATAAAGTGAGATAAATCAATCAAAAAAAGAATAAACCTTCAATCAAGCCACTTTAATCACGGATAATCGTCGAGCCATCATACTTTGAGGGATTCACGCCAAATCGCTTTTTAAACATTCTACTGAAGTACTTTGTGTCAGCAAACCCAACTTGGAAGGATGCATCTGCCACTGAATAGCCGAGCTCCGCAATCAGCTTTGCTGCAGTCTTGAGTTTGTAATCTCTAATAAACTCAATAAGCGACATACCCGTCAGGAATTTGATTTTCTTATATATCACCGAGTGGCTCATGCCCAGTTCCTGTGCGATTAACGTGGCGCTTAGATCTTCTTTGGTAGCATTCTCTTCCACGACTTTCATTAACTCGTTCAAGAACTCTTCGTCTTTAGAGTTCAAGGCAAGGTCTTTAGTACCAGTGATGACATCTTTTTGAATTCTTTCAGCGACGAGCATTCGGTTTTTAAGAAGATTTCTTACACGAATAATGAGTAATGATTTGCTGAAAGGCTTTACAATATAATCGTCGGCACCAGTATCATAGCCTTCGTGCTTATAAATCAATGAGGTTCGAGCGGTTAAAATGATGACTGGAATATGACTGGTTCGTTTATCGCTCTTTAATTCCTTGGTCATGGTAATGCCATCCATGACTGGCATCATGACATCACTAATGATCATGTCAGGCACCTTATTTCTGGCAATCTCCAAACCCACGGCTCCATTTTCTGCTACCAATACTTGGTAAGAATCTTGAAAAACAGCAACGAGATAACTACTCAACTCATGGTTGTCCTCTACCACCAAGATTGTCTTATATGAGAACTCCTTAAAATCGTTATTATCCGCAATTGCAGGATCATCCGTAAGGTAAGCTTCGATATTCTCCTCCACCTTCTCGCCCTTCTCCGGCTGATGATGTGTGTTTATAGGCAGCTTGATATGAAATACTGTTTGGTGATCTCCACTTTCGACAGTTATGACACCCTCATGCTGGTTGATGATATTTTTGGTGATGTATAAGCCCAAACCAAAACCTCTATTCTTCTGTAAACCGGGGGGTGTTTTGCCCTGATTGAATGGCTCAAAAATAATTTTTTGATCAGCCAGATCGATTCCTTTACCTGAGTTGCTCACGATTAAGTGTAAATCTTCCTGATCAAATTTGATCAACACTTTGATACTTCCTTTATTTGGAGTGAATTTAATAGCATTGGATAGCAGATTGTAAAGCACCTTTTCCATTTGCATTCTGTCAAAATAAAATGGTGCTGACTCAGCAAGTGACTCCAATTCAAAAAGAATATCCTTCCGCTCTGCCATGTCTTTGAAAGAAAGGTATATCTCCTTGCAGAACAATACGAAATCATCTTCTATCAGATGTAGCAGCTGTTTATCATCGTCGATTTTTTTAAAGTCCAACACTTCATTTACAAGCTGCAAAAGGTGATTTGCATTCTTTTTGATGCTGTAAAAAGAGTTTTGACTTACTTTATTCATCAATATCTTGTTTGACAAAGTGTCAATAGAATTAATAATTAAGGTAAGGGGCGTTCGAATTTCATGAGAAATATTTACAAAAAACCGCTCTTTCAATTCGTTCAACTCATTGTCCTTTGATCGAAGAATTTTCTCAGTCTTCAACTTTGCTCTGATTCGCGACCAGCGAGAGGTATATATAAAAAACGAGTACAAGAGCGCTACGAATGTCATCGTATAAATCGTGAAAGCCCACCATGTCGTCCACCATGGCAAAGCAATCTTTATTTTAACAACTTTAGAGGTGTGATAGGTCTCCCAATCACCAGTATGACATCTGATTTGCAACCAATAAGTACCTGAATTTAGGTTTGTAAAAGTGACTGATGGACTTTTACCAATCTCCCTCCACGAGGAATCAAATCCTTTCAACCTAGCTTCATAATAGCGATCTTCTAATGGAAATATAGATAGGGAAAAATGAAAGGAAAATGAATTCTGATCATGCGCTAGCGATATCGCTTCGTTCATCCTTAGCGAGTCATAATCATTGATGTGATTTAAAAAGTTACTAGCGTCAATTGTATCACCTAAAATATCAAATCCAGTATAGACCACATTATGGTTTAGTATTAAATCGGCGCTTCTATATTCGTTACTTATTTTAAAATATCCTTTATCTCCCCCAAAATACAAATCCCCGCTTTCATCAAGCGCAGATCGGCCGATTTGATAGGCATTACTCGCAGCACTAAACCCATTGTTATAGATCGATACTTTATTCCTGTTGCGGTCAAACTTACAGATTCCTCTTTTGGTGCTAAACCACATATCACCTTGACTATCCTCTTCAATGGAAGTGACGATACTAGAGGGTAATTTTCTTGATTTAGAAAACCGAGTAACCGCTATTTTTTTTAAGTCGATATAGTCTATCCCAGCTCCCCAATACCCCAACCATAATAAGTTCTTTGTGTCAATGAACAGGTCAAGCACGTCATTGCTACTCACCGTACTTTTATTAAATGGTGCGGATTTAAAACTTTTAAATGTTCCTGTAATGGCATTGAATCGATTGACTCCACCTCCAAAAGTGGAAATCCAGAAAATAGAATCATTCTGTTTAACTATGGCCGTAGCATCATTGTCTGACAAACTACTTGATATACTTCCATCGTAATCGAATATCTCAAAAGACTTGGTTTCTAAGTCATAGATGTTCACTCCGCCTCCCCATGTGGTTAGATACACCTTCGAGCCATCAATTAAAGCGTCAGAAACATGGTCATGAGATAGTCTTCTATTTTTCTGATCTGCAGTATTAATCAATACGGAGGAATCTGATTTATTGAATATGGCAAAGCCATTTCTAAAAGATCCAAGCACTATTAATTCCTCTGTTTGGTCAAGTAAGTTTGGATACGCTGAGGATATCTTGGAAAACTTTCTGTTTTTCGGAGCATTCCAGTTCAGATGTAACTTTGTACCTGAACCAATGAGTTCATATTCATTTTCGGATTGGAAATTATTTTGATCACTGTAGAAATAATACTCCATGCCAGTACTCGTTTTACCTAGAATACTGAGTCCATTATCAGTCGTACCAAACCATAAGTTTTCGTCACGATCTAAAAAAATACAATTCACTCCTGTACCCGAAAGTGCGTACTCAAAAGTTGAACTCGACTTGAAAATATTCTCTAATCTTAAACTTGGATAGCTCAATTTGATTAAAGCGTCCGATAGCCCTATCCAAACCGAATTTCCAATTATCTCCATGGTGTAGACAATTTTATCAGTAAGGCTCATGCCTGCTACCGACAGTTGCCGCCAAGAATTATTCTTTTTGTCAGCGATAAAAATCCCATTCCCCCAAGTACAGATATATAGCAAACCTTCGTGTAAATAAACTTGCCTTATATGCAGAGGTTTATTATCTGCCAGAATATTCAAATAAGGAGGAATCAAAAGTTTTCCGCTTCGCACATTGAATTGCCAAACTCCCTCATATCCAGAGCCTAAATATAAAATATGTTTCTCCTCAGCTATTTCAAGTGATTTCAAAGAAATATTGCCCAATTCTGGTAAGTCAACTTTAATTAAATGCTGACCTGCCATATGATACAAACCATCTTCGGTTGCGACCCAAATGGAGCTGTCGGTTGTTTGTACAATATCGTTGACTTGTAGATTTGCTCCAATGGAATTATTACCATCAACAGAAATAAGATTTAGTTTGTCAAGATTAGGATCATATTTATACAGGCCGTTGTAGCTACCAATCCATAATTGTTGGGTATAATCTAGGAATATTTTTGAAATTCCATTGCCAATTAGTGCACTATTTTGATTGGTATAGGTTTTAAAATTTACACCATCGAACCTGTTGAGACCATCTTTGGTCCCCACCCACAAAAAGCCTTGATCGTCTTGATTGATGGTTGATACGGCCTCATAGGAAAGCCCATTATCAGTGGTCACGTTTTGAAAATATTGCTTGTATTGTCCCTTTACATTTAAAAGTGACAAAAAAGTGACAATCAATAGTGTAATATGCTTTTCCAGTCCCAACGCTACTTTAATTTATGCTCTTTAAGATAATCAATTAAGAGTTGTGGTCTGTCCGTCTGAATGATTGTCGCTCCTTGCGCGATAAGCCAACCATAAGTTGCGTCGGCTTCATACACTGCGCGCTCGTCATCATGACCAGCATTAAAAAATGGCCAAAGTGAATTGATCCAAACTTTTGCATTTTGGTTTTCTATCATACGTATTGCTTTTTTATGGTGCTCTTCTTTTTTGAAAAGAATTTCATACGCTATCGGTGTATCGCCGTGCTGATAACTTTCAATAATATCTTCCCAATTGTGCTCATCCAAGGAGACAATGGGCATGAAAAGCAAACTATCAAGCGGAACACCTATCTCTTTATTAAAAGTATTCAAATCCTTCATCCAGCCCTTAAATACTATTTCATCCAACATCTCCTTCTCTTTCAAGTGCGTCACCAGTGGCGCTATTTGATCATATACTTTATCAAGGTTGACCAGTATTTTTCCTTTTGTAAGTTGCAATGCCTCCTCCAAAGTTGGAATTTTATGTTTTGTAACGATCTGCAATGGGTCCTTCAAATAGTATCTGCTCAGCTCAGCCCAGGTTAACTCATACACTTTACCTGTACCATTGGTCGTACGATCGATGGAATCGTCATGCATAAGAACAAACACACCATCTTTTGTTTGTCTTACATCTAGTTCCACCATATCCACGCCCATATCGATGCAGTTTTGAATTGCCCGCAAAGAGTTTTCTGGCGCATGACGCCAATCACCTCTGTGAGCCACGACAAAAACATGGTCACTATTTGGGGTTTTCAATAGTTGAGATAATTCTTGCGCTCTGTTTTGACTAAAAACAGATTGGCTTAAAAGAATCAAAATAATGGACTGTAGACAAACTACGAATACTCTCATGGTGATCAACTTATTTGTGCGCTTTTCAATGATGCTTTTCAAAAGGTCAAATTTCGCCTAGAACGTCTGCTCAATAGGTAGAGGAATCCGTTTGATAAGTGGGTTGAATTGATTTTTTTATGAAAAAAAATCAGTAGACCGACATTCTTTAGTGACATAGCTAACATCCTGTCCCTTTATTATTTCGAAAGTCAAAAACCCATTCTAATTGTCTTTAGATGTTGTTTTATGAGAGAACTAACCCTGTACTAAACCTATTGACTTATTGAAAAAAGAACATTGAAGAGTGCTAATCTGCACTCCATTTTATCATCATTTCAATCAACTAAAGAACATCTTCGCTAACGACAATACCCCCCTTCTTCGATGAATTTTTGACCTTAATTCACTGGATTTAAGTAGAGATTTGAAGCATAACTAATCAAATCAAAATCATGAAAAGAAACTTACTCATGTTTATAGCTTTCGTCCTTACGAATGCTTTTGCAGTTAGGGCACAAACCAATGACATTACTTTTGTTGTAGACTTGTCTCCATTAAATAACCCTACTGCCGTTGCACATATTGCTGGGGATTTCAATAGTTGGACGCCCACTGCCATGACAAGCATTGGCAATAATCAATTTTCAATTACGGCAAGTATGTCCGGTGGTTGGAGTAATAATGGATTCAACTTTTTATCGTCAAGCGAATGGACCGATGCTGAACCTGAATTCACTGAAACATGCTCCGGATCAAATGCCAGCAGTGGGAAATCTGGAAGTGCGCGTTGGTTTTACAGAGGCGATGAAGCCGGAGGGACAGCCATCACTTATGCCTATGTTTGGAATAGCTGTACGAGTGCCTCCCCACAAGTGACTACCACATTCAAATTAGATTTATCGAATGTGATAGATACTGCTACAACTCCCGAAAACTATGCCGGTTATATATCAGGTGATTTCAATAGTTACAGTATCTCTACAATGACCAATAAAGGAAATGGTATCTATGAATCTGAAATTTCTTTGGATGAAAATGCTTCAGGTAATTTCTTTTATTTGATCACCAATGCGTCGGACTTCTCAGGAAAAGAAACCGTTCCAGCGAGTGGTTGTGCCGATGGCAGCAATAGAAGCTATGCGGTTGGCACTACGCCCTCAACAATCGCCTCTATGGTCGGTACTTGTGCCACTCAACGCGATACTTGGACAGGAACTACCAATACCAATTGGCATACTACTACCAACTGGCAAGGTGGAGTCATTCCAGATCAAACTTATGACATTACTATCCCAGATGTTACCAATGATCCTGTAGTTTCAAGCAATACACCAGCTATTGTCAATGGTTTAACTATTGCAATGAATGCTTCGCTGACAGTATCCAACGAAAGTAGTCTGGTTATCTATGGCGATGTTACCAACAATGGGACATATTCTTATACTCGAAATCTTACCACCCCACTTGGCTATAGCATCATGGGATCTCCAGTAACGAACGCCACTGTTGCAGACTTACAAAGTGACTTCTTCTACGCATATAATAGCAGCAATGATACCTATGAAACAAAAAGTGGTAGCACGCCGCTCGTCTCTGGTCAGGGTTATTTTGTTGCAAAAACCACAGCAGGAACGGTAGACTTTACGGGCACTCCAAATTCACATTATGTGAACTATAATGTGACAGATGGCAATTTTGAATTGGTCTCCAATCCTTATAGTGCCGCTATCTCTGCCGAAAAATTTCTTGCAGGAAACACCACTGCTTTAGATGGGACGCTTTACTTCTGGGACGATGGTGGGGTCAATGCCTCTGCAACAACACGTGGTGGAGATTATGTCACCGTGAACATGGTAGGAATGATCACCACTGGCACAGTCGATTTAAGTGATGGTGTCAATGGCCTAAAAGGCACAACACCTGCCGCTGATGGCTTCATCGGTTCTGCTCAGGGGTTCTTTGTAAAAGTACAAGCCGATGGACAAGCCTCCTTTAATCCGTCGATGCAAGCGACTGACGTTTCCTCAAATGCAGCGGCTAGCTATTATAGACAAGAAAGTAAAACAGCGTATATCCAAATAAAGCTAGCAATGGAAGGAGAAGGATTGTATAACGAAACAATACTTGCCTATCATGAATCAGCTACGCCAAATCACGACTATGGCTTGGATGCTTTTAAATTTTCAGGCAATAAAAATATTTCATTTCATTCTGTCTCTCCTGTAAACGCAAAGGATAATTACGCCATTCAAGTGGTGCCAACGGACTTCCTTGAAACGAAAGGCGTTTCGCTTGGCTACAACCTAAGCAATGCTGGTCAATATCAATTATCAGTGAAGGATCTAAAAAACATCCCTGCTGGCTATCAAATATTACTTCAAGACCATTGGAATAATTCGCTTCAGGAAATCTCTGTTAATAGCTCTTTTGCTTTTTCTACGGAAGGACAGGAAACCAGCAATGAGCGATTTGAGTTGTTCCTTGTAAAGTCTGAAGTTTTGGGCTTGGATGCTCAACTATCCAAAATGCAAGTACAAGCTTCTGTCAATGGATTGAACATTGAGCAAGCGGAAGAAGGCGCTCATGAATTGGCTATTTACACAGCCACAGGACAACTGCTTCACCAAGGGCAAATATTCATTGAGCATCAATCAGGCTATGCCGATGTAGCACTCAACGCTAATCAGCTTTATATTGTCAGAGTTGGCAATCAAACTCAGAAATTTCTTATCAAAAGATAACCAACACTTAAAACGACATTATTATGAATAACTATAAAAAATATTTTTTCTCCATGTTTTTGGTACTTACTGCACTTGTGGCTTTTGGCCAAGGTGCTCCTCCCGCCACACCGATTGATGGTGGTTTATCGCTACTATTGGCGGCTGGTGGTGCTTATGGGTTGAGAAAAATTGTGAAGAATAGAAGGAAGTAATATTCAGGCTATTTGAAACCAAAAATCAGGGATGATTCATTCAAAAAATGAAACTCCCTGATTTTTATTTTTGCATCAATTACTGTTTACTGGTAACCTGTGTTCGATTAATAACTTATCTCACTGTCTCTGAAATTCTAGTCGAAGTTCTCAACTCTGAGCTTTTAATATAATTTTGCCCTCAAGTGGGGTTGGCTCGCGGACGGCTAGTCTTTTCGAATTCTATAATTGGAAAGTCGTAGTTAAGAAAGCTCTGTTGAATTTGAAACGATATAGTTGTCTCTATTAGAATTTTCTAGGATGAAAAAATGATTGGATTGGATCAAGAAATAAATAACCCTTGGAGGGTTGGCTTGAAAAAAAATTCCGCCTGCGCGAGAATGACGGAACTAAGAAAAACCAACTATGAAAATCGTCTTTTGGTAGGAAGAACGACGGAGAAATCTCTTTGAAACAGACAGATGGTTTCGTGAGGACACGAACTATGGCGGGGACTAAAAAAGAACTGAATTGCTGGTAGTTAAAACAGCTCCTTTCCAAATCAAACATTTTCAAAACAACTCCTCAATCGTTACAAATTGATATCCCTTAGTAATTCCGTGAGCTAATATTTGTTTTAGGGCAATGAGCATCTGTTCCCCATCGTCATTAAAGCCACGATCATGAAGTAACACGATGGCTCCAGGATGCAAACCGGACTTGAAACGCTCAACAATCTCTTCTGCGGCATTGCGGGTGATGTCCCAATCCAACGTGGATAGTGACCAGAGCACCGTGTTCATTTTCTTGCTTGTCAAATAAGTTACCTGAGCTTTAGTAACTGCACCGTAAGGCGGCCGATAATATTTTGGCACTGGTAATCCTAGCCTTTTAAATTCGAGATTGGTTTTTTGTACTTGGTTATCCCAAAGATCTTCGTTCGTTGCTTCCCACAGATTAGCATGGTCCCAACTATGGCTGGCAAGCTGATGGCCTTTAGCCATTTGCAAGGCAAATTCTTGGTATTGATCGAGTTGTTCCCCTAGCCAGAAAAATGTCCCTTTGGCTTTGTATTGATCCAAAAGTTCTAGCACCTGCTTGGAAACCTCCGTGGGTCCATCATCAAAGGTTAGCGCTACTACTTTCTTATTGGTACGCCCAGCAAAAAAGCATGTCTCAGGAAAGTCAATTGACAGCTCAATAAACCGAGAAGGTATGTCCGGAAAGCGCTCGTTTTCAAGGTCAGAGTCTTGCGTCTTTGCAGTATGAACAAATAAGAGAAGCGCAATGCATGGATAAATTTTCAATTTTCGTAGGATCTAAATAATGTCTTAGATAAAATTATTGATTACTAATCTAAGTAGCGTCTGTTCATAATGTCTGACCTCTTCGTTACGCCCGTCGAAAAAATACTCCGCTTCGGCAGACCGATTTCCGAAAGGAACCCATTCCATGGCGGCTTCATTTTTTTCTCTGTCGCAAGCCTCGATCTCGAACATTTTGAATCAGACCTTAGGCTATATACAGACCCTAAGTAGAATCTTTACATAATCTACGCCTGACACTAGCGCTTCTTTTTTACCCATATCCTCATTAGTTGCCCCTCAGCAGCGCTAATTACCGTTTCAGTTGATAAGATCAAATGTGAAGTTATTATAAACCTTAATTTGAAGTGTCAATTTGGAGCAGGACTATCAGTAAATAAAAGTTAAATCTGTAAACTTTTTTTAGGACGGGTCAGTGTTTTTCGAAGAGCTCAAGCTCGAGAGGACTCAAACCAAAGCTAGGAACAAACGCATACGAACCAACTTCAATCCTAATCCTCAATATACAATTTCAAAAACGCTACCCACTTTTCATAACCAGCAGATGTAAGATGCACTCCGTCGGTCGTTAAATCTGTAGTGAGTACGCCTTGGTCATCGGCCATGGCCGTGTAAGTATCTATGAGTAGGTATTTTCTTTCCGTAAAACCATTGATCTCTTTATTAATATCATTGAGTCGCTGAACCTTATCATGACCATCTCCTAGTGGCATGAGCGTTTGCACAAATATTTTTGCCTCGGGTAATGAGTTAGCCAAGGCTGTGCCAATCTCATTGATTTTTGATCCTACTTCTTCCACGGTATAACTTGTCCAAAGATCATTGGTCCCGATCATCACAAAGACACTTTTTGGTTGCGCACAGGTTATCTCCCCTAACCTAGCCAAAGCTCCATCGCAGTTATCTCCGGCAATTCCTCTATTGTTTACCGTTTGCCCATTCCCGATTTTCGTCGACCAGTTTCCCCCCTGCTCTGTCAGGCTATTACCGAGCATAACGATGTTTGATGGCATGATGGTATCTTTTTGAAATACTTCCAATCGTGTTGAATAGTTAGATCTCGTCCAAGAATCATGAGTAGCTATCAACGTATCTAAGGGAGGATAAAGTGCATAGCCACATGGGTTGGGAATTCCAGAACCTTGATTCTCTTCTTCTTCCTCTTCAATGACTTCCTCCTCTTCTTCAACAACATCTTCCTCTATAATTACTTCCTTTTCTTCTTCAACAGGGGTAATGTCGCTACTATCGCAGGACGAGCAAAACGTAAGAATTAACAAGAGCGTAGACAAAACCGTCAGTTGATTAGAATATTTCATTTTGTTCTTGTCTTTGTTTTTTAAACCCTTTTTCTATTACAATTTATAAAAGACAAATCTAAAATCACTGATCTACTGAAGAGCGGAAAAATTCGTTTTAGCAGTGGGGGAAATTCGTTTTGTCACCGAGAATACATATTCAAAGCTTAGAAAAGCAGACCTAACACTCAATAAGAACAATATTATTCGTCTGAATAACTTACTTTCTGACAAACCTGAACACGAAAACGCTGATACTATACTTTCTTCTTAGTAAATAGACTTGATTTAAGTTTATCAACTTTCATGGTTTTCAGGTCTCCTGAATGAATATCCTTTTGCTTGATTAATAAAATTCTCTCCACATCTCCAATTATCTAACTTAGAATACCTTGTTGAGCTTTAATCGCAGAGCTATAAGATAACCAAGTAGATTCTATGTAATTCTATTGCTACGGATCAAACCAAGTGGACTAGCCACCTGAACCCCTAATTTTCCTTGGTCTAGCCATCATATTGAAGGCAGGAGAACTACTTTCATTTTTGTAGATTATTGGATTAAATTATTCTGTCTTGGCTTAAGGTATCGTACGAAATAATTACGGTTACAAATAAAGTAACCGAGTCGCTTTTGGAAATTGTCGATAAAGTAATGTCGCTGTTTGTCTACTTAAGAGTATAGTTTTTCTCTTACATCATCTTCAGGCCTTTTTAAGGTATCCATTTTCAAGTTCACTCTTTCCAACAAAGACTCTAGATCTCATCATAATATCCTACCACAACTTACCTATACTCACTTTTTTAAGTTCTCAGTAATCGTATAACCTAATTTTTCAGCTACCAAACCTGTAATGTCCGTACTTTCATCCTTCACATAAATAAATGTAGATTTTTGGGTGATATGGGTGTAGCCTTTCTCTTCTGCCACTTTTTGGATAGTTTCCTGAAGTTTTTGTTCTATCGGCTCAAAGCGAGATCGCTCCTTGGTTGCATAAGACTCCTGAGCATTTTTCTCAAATTCTTGCAATGAAGTCTGAAGATGCTTCAGCTCGGATTCCTTGTCCTTCATAATGACTACATCCAAGGTATCCTTAGCTTGCTCAAATCCCGCCAATTTGGCCTGATAGTCTTGGTACTTGGACTCAAGCGTGGATGATAGTTGCCCTTTATAACCTTCAAGCTCTGCCTGAACTTTCTGATACTCTGGCATATTGGAGACTAGAACGTCCATACGCACATAACCCACTTTCATTTTTTGGGCATTTAATCCTGCTAAAAAACACAGGCATGTCGTTAATAAAAGGAATGTTTTTTTGCTAAGAATCATGTGTGTGTTTTTCATATTTATTGTAATTTAAGTCAATTTGGTATAATCATAAGTTTCTCATTATGTGACCATCCCGGTCCTTTCAACTTCAGAAAATAGTGGCCTATGAGTAGATTAGGTCTTACCGCCCATTTCTGATTCCCAGAATTAAAAACTTTGATTTTTTTATCCATCAACCGTCCATTTAGGTCAAAAATATTCAATTCAACGGCACCTGTTTGGTACATCATAAACTGTATATTAAAATAGTCCGATGCAGGACTTGGAAAAACAGCTACTTTCCGAGCTTCGTCCTCTGGAAGATCAACAACCCTGCTAGAGACCCTTGCATTGTTATCTGTAAAATCGCATTGCCAATCACATTCGAAAGATAAGTCAGGAATAAAATCTTTAATACACAAATCAATCCCCGGCAGCCTCAGACCCTTTATTGTGCAAGGATCGACATTTCCTGATATATCCAACTCTATCACTACCTCTATATCATTAAGTGTAACAGACTTAATCGTCCCAGCATCGGCGAATATTGGCTCACCATCCACCCAATAATATTGGGATGCTGCATGAATAGCCGTTCTCGTATGCCTTCTTTCATTACTTTTGACTATCACGACAGCATTCGCATTATCGCCCTGACAAAACCCAATGTAGCAGTACCAGGGGAAGTATTCATCAATAGTCCAGCCAATCTCACCGTAACTACCCGCATTGTAGTTCACATAACAGCCAAACATCATGCTTGGATCACTCCTCCCACCAGTTGAATAAGTCTCTTTTTTAAACATTCTCAATTCCGCCTTTCCACCAAAAGCATCTCCTTTGATGCCATATTTGACTTCCTTAAAAGTGAGCGCCTTTCTTACATCCATCGAGGCGTCCGTCTTGTAAACTTGAGCTATACTTGAATGACCAAAGACTATTAAAAAAATCAATATCAAACGCTGATTGGGGGGTAGGTATTTAAGCCATATCATAAAGTGTTCCTTTAAAGTAGGTATTAAATTAGTTTTTATTCGGCATATATTTCTAGTCGAGTAGTTAATTGCTATTCCAAAATGACCCGTCTCCTTTCAATAATATCAGGTCCACTGATTTCAATTAGATAAATCCCTGATTTCAACCGACCATCCTTATTGATTTGTAAATGTGTATTTCCTTTATTCAAGGTTAAAGGATACTCCAATAGCTTTTTACCTGAAAGATCAAACACTTTACACAACCCTTCTCCATCAGTATCCACATTCATGCGAATATTAAATACCCTATTGCTCGGGTTGGGATAAACCACAAATTCGCGTAACTGACCTTCCTCTTCACTCATCGAACGATCAGCGATTGATTCACCAGCGGTTCTTAATTCACCATTACATCCAGGGCCATCCCCTCTTGGAGTAAGAGACCATGGTCTAATGCGCTTGCACGAAAAGTTATTATCATAATACTGAAATCGGTTAGTTAAGGCTTGACCAATAAATAACCATTTAAAGAGACGATCGGATTTGTACTTATACATTAGCCATACTGGAAAAGTCTCTGAATGATCCTCGGGGGTTTGCGAATAGCGAGCATCAAATGCATAATCAGATATCCAATAGTCATCATTTGATACCGCTGTACTCCATTCTGAATTATAACCTGAGTTGACTTGTTCGTGCAAAATATGACTGAGTTCATGCATGAATACCTCTTCATTCAATTTTCCCATTTGACCAAATGTTTCTGTCCATTTATGGTCGATGAGAATTTGAAAAGTTTTACCATTTGTTTCTGGAACAGGCTCAGGCTTGACTGACCAGCTATTACTAAAATCATACATCACTGCAATTTCAATATTCTTCGCTCCAGGATTTAATGATAGATCCCTTAAAACTTCTGGCACTCTTCCTAATGCTTTCGCATATTGATTGGCTACTTTTCTAGAATCTGTTGAGTTAGGCCAGCTATTTTGATTGATAAAAAACGATACTTCCGGTTGTCCATGGTAATATGTAGCTTCATATTCTATGAAATTATAATTAGTCCAATTCCAACCATTGTTTGGATCAGGTACTTGATGACCGACATTGGATTGTTTCAAAGCTGTACTTTTCCAAGAGGTTGGATCCAATGGCTTTCCAGCATCTCTTACCTCTCCGAATATAAACTCTCTGTCAGGAGCCGAAAAATAACTACTCGTATACAAAGCACTTTTACCATTATTCATTATCTCATTTTTGGATAATGTCATTCCTGGCAACACCACTCTTTCAATATGTTCTAGTTCTACATTACCATAGGTTGTAAGTACTATATTGACATTCAAACTCAGATTAAGCAAATTAAATCTGCCATTTTGATCTTTAATATATGCCATGATAAAATTCTCAAACTCATTTGATTTATCTGCTCGTAAATATTGACCCCAACATCCCAACAAAAATGCTTCGTCATTACAACTAGTGGATTCAGATATCCAATAATCATCTCTTGTCACGAAAGGACCATCTGCATCTTGCATGGATGCTTTGGCACCATACAGCATTCCATCTTGATATTCATAGGTATTAATTTTTCCAGAAATAGGTACCAAGGCGCTGGTGGTATTGGTTGCCCATGTGACAAATACTTTTACTTCCACTTTATCACTATTGGTAGGATTCCCATGAGCGCTCATGAAAGCCCCCCTATCCATTTCAAATCCGTACTTCTGCGAACTTTTCCAGGTAAAAATGGAAGAAGGCGTAATTGTCTTAGATAAAACTTTTTGTTCATTATGCTGAGCAAAACCAAGAAATCCGTTAAACAAAAATACAATTAAAAAGGTATAAACAATGATTATTCGATTTATTGAAATCTTCCACCTAGATGCCAGAGACCTAAACCCCTTCGAGCACAATAGAATTAATATTAGAACTTTATTCATTTTACTTTTATTTTAAAAATCCACCAATACTCAATAACTCAATGGTAAATACCTGCATCAAAAAACGAATGGTCAGCGCTTAGTAACTCACCTCCTGTATCCATCATTCTATAAGTATTTTCTCGACAACATTATACTAGGATGTGGTAACTCTGAGCACACATATACCCTCTTCCACATAATCATTAAAATCTAATACCAGTATATTTTCCCCTTTATTCAGGCGACCTTGGTCACCCAAAATCTTCTTACCTGATGATTATCCTTTTGCACTCAGTCCATGCAGGACTCGCAATACTGATGGTGTAAATCCCCGTAGGTAGATTACCAAGTACGTCAATTTCCCATTGCTGCGATCCTTCGCCAAAAGCCAGTTTTTGACTATTCATCAGTCGGCCTCCCATATCAATGATCTGATAGGAGACATCTCCAGCTCCTTCCATTACAAAATCAAGATTAAAGCGACCATCAGAGGCATTGGGATAGAGGTTAATGTTGTGATTCAATTGAACCTCTTGACTTGACGGGATAGCGGTACTATTGGCAATACGGGCACCAGGACTATAATACTCCGTCGCAGGATAAAGATCTCCAGCGGTTAACCAATTATCATAGTATTCCAACCGATTGGGAATGGCCTCTTCTATAGCAACATTTAAAAAATTCAAGCGATCATTAAAATAACGAAGCTTCAACCAAGCAGGGAAACTTTCTGCATGATCCAAAAAATTATTTTCCCTACTATAAATGGAAATATATGTTGGATCAATTCGCACAGCATCTTGCCATGCATTGTCGTTATTGCGTGATGAAAAAGCTATTTCGGTTGCGGCATGTAGGATATATGATGCATCCCCTGAAATCGCAACAACAATTGTCTGCGTTGAGACTTGAAATGGATAAGTCAACGCTCTTCTGAGATCACCATAAACATGAACGTTAGAGACAGCAGTTCTCGTAATTTTGGGGATTTGTCCAAGTTTAGTGGCAATATCTTCTGCAATACCTTCCGCTTCAAGTTCAAAATATTCGTTTTGATTTTGTTCTATCACTCTGATATTGACTGTTTGATTACCGGAATAATGCGCACGAAAAGTATGGGCATTGGGTACCACATCACCTTTTTTTCCTACGTATTCTAAGGAAACAAACGAGTTGAGATCCGATCCCCTAATCATATCTCTCAAGGCATAATGCGTTGAAAAGAATGGTGGCTCATCCGTTCCACCCATATTAGCAAAAAGGTATTCCCTATCAGAAACTTCCCGTTCATTCATTACCTCATATCCAGGCAATGCCAATTCAAAATTAAAGTTATCATAAGAACCAGGGAGGGAGTAGTCAATCTCAATTATAAGCTCCATTGTACCATCACTTACTTTATGAAATCCTCCGTAATCCTCTAATTCGATGGCTTGATTATTATAGTAGCGCATCACATTCTTTCTGAACTTTTCTATGCTGTTACTGTATTCCGTAACAAAAGAGGTAGTACCCTGATAGCAGAACGGATTCAAACCGCCCAAACAATAAATAGGCCAATACTCTGCCATCACCCAGCTCTCTTTCTCAAAACGCCAAAACTGGTTACCACTTGAATAAAAGCCTATAAGTAGATTAGGATTATCTCTCTTATGATCAAAGTTGTATCCATTCTTGGCATACACCCTAACCTCGGCAGTACCTCCAACCGTATTGGCTTTGATGCCTATATCACTCATTTGAAGTGCCAAAAGCACATCCACAGATGGCCGGATCTGAAAAATCACAAGCTTATTTTCGCCCGATGATAGGAGGGCAGTCAATAACAAGACTAGACATAAAACATATTTACTCTTCAATACTTCTCCCATTATACTATTTTTATAAAGACCTTGATTTGATATGTTTAATTTGAAATAAAAAAATACTAATATGCCGCTCGTATATTTCAATTTATTTAAGGATAACGTTTGGTAGCGCCATTATCAGAAAATGAAAGGTTGATCACGTATATTCCCTAATGGAAGGTCACATTGCTTATGAACCATCCAGTGGTGTTGGATCTTTTCAAATTGTAGACCCTCATTCATCATTAATAGACCCTGCAGATTGAAAATTTAATATGCCACATCTCCAATCCAATATAAAACTGCCCTTAAACGGGTTAGGATAAATGATGACCTACTTATTTGAGATCGTGTCCTATTTTTTCAATGACAATTCCGCAAATCTTCCATCACCAAAATGACATTACAGCCCACATGCTGATATGAGACTTGGGATAAGATGCGAGATATAAAGGTCAATTCGAGACAATTTTATCCCATGAATTGTGTTAGGTCTACGGATCCTAAAAGTGCTAACGCTAGAACCTCGCTATATCATCTTTAATAACGGATTAAATAGATTAAAAATCAGTATTTAAAGGTTTACCGTCTACCCAATAATATTGGGATGCTGAGTGTGTTACCATTATTTCAGGCCCCCCACTAATACGTTAATTACTTTTGAAAAACTCATACTACCCCTTTGAAAAAATCGACATAACAACATAAAGGAAAATACTTTTCAATGATCTAGCCCGTCTCACGACGGGCATTCCCTGAATTCGCATGAATGTAACAACCAAACATAAAACTAGGATGTGACCTGCCTCCTGTAGAATAGGTTTCCTTTTTACACATTCTTAATTCAACCTTGCCACAAGAAGCATCTTCCTTTACCCCCTATGCTATTTGCTCAAAGGTGAGCGCCTTTCTAACATCAATTCATTTTTATATAGGTCTCTTCTGTCTACATTCGCTTGTCCAAAGACAAAAGAGAAGACAAGTAAAGACCAATCTTTGAATAAGGCGAATCGAAAAAAATGTTTGGTCATCATTCAGTCTTTATTGAAGAAATATCATCCGCTAAATCTCGAATATTTATCTTTTAATAATTACCCTTAAAGATCTATTAAAGGCTCCTGCCCTTATATTGAGCATATAAACCCCAGAGGGTAAATTTTTCCCTTTGCTTAATACTATACTTTGATTGCCAGCATTCAGACCTGAAACTTCATCAGTAAACAGCACCTGACCTGTCAGGTTGGATAATTCCAATGAAACAGCACCGGCCTCCTCTAAACCAAAAACTACCTCGAATACTCCACCTTGCGCGGGATTAGGAAATACATATGGCACTATAATAGGTTCGGACTCAGCCACGTTTTCAGCAAGCACCGCATTCCCTACCCTTGCGCCGGACCCACCAGTTGTATTGACACCATATATATTTACTGCATCTATGTAGATTTCATCACCATCGTCTGAAGCATCACAACGGAACCTGATTTGCGCATTGGAGGCCATGTTATAACCTGGTTCCCCAAAAATCACTTCCGCTTCATGGAATGCATTATTTTCAAAATCTGTCCCTCTTCGAAATATTTTTACTGTTTGCCAAGAAGACCCGTCATAGTATTGTAGCCAAAAATCCTCGTTTGACTCCATACCATTACTGTAATAATGAAATGTAACCGCTGCTTTATTATATGCCGAAAGATTGACTGAAGGTGAAGTCATAGAAGATCCAGTACCTGAGTTGTCTCTAATTCTAATAGAGTGGTTACCTTCCCGAGCCCTATTGTTATTATTAACCCGCTCAACGTCTGTACCTCCATCACTCCAACCATCAAATCCAGACTCAAAATAGTGTCCTGCAAGCAGCGCTCTTCTGTCTGAGGCCTGACATCCATCACAGAACGCTTGAATAGCTCCGTTTAAATTCAAAGGATTGTTATTAAGAGGAACTCCTTGCTCAAAGTCAAATAAGGTCAAATTCTCCCAGGGGGATCCTACTTCATCTTTCATCTTAGCAGTATTGGATCCTATCAAAAACGGCTCCCAGTAAACAAATCCAATATTCCCTGCCGTTGTTTTTAGTTTTTCTCTCAACTGGGTCATCCATGTGAGCTGTTTGGCAGGGTCTACATAAGCAGGCCAAATGCCATGTTCACTTGGTCCAGCGCCAAATGTATTGGTCGTATTGTCACTCCAGCTATAATTTTGAGGGTATCCCGTTTCGAGAATTAGTGTCTCTTTATTCCATTTTTGGTGGATAGCTTCTAAAACATTAGACACTTCGATGATCTGATACTTTCCAGGATTAAAGCCTTGGTAATAACTCATGCCGATAACATCCACATTTTCCTGCCTGACTGTAGCTGTTCCTGATCTATTGGCAGCTTGAGAATCAAATGCTTGATCTGCCCAAAATTGGGCTTCATATGGACCAGGCATATGAATTACCGTTTGAACATTTGGAAAATTATCTTTGACCGCACTTAGTGCTGCATTAAACAAAGGAGCCTGCCTATCCCAATGTACCTTATCCAATTCGGATTTAGCGTCAATCGGACCCTCAAGTTCAAATATACTTCTAAGCTCAGAATCATTAGGATTAAAGCAGGCATCAGTAGTAGCATAGTAGCATCTGTCTGGTTGGGGCAATAACAAATTAGTTCGTGTTTCATTACCTATCTGAACATATTGAGGTAATGCTCCTTGATTATTTAATGTAGTCAGCGCATCCTTGATGTAGTTATAGACAACTTCATCCAGCTCCCCCACAGTAAATTGACTTGCACTCCAAGAGGCAGGAGTTATTTGATTTCCTGGATCAGCCCATGTATCAGACAAATGAAATGCCAATAACACCTTTAGCCCTTTAGCTTTAGCTCTTAAAATCTCGCCATGGATATTTGACGAACTAGAATAGGGATATGGCTGCCCATTATTTGCTCCAAAAGTGTATTTTGGATTGACCCACACTTTTAAGCGTACAACCGTAGATCCATAATCTGCCATAAGTTCATACGGGTCTACAACACTTCCACCTGCCGTCCACTGAATAGCTTCATCCTCTAGATTTTTTACACTTGACAGATCTGCCCCACGAAGAAAGACCTTACCGAAAAGGAAATCTAAACCCTGTAACTGGCTTATTCCTGGTAGCTTGACGCCCGAAATCCTATCAAGAGTAACATTCCCTTCCAATTTTAAGGTAATTTTCACATTTATATGCCGTCTTCCCCAATGCCAAAATGGATCTCCATGAATTAATTCATCGGTCACTAAAGCCTGATTTCCAAAAAAATCATAAGTATCACTATAACCAGTTTTACAAGAGTATTGTCCAAAACCATTGCCATAATATTGGAGATTATTCCCCTTATGGGTGTAAGACTGCCCAGTGTTGGCGTCCACAAATGCTTCATAGATCGATAACTGACCTACCACCGAACCACATTTAGCAGGCACAGTCAGGCTTGCATCCGTTTTTACAGTGACGGTTACTTTACTCCAAGAGTTGTTGCTGTTAACAATCAAGCCATAGGCAGGATGGTGGGATTTAAATTTCCAAGCACTTCTTGCGTTCATCTTAGCGTCCAGTATGTAGGTTTTAGTCTGCGCATGCACCAATGGAATGACCATTATTGCACTCAATATGACCATGAGTATTTTTGTTGAGGTGTTCATTTTGGATAGTTTTTGATTCTCGTTATACCGCTTATTCGGCATGGAGGAAATGTGTACCGACCTTTCGACATCAGGTCGGCACTCTTTGCTCCATTTTATAGTATGCTCATTATTACTGCATAATTAATCTCAAGGATTTATCGAACTCAGTGGATTTTACATGAAGTATATAAATGCCAGTGGCTAGCTTCAGCTTTTCTCCTACTAATAACTGGTGGACTCCTGATGACATGGACTCCAGTTCTTGGGTATGAATGACCTGCCCATTTAGATTCGTTATCTCCAGGGTAACATCTCCAGCATTCTCCAAACCAAATTCCACCATAAATCTTCCATTCTCCGTTGGATTTGGATAAATGTTTAGCTCCGACAATAATTCCGTTTCGACAGCTCCTTCAACCACATTATCAACTCTTGAGTTACTCACAATACCTGATGCAATGAAATTATTGAAAGCGGTATTGTCCTTATTGGTTCCCTTGTTACGAACTGAAAGGGATGTTGTCTCACCCGGAGAAACCAGAATTTTTCTACCCGTACGGAGGTCCTCGTAGAATCTTTGCCACTTGATGTTATAATCCGAAAAATTAAACGGATCATTAACAGCATTTTTGTAATCGTTTTTATTTGCGTATTTCACATTCCCTTTACCTGTAAATCCACCATTGGTGTTATTGTATAATTGTGGCAGGTCAATGATACTTTTGATGTTGTTTCTAACCTGATAACCATGAGTGGCGGTCGTGGACACCCATGGTAACCTTAGATCCCAAGCTTCCGGAGCAGTAGAGAAAAGCGATTGAAGCTTGACTTCTATTGTCCCATCAGAAAAATTCCAGTTATTTCCTTCATTCACAGTAATGATTTGGGAAGTCGCTATTTGTTTTCCAGTGGCTGCATCACCCTTCGTATGTCTGATCCACTCAGTGGGAAATATACTGTTTTGATCGAATGTTATGGGGGTAAGACTCAGCACCTGATTGAACGAGTTCTTCCATTCAAACTCGGCCACAAAATCATTCTCCGTGTCATATGTGGATGACCCTCTGACGCCTGCTTCTGTATAGGTATATCTACTTAAGATATCTATTAATGAGGCTATTTTCTTATTCGTGGTATTGTAACCAGCGTTGGTCAACCATATAGTTTCATTGCCTGTGAGATCACGTGTAATAATACTCCCTTTCTGGGAATTATCAGCAGCAGATGAATACGCGTGATCCACTACTTTAATTAAATGTTTCACTTCGGACTTGTCACGATATATTGCTTTGATGGCATATAGTCCATTATTGTTGAAAGCATAACTGATGTTGGTGCCTGCCCCAATATAAGTGCGTGCTCCCTCAGCTCCAGTATTCTCATTGACGGAGGCCACATACCATTTCATATAGCCATTGATACCAAATAAGCTGTCGGTAGGGATCCGTTTGGCTTTAGCCCTGTTAGAGATGTAAAACTCTGTACCATCAGGGCGAAATGTATGCGGGTCTGAATCCATAATGGAGAAGTTCATATTCTGATTTTTGGTAATAGTATATCTCCTAAGCTCATCCTGTACATACCAGAAATAACCGTCCCCTCTTGCTCCATCGTATTTTTTAATGTTGTCTGATTGCCAACCTTGTTCATTGACACCCAAAAATCTCATTTCTATTACATTTAATTCCTTTCCAGCTATTGGTACTTTTTTACAGGTATTGCATCTTTTGTAATAGGCCGTTACATTATAGTTCCCAAATCCTTCCAAATCAAATGAGGCAGTCCATTTACCAGTATTACGAGAAGTTGAAGCTTCTGAAGTACTTGGCTTTTTTTCGATTTTAGTGAGATAGCCCAACTCATCTTCATATTGTAACTCTAGACTGTATTTTTGAATTTCCGTCGTGGAAAGATTATTCAAACCTTTGAGGGTGTATGGGACATCTTCCTCCCATACGGAGGGCCAATCTGTACCGACAATACTGCCATAAAATCCATAATCCGTCGATTGAGGAGAACTGGCTTGTATTTTATATTTTATTCCCGTCGCATTATCCGAGGAAGTATTGGTAGTATAAAACAAATCTTTGCCTGGTGCGCTATTGGGAGTCTGGCTGTTGTTCACTTTATAAAAACAATCGGTCTGTCCGCCACAGGGCGATCCATTGTTTTTAATAAACACCCCTTCATCTTCTATCTCGTGCCCTTCATAGATAGGATAATTGGCATTTCTACTTTTATTACGCTGGTAAGCGGTGACCATGTACGAAAGCGCCAAACCGTCTGCCTTGTTGTTCTTACCACTACTCACCAACGCTGATTCTTCCGGTAATAACTCGTGCCAAGAGTATCCTTCTACTTTCAGAACCTTTGGTTTCCCATCAAAAGCTGTCACAGGAGTCTCATTGCGATTTGTATAGACGAATTCATCCGGATCCAAGCCTAAAAAGTACTTGTTGCCAGTGTAATTCTGAAAGTTTCCAGTAATCCCAGATCCATCAAACGAATTAGACCACCTACTCAATAAATTCATGTTAATTCCTCTTCGCTGATCATGACGTTGGGTTTTATTGTAAGTACCTCCTGATGAAGGATCTGTTTGTCCCGCTACCTTGGTCACTTCCCAATTCACCGTAGGGGTATAATCAGCTTTATCTCTGTCCATTCGAGCTGGCACAGTATACGACCAGGTCCAATAGTCTCCTTCTATCTTCCAATTATCTTCTTGAATAGCATAACCTGAACTATGGCTGGTCGATGGTTCGAAATAATCCTCAAAGCGCCGGAAATACACACTATGTACCTGCGAATCAAATCCTAAATAGGGTTTGTAATCATTGGGACTCACAGACTCACTCATATAATACATCACATCCCACCCAAAACGAGCCACCCAAACACCAGGTAGTTTACTAAATGTTGATTCATAGATGTTAGGCACCTTGCTTGTTTTAACATAGAATTTTATTTCATCTCCTAATTTGGTCGTAAGATTGGCTTCATCCAATGTTCGCCACCCTAGTGAATTTACCGTTACAAAGGCAATACTAGCTTCGTTGAATTCTGCTCCAGTCAAGGAAACTACACCGGGGACCTTAACTTCCTGAATGTTGCTCAACTGGTAATTGCCTGTTACTCTGAGGATTATTTCTACTTCGATGTAGTGTTTGCCCCAATGCCACCAAGTGCTACCATTGAGCTTTTGATCTACTTCTAGCGTTCTGTTCTCAAAGTATTTTGGTTGATCAGAGTTTCCATTACCACAGCTCCAACCCATAATATCACCACTTGGTAAACGGGTGTCGAGCGGAGTTCCATTATGAGTTAGTGTTGAACCCGTATTGGCAGAAACATAGTTCTTGTACAATAGCTGAGTGCCGCTTCCATTACATTTTGTGCTACTCACGGACTTTACTGTCCTAACCTCTACATCCAAGTTTTGGCCAGAACCAAAACTATTGGCCTTTATTCCATGCGCCGAGGAGTTCAGGTGATAAACCTTCCGAGCATTCATTTTCTTATATATCCTATAGGTGCCTTCTTGAGCAAACAAGCTGCCCACCAAAAAATACAGTAGCAGTACGGGTATTCGTAGTATATAAATTTTCATAGTGATGTTGTTTAGTGCCTTGTGAACTAACTGTTTTTTAATGTCTTCCATGTCTGGTGGCTAGGTAGCCTAAGCATATGGAATGAAGTGACACTGATAAGTGACACTTCATTTACAGCAAAATGGCACTATTTCTTTTCTAGTCGCTCCATTCTTGTGAGCAGATCAGTAATGATCCTCTGCTGGGCAATGCTGTGAAGTGTCATTTCCTCAATAGTTTGCACCATTCTTTTAGTCATGTCGTCCAGCGTGTAACCCATTGTTTCAACTTCAGATGCAGCAGGGAAATTAGGTAGGTGACCCTCTTCTTTGATATGGTTTGCTATTTGTTCTAATGACGACAGCTCATATTCTTTATCGAAAACAAAATCTGGCCAAGCGCTGGTTTCTGCAACGGCAAAATCCTTGCTTACTATGCCTTCTTCCACCCATAGCAGATAATCGTTATAATTTGCATTACCGGTAGTCGCGTTAAACCCTTTCTCTGTCCCTCCATTTTCCGAGATGTATACTCTTCCGTCAAAGTGAGCAATGGTATTTGCTATTGCTTTTGCATTAACTCCAACATTTAACTGTCCATTAATTTTCAATTCATTGGACGCAAAATCTCCCCAGATAAGTGGAGTAGTTGTATTGGAATTGTCAATCCATAACTGATTACTTATTGCTGCTGAACTAGCTGCTATATCATAACCTATCAGCACATTGCCGTCACCTGAAGTAGCACCAAAATAAGCATGACCTCCAATAATTGTATTTCTTGAGCCTTTCGCAATGCTCGTTGATGCATCACCACCGATAATTGTATTATATCGAGATTCGCCGGTATTTGCCGAGCTATTTCCCATTTCTCTCGCAACATTTGATCCAATAAATGTATTGTAATACCCGTACTTATCTCTTCTTCCAGCATCCGACCCCACGTAAGTACACCTGTTGGTGTTTTTTGCGTGCCTTCCTGCATCGTAACCAACAGCTGTATTATATTCACCCAAAGTTTCCCCTAGCGAAAATGACCCAATAGCCATGTTTCGTTGGCCGGTCTTATTCTCATTTAAGGCATTAAAACCCATGGCCACATTTTGTCTTCCTGTTGTTCCAGCATATCCAGCTCGGACACCAAAATACATATTTTCATAACCTGTTGTATTTACCCTACCAGCATCGTTACCGATAAACAAATTATTGTACCCAGTAGTATTCCCTAGGCCCGCATTTTCTCCTATAAACGCATTAGAAGCTTGAATCTTAATACTTTTACTATTAAGATTTCCTGAAATATTTAGATCTCCATTATTTCTCAAGTTCATCAACATGGTTCCTCCTCCTGCATTACTTTCCGCGTTATTATGGCTTCCACCTTTGTACCATGCAAAGTGATTAGCCGATCTGAAGTATTGGGTGTTGCTTTGTACCCCTATTCCATAACTAGTTCCATAAAGGTTCAACATTTGTTTGGTAGTATTACCAAAAGCGATTCTATCTGCTATAATACCTCCATCAACATGTAATTTTGCCTGTGGATTAACAACACCAATTCCTAATTCTCCATAATAAGAGAAGGTGAACTTATGGTTACCCACTGTTTGCTGAGATGGGTTCACACTGCTTCTATAGTTGTGTAGGTACAAATTTCCATCATCGAGCTTATTCCAAAACGTCCAATGATTGTGATTGGAGTTGTATCGTGATTGGATTCTGATTGCACCGTCATGATTGGATTCATCACTATTGGTAATCAAGATGTCCGCACCGTTACCCCAACTGCCACCAGACATCTGAGCTAGAGAAGACGCAATAATCCCGAGTAAACCAAAAACAAAAAACACTGTTTTCCTGAACATAGAATTGTATAAATAATTTTTCATTTTACAAAAAGTTTAGTTGTTAGAATGTAATTTTTTTTCCTTTTGAGATATCAAACTTTCGCATTTTAACCTTAAATCTTTCACGGATATAAGCTATATTTCACTATCACGGATGTCCGTGAAAAACGACTTTCTTAGTGCTTTCATGAAATCACTAATTCGCCATATACAGTTAATTGTGATTATTCTTATTTAACTCCTTGAAAGATGAAAATTTACTTGTTTATAGGCTTGATATTACCTTTCGGAATGCTAGCAGTAGGGCAGGCTCCTGTTGATAGTAGTGCAACCAGTAACCGCAGTTTTTCGAGTGAAACCTTTTATAATGGAGAGTATCTGAAATTAGCACATCAACTATTGGGCGAAGACCCTGACAGCTCGAAATATTTTACCGAAAAGCACTATCAAATAGCTAAAATAAATGGGCTCCCTGCCGAAATGGCAAAGGCACTAATTGAAAAAGGTCAAAGCTTTAGTATCCAAGGCGACTTTAAAAAATCTTTAGGCATTTTCATGGATGCACTTAACCTGAGTGAGCAGGCTGAAGATGCATTGCTCTCAGGAATATCACTATATGAGATTGGCAAAACCTATTGGAGATTAGATAATCATCCGGAAGCACTTGGGTACTATCGTCGAGCAGAATCAATATTTGACTCCATTCAGTGCAATCAAGGTAAGATTGATGTGCTTTCATCTAGAACAATTATATATAATTCACACGACAAACCAGAAACCAGAATACCGCGGTTTTATCGGATACTCGAAATAGCGCTAAACATGCAAGACGAAGATCTTGATCTTACGGTTTTATATAACAATCTTGGAACAGCCCACCGATTTAGGAAAAAACATGATCAGGCGCTGGATTATTATAATAAAAGCATTGCCTCAGCAAACCTGAACAACTCTTTTTTTCAACTTGGAAGGGTTTATAGCAATAAAGCCAATAGCCATTATGCTTTGGGGGATTTTGATGACACGCAATATTACTTCAACAAGAGTCTTAGAATACACAGAAAGATAGGGAACAAAAGAGCACTAGCCTATACCCTGTTAGATATTGGATATATCGTTATTAACAATAATGCGGATAGTGCTTTAATTCTTGGTAATGAAGCCTTAATGCTGGCTAAGGAAACATCAGGTATTGAGGAAATTGCGTCCGCATATGGCCTCCTCTATTCTGCTTATAAAAAACTTGAAGATCTTTCTAATGCCTTAAAAATGCATGAACTCTTTACAATAGCAGAGAATAGACTTGATTCTGCAAGAGGGGAGCAAAAAGTATTGAATATCATTCATAAAGACTTAGTATTGAAGGAATTATCTAAAAGTAAGTTGAGGCATGGCGTGGAGCTTGAAAAGCAAGAAGTTATTCATATTAAAGAGAAGTATTTGCTTATCGGTAGTGCCTTGTTACTCTTGACAATTGTTATTCTTTATACCATCTGGAGAGGCGGGTTATATGTTCATGAAAAATCACGTTTACTAGATCAAATAAACGCTCTAAAAGACAAAAAAATGATTTCGAAAATTGGTGTTAGCGAAGAAATAGAACACCGAAAAATAAGTAAAGATTCACTGATGAAACAGTTTGGAATCAAGCTGAATGCTACGGACTTAGCTATTATCGAGGAACTCTACAAAAATCCGCTGATCTCTAACCTTCAATTAGCCGAAAAGGTGAGTAGGAGCTTGGAAGGTGTAAGTTCAAGCCTAAGAAAGATGTACTCCGATTTTAACATCCAAGAGAAATCTAATAAAAAACTAGCACTAATAAAAGAGGTTTTGCGCTACCTCGATTTGATGAAAAATGCAGAAAAGGACTAAGGAGTTGAGCGCTGATTTGACAACTAAAAATAATTCTAATTGCTTTCTCACTACCGATGAGCAAGAGACACTGAAATTAGGATACTAAATGCCCGTATTTTCTTTTGTGAATATTTGCGCTGATTCAATAAAAACTAAACCAATCAATATCGAACAGATCCTTTGAGCCTTGAAAATTCAGATGAAGAGCATGTATCCCTTCAATTACCTGAATTTTGCTCTCAGAAATATTGAAACCCGATTCATTATGAGCATTCGAAATTTCTATTTTACCAATTAATTCCCCCTTTGGCCCATCAATACGCAGTTCTATTATACCGCTATTTGTGTTGTAGGTTTTGATTCTAAAAGTAGAGGGCCGATTGTCAAAATTTATATACTTATACGTTGCGCCATCTCCGTTTCTTATTTGCCCTAAAAGTTCCATTGGCACATCGGTATTCTTATCGATTAATACCCTACAATTGCCCGAAAGACCACATGCCCATTCCGCCTGAATAATACTAAATGCAGAAAGTGGCTTTCCTGCGCCTTGTGAGGTCATTTCCACCTCCTCTATACTCCCATCGGCATTGATCGTTATTGGCTCAATACAAATTTTTCTAAATTTCTTAGAGTTGTTAGTCGATCTGTGATAAAAAACATACCACTGGTCATTAAACTGCTCTATCGAACCGTGATTATTCCATACAGCAGGGTCCGATCCGTTATTATCTATAATTACTCCTTGATAAACAAATGGTCCCATTGGTGAATGACTAATGGCGTATCCCAGAGAGGTTGGTCTCCATTCACGACTTTCATCTGCAAATACCATATAATACTTTTCTCCTATTTTCCTGATGGAGGCCCCTTCGTGGAAGTAAAGATTTCCTAGCGAATCAAGTGGCTCAACAATTGTGGTAGTATCTATTTCCATCAGGTTTGGTTTAAGCCTGGCCACTTTAGCCGTTCCCTGACCCCAATAATAGTAACCATTACCATCTGTATCTATCAATACAGCTGGGTCGATTTGGTATGCTCCTTTTATATGACTGCCTTGAGTAAATGGGCCATTGGGAGATTTGCTGGTCGCCACTCCTTCAGTATAGTTTTCATCAGGCGAACAGTAATACAAATAATAGGTACCATCCCTATAGGCACAGTCCGGAGCAAACAGCAGTTGATCATGATAGTCTACTTCATCTCCTATTCCTTTAGACGCGAAAGCGCGCTCATCTACCTGCCATTGAACCATATCGCTGGTAGAAATAACGTTATGACTGTAGGAGCACCAGTAATCATCGCTTTCATCTCTAGATCCGTAAATATATAGTCGGCCATCACCCCAAACATGTGCTTCTGGGTCGGCGAGGTACATTCCTGGCGGAGTTATTGGATTTTGAGCAACTAAAACTAAAGTCGAAAACAGCAAAATTAGAATCAATGATTCTCTGAAAATGATTTTTTTTACCAACCAAAGTTTATTATTCTCTTTTCCAAACACATATTCAACAGTCTTTTCCATGACTTTTAAGTCCAAATGAGTTAATTATTGTTAGGTCCATTCTCGAAGAAATCAAATGACATCAAGGCCTCATTCCCATTTTCTCCATCAAAAAAAGAAGCATTTTCCCAATGTGAGCCTTGCCCCCATCTAGTACTACAATCCGAGGTAACCCAAGCCGGCTCCCAATAGATCACCCCTTTTCCCCCTGCATCGAAAGTTGCTTTTTTTAACTTATTCATAAAAGCCAGTTGACCTTCAGGTGTAGCAGGATAATCCAGTATTAGGGCATCTTTTCCAAGTATGTTATGGGCAGCATCCACATTCACCAATGTCTGAGGGTAAGCTGTTTCCACGATCATCAATTCTTTGTCATACGTTCCTATAAGAGAGTCAATGGCAACACTAAGTTTATCCAAACCATAGGTAGACCATTTTGGATAATAGGACAGCCCGATATATTCAAAATCGGCTAGCCCATATTCTAAAGCCTCGCTAAACCACCAAAGTGCATTTTCAGGTTGGGCAATATGAATCATTTTCTGAATATCAACTTGTGTCTCTTTAGAAAAATCCGTGACTGCTTTCAGTCCGGCATTAATCAAAGTCAAATTTCTCTCCCAATTGATCGTATCAACGACCATGTTCGCAGAATCCTGCATGATTTCTATGTTGATTTCATTGCCCACTTGAACAAATTCTGGCAGCAAGTGATCCTTGTGCAGCTTACTCAATGTTTTATATGTGTAATTGTACAAGCTATCAGAAAGAATGGATAAATCTTCAACATTTGCCCAAGCGGCTGGGATCACTTGATGCTGAGGATCTGCCCACGTATCAGAATAGTGGAAGTCAAGCAAAACTTGCATCCCTTCGGCTTTAGATCTCTGGATCGCCAATTTTACATCTTCAAAGTCAGAATAGCCGCTCCACTCAGGATTGTGCCAAAGTCTCAACCGTACAAGGTTGTTTCCCTTTTCAGCAAACAGTGTGTAAGGATCAACCAACGTTCCTTCTGATCTATATTCGCCTCCACAATCCAGTATTTCATTGACATAGGACAAGTCTGAACCTACGTACTTAACAGGTAATTCAACCTTTGGCTTAGTCATGCAGCCAAATAATGATAGAAAAATTACAGTATAAGCTTTAATCATTTTTCAATATTTTAATTGACTGAGATCCCAAGTCCGTGCTTAGTTGTAAAAAATAGATCCCTTGAGGGAGGTTTTTTAAATTAATGGAGTGGTGCTGACTTTGAATAGGAAGCTGCTTCCCAGCAGAATTAAAAATCGTCATGCTTTGAATCTCCCCTTCATAATCAATGAAAAGTAAATCAGTCGTAGGGTTTGGAAAGACGCTTACGTTTTTCGTATTCAACATTTCGTCAGATTGCAATGGAGGTACAATTACTTTGACGACATTGTCACAACTTCCCCATGCAAAATCATAATTGACTGGTTCATTTTTTACCAAAAATGATCGGTGTGTATCCCAGTAAAAAGCACAACTAGTCGGTACTTCTTCCCTGTATTCGAAATCCCAATCGTTATTCTTGTAGTACACAAAAGCACCGCTCGATCGACCAGCCACAGGAGTAGTTACCTCATAAATGTCTTCCTCAATATTGACCATTTCAATAAACGTCCATGTTTCACTCGTAAAGTCACCAGTCACATAAACGCCATTCCCCACTTCCTCACCTTCCATGTTTACACGAAAAGTCACCTCTTTTTCCTTGAGACCATCTGGTTTTTGAGCATAATCGTAGGACAAAAACTCCATTCCGGCATGCACTTTATTATCAAAATCAAAAAAGGTCGCATTATCCCAATGAGAACCCGTTCCCCAGTAAGTTTGACAAGAAGAAGACACCCAGGCAGGCTCCCAGTAGATGACACCCAAGCCTCCATTTTCTTTAACTAACCACGTGAGTTCTATTAAAAATTCTTTTTGGACTTCAGGTGAAAAATTATCGTAAGTAGACAATTTACTACCCTGCCCCAATACATTATTGGCATTATCCCCAGAACTTCCTGTGGTCCAAGGAAATCCCAATTCCACCAGCATTACTTCTTTTTGAAATTTTTCTTTCAGTGAAGCTACTCGCTCACCGACAGTCCTCAACGGATCATCATGAAACTGCGGATAATAGCTCAAGCCAATGATGTCGTAGTTATCCAATTCGTTTTCATGGGCCGCAGAAAACCAGCTGTCAGCAGATCCAGCGTCAGCTACATGAATGACTGTTTGTACTTCCTGCTGAGTCAAAGCTTCAATATCATGAACAGCTTCAAGTGCCTTTTTGAACAAAATCACCTGTCGATCCCAATTTATTGGATATAAACCCGGTGTAGAACCATCAATATTTGCAGCTCCTCTTTTTATAAGAATATTACCATTAGTCTCATTACCAACTTGTACCATTTCAGGAAATAGCGCTTCGTCATAGAGCTCCTTCAGCGTATTATACGTGTAGTTGTACAAGGAGTCCGCTAAAACCAAGTCATCATCAATCGCTTCCCAAGCTGACGGTCGCCAGTTTCTTCCCGGATCGGTCCAAAAGTCAGAATAATGAAAATCCAGTAGGACCTCCATCCCCGCATCTTTGGCTCTCTTGATGGACTTTTTAACATCTGTTAAGTTGCTATAATTCGTCCAAGCAGGATTGTGCCACAATCTTAATCGGACAATATTTGCGCCTTGGCTATCAAAGAGCTCATAAGCATCAGCAGCATCGCCAGAGGCATCAGAGTAGGTTACCCCACAATCTTCCAATTCATTGACGTAGGAAAGGTCTACACCTCTATAGAAGGACTGACTGTAACAGATTGAGGTACCTAAAAAAAAGCAAAAGACATTAAAATATTTTCTCATATTAACCTGAGTTTGATTTTTATTTTTTCTTTGCATACCTCGAATTTCAACCTGAACAGATCGTTTTAAGGTACCATCAACGTTTTGCCTTCAAGCCAGGCTTGCGGGCGGCTAGTCTTCGCGGAAGGCTAATCATTTTTTCTTATCCGAAATGTCGAACCGAAACATCAGACCGAAAAAAAAATAGCACCGGCGAGTCGTCGCACCGGCGAATCGTCGCACCGGCGAATCGTCGCACCGGCGAATCGTCGCACCGGCGAATCGTCGCACCGGCGAGTCGTCGCACCGTAAAAGGCCACAGCCACGCTTAACGTAAAATTTCCTAACACTAGGCAACCTTGACGCTATGCTCAAACAGGGAAATTCCCATCCTCATTAGCGCTATTCGTCAAGAATGCTCGTATCGCTCATCCGTTAAAAATTTACTTCACTAGTAACCTGGGTTTTGTTTCAAGTTAGGATTGAGGTCAATTTCATTTTGAGGAATCGGATAAAGCACATGGAAAGGTTGCGCATTCTCCACCCCTCTGTCTACTGCTTTTGAGACATATTTTCCATGACGAATTAGGTCTTCTCTACGGTAATTCTCAGCAAATAATTCCCAACCTCTCTCATCGAGAATACGATCTCTTAAAGCTTCTTTCGTCGTGAAATCGCTCAATTGTATTTGCTTCGTAGCGTCACTGTCAAAAGCACGGTCTCTCAATGCGTTAATTAAGTCAATGGATTCTTGATTTGGTCCACTTTCTTCATTAAGCGCTTCAGCCAACGTTAAGTAAACCTCTGACAATCGGTGTAACACGATATCATTTCCCGCCCAAGCACCTACTCTGTCAGGGTCAGGCGTATATTTTGCAATGATTGCTCCGTCAGAAACCGCTTTTAAATCACCTGCGACACTCGTATATTCTTTTTTCAAAAGTGTTCGCCTTTGATCTTCAGGATCAAATGTATCGTAGAATTCATTTCTTGCTAAATGACCTCCCCAACTTCCAGTCACAAAATCTGATTCTGCTGTGTGAGCGATCATGGTATTGCCAATGCCAGGCTGAGCTAAACAAGGAACGGTGAGAATGATTTCAGAATTTCCCTGATTTTCCACAGCAAAGATTGCCGAATACTCACTCGACAGTTGATAGCTCAAATTCAGCACTTCTCTTGCTGCAGCGATTGCTTCTGTCCAGTTATTTTGATTGAGTTGAAAGCGCGCTAACAATGCCAAAGCAGCACCCTTGGTAAATCTCCCATAATCCTCTGCGGGATAAGTCTCCGGCAGCAAGGTTGCTGCTTTCGTCAAATCCTCAATCACCAAAATGACTATTTCTTCCTTAGGTACTTGAAGTGGTGGATTTAATGGATCGCTGGTCGGATCGGTAATTTTAGGAATGTTGCCATAAAGACTTAACGCATTACTGTAGAAAAGCGCCCGTCCAAATAATGCTTCTCCTATTACCCGATCGCGTAAACCCTCTGAGATACTTTCATTTCCTTCCACGTTGAGCAGTATGTTATTAGCGATAAATACTCCTTCAAATAAATCACTGAAAAGATTTTCAAAATTACCATAACTCCCTGGTGTTAGTGTAAAATCACTAAAGACGTTGAACCCAGACCAGCGAACAAATAACTCATCTGTTTGCACTTGGGAGTAATTGAAAATCGAAGCTTCTCCATATCCAAATCCACCCCACCCCTCTTGTTGTCCGTCAGAGGCGGTAATCGCCCCATCGGCTCGAAGTTTCGCATAAACGGCATTGATACCTAGAATAGCATCCGCATCGGATTTCCAAAATTCCTCTGCCTCCAGGTCAATAAAAACCTCCTCTTCGAGTAGTGACGCACAATGCGTGAGGGTAAATAAGACCATCAAGCTTAGTAAAAACTTAACGGCCAGGTTTTTTGTAAAACTATATGTTTTCATTTTCGAATGATTTAAAATGTGGCATTAAGACCAATGGTATACGTTTTCGCATTTGGGTATTGGGCAAATTCATCTGTTTCTGGATCTGTTCCAGAAAAAGGGGTGATCGTCAGTAGGTTTTGCACATCTGCATACAATCGCATTTTTTTAACCCACTTCACCTCGTTAAAGTTGTAACCAAAAGTGATATTTCTAAGTCGCACAAACGACGCATCTTCAATGTAACGACTGTTGTTGGCAAAGCCACCCAAAATACCGTCTACACCCGGTACCGTTCCATTAGGATTCTCTGGAGTCCAACGATTGATAATGTTTGCAGACTTATTGTATCCTTCTAGGAGATCATCCGCATCTTCCAAGTATGCCAAGGTGAAATTCTCCTTTTCACGACCTAAAGAGCCTTGAAAGAAAAACGACAAATCAAAGTTTTTATAGCTGAGGCTATTATTAAAACCGAAAGTGTAAGCAGGGTCAACCTGCCCTAAAAGTACTCTATCTTCAGGCGTAATCACCCCGTCATTGTTCGCATCTTGATACTTAAAAGAACCCGGCACAGCTCTAGCGACTGATGCTTGGTCAGGACTATTGTCTATCTCATCGTCACTTTGAAAGAGTCCAATCACTTGATAACCATATATTCCTCCAAGTGGGCCATCTTCCACCGCGATTTGCTCTCCTTCAGGATAGAAACCCGCGCGGTTCGTCCATTCGTTTTTATTAAAAGCAAAGTTGAATGAAGTGGTCCAGTTAAAATCACCTGTAAAGTTTCTTGATGTCAATGCCAGCTCATACCCACTATTGCGAATCGATCCCGCATTAGTGGTAATTTCATCAAACCCTGCTGTTCCGGCGAGGGTGTAGTTTAACAAAATATCATCTGTCACTTTGTTATACACATCTACAGAACCGTATATTCTACTTTTCAAAATCGCAAAGTCTAAACCAAGGTTGAGTTGTGTCGTGCTTTCCCATCGTAGATTGGGACTCTCTGGCTTATCCGCTGCGAGCCCTGAAATAGGAACACCTTCCAAGCCCAACACCGTACGACGCGTGACATCATATATAGACCGAGATCGCCTGTTTCCAATTTCCTGATTTCCAATTTGACCGAAACTCAAGCGAAGTTTTAGCTGTTCAAAAAAGTTGGTTTGAAAAAAGTCTTCATTGTGGATTTTCCAGGCTATTGCTCCAGAGGGGAAAAATCCCGCCTTATTGTTGAGGCCAAAGCGTGTGGATCCGTCTGCTCTAAAACTTGCCGTAATGAGATACTTATCATTGATGGAATAGTTAACCCTCGCAAGCATAGATAAAAGTCTCGACCGCTCTTTAAATTTGGGATTAAAAATAGTGTCCGCATTAGTGATCTTTTCAAAATCGGTGGTTTGATCCGCAAAATCTATAAATAGTAAGTTGTCTCCTTCATAATCAAACTGCTGAAAAGTATTTCCCACTACTGCCGTCAGCTGACTGCCGTTGTTAAATGACTTTTGATAATTGAGCGTAAATTCTGCCAATACGTTGGTGTTGTTGGCATTGCCAATTTCTCCCTCACCATTGGCTTGTTCGCCTCTTATAACGCTTGTTGGAATTAAAGCCTCTCTACGCGAAGATGATCGATCCAATCCCAAGTTTATTTTGGCACTTAAGCCTGACAAAATATTATACTCTGTAGAAAAGTTCACCAATGCACGGTTGGTTTCTGTGTTATCTTGGATATTCAACAACGATACCGGATTTGGGATTTGATCTCTTGTAGGATGTATACTAAACTCACCATTATCCTGTCTAACATTAAGTAATGGTGACCAAAGTCTTGTATTGTTAAAAAGTCCGCCAAACTCAGGACCGCCACCTCCACCAAATGGGATTTGTGAATCGTTCGTTTTTGACAGCTGTACATTTCCAGTTACTTTCCACTTTTTCTTGGTGTAGTCTAGGTTCGCTCTTGTGCTAAAACGCTCAAGAGAAGACCGCTCTACTATTCCATTATGCAAAAAATAATTTCCAGAAACAAAATATCTAAACCCACCGAATCCTCCACTTAAGCCTACTTGATGTTGCTGTATGGAACCGACTCTAGTAATCTCCTCTATCCAGTTGGTTCCTTCGCCTGCTTCGTTGATAAAGACGGGAGAATATATTGGGTTACCATTAGGGTTCTTTTCTATGTTGACTTCATTGGTCGCTCTGGCAAACTCACTGGCATTGAGCATGTCATATCTCCGATCCAACTCCTGAAGACTAAAAGACCCGCTATAGTCTATCGCCATTTTGCCCGTTTTTCCTCTTTTCGTTGTAATGAGAATCACGCCATTTGCGCCCCTTGCCCCATAAATAGCCGTTGCAGAAGCATCTTTCAATATCTCTAAGGAAACGATATCTTTAGGATTGATTCCGTTCAATGGATTTCGCTCTGGCGAAGAACGATAACGGGAAGATGAACCCGGCTGAATGCCGCCTCCAGTAATCGGTAATCCATCAATGACATAAAGAGGACTACTGCCGCCTAGCACAGACGAGGCTCCACGAATTTTGATATCAAACCCTCCGCCTGGTTGTGCACTTGATTGTGTTAAGGCGACACCCGGGGCGGTGCTTTGTAAGAAATTACTCACTGATACTACTGGGCCAGGATTTAGATCTTCGGTTCTGATAGAAGCCACTGAGCCAGTGATATCACTTCTCTTTTGCGTTCCATAGCCTATCACAACTACTTCATCCAGCGCACCAATATCTGTTTTTAAAGCTATACTTATAGCCTCCCCGCTTGATACGCTGATTTCTTGGGTTTTATAACCAATATAGCTTACTACTATTTGTTGGGCTCCTTCCAATGCTAAACTGAAATTACCTTCAATATCAGTCACCGTTCCTTCCCCTGTAGCAGGAATCATGATCGTTGCGCCCGGAAGTCCTTGGGCGTCTTCCGCGTCTACCACCCTTCCCGTTACTTTTGTCTGCGCGGAAGCTCCGAACAAAAGAAAAACCAAAAGTAAAGAGGTCAATGTGCTTTTAAGGAAATGAATATGAAATTCAGTTCTTATCATAAGTTGTTCATTAAGATTAAAACTAATATTGAAAATAGACCAAATAATGTGACTCCTATTAATGCCAGCTTGGCGTAAGTACTTTTCATAATTTGTCTTTTTGACATTCACAAAGATTCTCTTTCCCTGCGATTTTATGGGTGCAAAAATTCAGTCAACAAGAGGGACAAACTCGTTTTTAGGTTTCTTTTTGGCCTTTGGCGTATTCTGTGGGGGTAACGAAGTACTTTTTCTTGAAAATCTGGCTAAAATACTTTCTATCAGAAAAGCCAACTTTATAAGCCGTCTCAGCTACCGAGCATCCATACTCTAGGAGTAATTTTCCCGCCTGCGTCAATCGATAATCTCGAACGAACTCTACAATCTTGAACCCCGTCAATGCTTTGAGTTTTTTATAAACGACCGAATGGCTCATTCCCAGTTCTTTAGAAATAAACTCTGCTCCTAGTTCGGAATTACTCAACTCTTTATCCACGATTTGAGTTAAGTCAGAAAGGAATTTTTCATCTGGTGAGCTAATGGATATTTCCTTGGGATTGATGAAAAATTCATTTCGAATTCTGTCCGTGAGCCTCTGCTGATTCTTAAGGATATTTCTAACCCTTGTCTTGAGCAGCAACGAATTAAATGGCTTAGTAATGTAGTCATCTGCACCAAGATCAAAACCTTCTTTTTTGTAGATCAACCCTGTTCTGGCTGTCAACATAATGACCGGAATATGGCTGGTATTTCTATCGCTCTTGACCTTGGTTAAAAAAGTGACGCCATCCATTACGGGCATCATCACATCTGTAATAATAATATCGGGCAATTCCTTTTTAATCAAATCAAGTGCCTCCTGACCATTTCCGGCTAGCATTACTTGAAACTCGCCTTCTAACGATTTTCCTATAAATTCTCGTATGCCGACATTGTCTTCTACAATTAAAATAAGGTTCTCCTCTTTATTGTTAACAACTGTTCCTTCCTTAAGAACATTTTCGGCGTATTGGTCAAGTTCCTCACTATCCTGAAAATCAGAAAGGATATATTCTGATTTGAAATGAGCATGCCCTTTTTGTAATTTGACGGTAAATTCTGACCCTTTTCCTGGCTCGCTTTCCAGTCCGATCTCCCCTCCATGTAGTAGGACGATATCCTTTACTATGGATAATCCAATACCAAATCCATCCTTTTTCTGCGCGTTTTCGCTTTGATAGAATCGCTCAAACACACTGGATAATTGCTCAGGGGGAATGCCTTTCCCTGTGTCGATTATTTTAATGAACACATGCTTATCATTTTCCTCGATAGTGAGCGATATTTCACCTCCCGAAGGTGTGTATTTGAATGCGTTTGATAGGAGATTAAATAAGATTTTTTCTGACTGATCACGATCAAAAAAGAGGACTATTTCTTCATTACTTACTACAAAATTATACGCTATGCCGCTGCTCAATGCTTTATTTTGAAATGACAAGAACACCTCTTTCGCGAATTTGACAATGTTGCCCTCTGCAACATTTAACTTAAGACCTTCAGAGTCCAATTTCCTGAAATCAAGCAATTCATTGACTAGCTGGGTCATGTGATTGGCATTGGATCGTACTTTGTTCAACACATCAACGATACTTTTATCCTTGGTGGTTTTGGCTGCCAGTAGCTCTAATTCACCAATGATCAATGTGAGTGGTGTTCTTATTTCATGTGATATATTGATGAAAAATTGTTGCTTGATTTTTCCGATTTCCAGTTCTTTTTCTCGTGTCAGCTTTTCAATCTTTAGGTTACCTTTTAGCTTTTCCCAGTTGGAAGTGTAGCGTTGAAACAAATAGAGGAAAAATGTAAATAAAATAAGGACAATGGCAAAGGTCCACCATTTCCTCCACCAAGGCTTTTCAATGGTAAAAGGTAGATTAACTTCAGACAATGGATTGACTTTGGATCTAACCTTGAACGTATATTCCCCTGCATTCAAGTTGGCTATTGTTGTGGATCTTTGCTGACCAACATCTATCCATTCCTTATTAGTAGGCGCTAGTTTTATCTGGTACTCTAGCTTACTTGATGTTGGGTATAAAAGCGCTGCGTATTCAAAAGTAAGGGTATTCTGATCATGGCTGAGTACCAAGCCTTCTGCAGACCATAGCTCTGAGAGGTTGAGGACAGATTCATTGAAGAGCTTTACATCGAGCAATTGGGTTTCTATTTCGTTGGTTTCGCTTTCCAAAATAGATTCATTGAAAGAAACTGCTCCTTTGGTATTACCAAAAAATATTTGGTCATTACTTGCACTCGCATTGATATGGTATTCTCCATTGAGCTGGTCTAGTCTGGTGATCGCTAAGTTTGACTGAATGTTGAAAACACCCTTTTTCGTAGCTATCCAGATGGATTGATTGGCCCCCAAAACGATAGAAACTACAGTTTCATGAGACTGGAGGTCTGAAGATTCGATCTGGGTGAGCTTGTCGGAATCTTTATCTATACGAAATAAACCTTTTCCCCAAGTACCTATCCATAGCTTGTCATCTACAGCTTTTAGAGAGATGATATTTTTAGGAATAGGGAGTACGCTTTCTAAGCGATAACTTTTCTTATCAAACTTGTACAATCCACCTCCATAAGTACCAACCCAGATAACCGAGTCATCATCTTCCATTGTCACTATTTCCAATGGGTTAAGGGATGCTTGATTCCACTCGTCGAGGGTGGAAAAAGTATTGGTTGACAAGTCAAAAATATTCAAACCTCCTCCCCATGTTGCCACGAGGTAACTATTTTTTGTGAGTGGAAGTATATCTCTTACGTCATTGTGTGAGATCTTGCGGCCCGCCTGATCTGCATGATAATGAAAGACACTTCGCTCATTCATGCGATATAAACCATTTTTGAATGTTCCAATCCAAAAAAAGCCATCGTCCATTTTTTTGATCTTCTGAACGTACGCATCGGAAGGGAGTTTTGAGGCTAATTTCATATTGAGATCAGTTATGCCATTACCATCCGACCCTAATATGAGATTTTTATTGTCTGTCAAAATGCTTAGAACACCTGTAGATTTTGCCCCCACAAAATCACTATAGTAAAAACCAAATTGCTTTGTTTCTGTATCAATAACGCTCAATCCATCCCATGCTGTGCCTATCCATAGATTATTGGATCTATCTTCAAAAAGATTATAAACAGCATTGCTAATTAAGGATGATTGCGTACCAGGAATGTGTTTATGCTGGATAAATTCATTTATGGATGTTCCGCTGTACAATCCATTTCCGTCGGTAGCCACCCACAACACGTCATCATTATCGATCAAAATATCACGGACTATTGTGGATTGAATCTCCGTTTTGATAAACTGCTTTTTGGAGATGTCGAAAACTAATAAGCCATCATGCTCTGTGCCGACAAGCAAAGAGTTGTCGTTGAGCTTGATGATTTTAAAAACAGTATTTCGGCTACTTGATTTCTCGGATATTATGTAGCTCTCGTGATTTTTAAAATCAAGGCTATAATGTAAAATCTGTCCCCTATTCCCTCCAAGCCAATATCCAGAATCAGTAGAAGTAATATAATTGAGAGATTGCGCATTGTCTAGAATTTGCTTTGTTTGAAAACTATGTCCATCAATCACGATTTTAAATAAACCAAGCTCGCTTATTACCCAAAGTTCATTGGGTTGATGTTGATAGAGTTGTAGAATATTTTCTCCTATCGAACTAGCAGGATTACCTGATAAATAGGGCCTTAGAGGTTGGCTTTTTGAATCGGATAAATAAAGCCCTCCGCCATTCGTACCAACCCAAATCCTTCCTTTATGGTCGTTGAGTAGCGCGGAAATGTCATTGGATTTTAGGGCAGAATTAGAAGAATGATAATGAACAAAACGTAGGCCATCATATCTATTCAATCCATTTTTGGTGCCTATCCAAATAAAATCCGTTGTATCCTGTACTATAGCAGTCACTGATCCACTCGAAAGACCGGTGGTTGTGCTAATACCATAAAACAACTTTGTTGGCTGGGCCAAAAGTTGAATCTGGATTAATGTACAGCATACAAAAAGTAATTTTCGCATTGATAAAAATACAAAAAAAGGCCCTAAGGCCTTTTCATTTATGACAAAGTATGAAGAAGATTCTCAAAATATTAGTTTGCATCAATGATTCGAAGATTTCTAAAATATAGCGCATTTGGAGATTGACCATCACCATATCCGCCACCTGGTATTATCTTCACACCATCAATATTGCTTGCATCAGGTGATCGTGCATCTTCATTGCCTGCTGCGAAGAAGTTTGACACTCTCGCCAAATCCAGCGCGTCAAAAGTGACTGTCTGCCATACGTTCGCCTCAGAAAGATATCCTTGATATCCTATATGATATCCTCCTCCATCGTGGCTGAACCTATGCACTTCATTGCCTACTAAGCTGAGATCGAACAAATATCCTTTTGTAGCATCTGCATTGAAAATACCAGTTTTAGTTTTAAAATCAGCAAAATTAATATTTGGATCGATGGTATCGTCATAATATACATCCATGGCTATCACCATAGTTCCAGCGGTCAGACCATCGAGATTTTCGTTTACTTGTGGTAAAGACTCCACCATAGCAGCTTCAAATTTATTTTCAAAATCGAGCATGATATGACTCCATCCATCTGTACCCCAATCGGCAGGTTGCTTCACTATTTTCATTGCTTTGCCTTGAAATTCTAATGCCGCATTTGCATCTGGATTGTCCGCTCCAGTTTCAACCAAAAACTGACTACCTACATTTTCATGAGAGGCAGTACTGCCTAATTGACTGGTCACTGAGAATGATACAATACTTCTTGCAGCATCCCAATAATCAGGGTCTATAGAAGCCAATGTTGTTGAGCTCGTTTCTGCACCTGCAAAATCTGCAACTAAAAATCCGACATCTCCAACGACATTCACAGTAACTGCCGCTGCAGAGGTAGAGGTGCCTTGCGCATCTTGTATAGTGAAGACCAAGTCGAATGTTCCGTTCTCGCTAGAGCTAAAGTCGTAAGTAAACGCACTCGTTGTTTCTCCCGAAAATGTTTTTACATTGTCTTCTCCTAGATTTAATGTACTTAGTCCAGCTTCGGCTTCTACATTGATTGTAAAAGAAAGTGTTCCGCCAACGAGCACCTCTAATAGGTCAGGCGATTCTACTGTGATCGTAGGATCGGCAAATGTCTCTACTACTACTGGCGCGTCTTCAGAGCAAGCCATTGTAAACACCAAGGCAAACCCCATGCACGCTGCGACAATTTGTTTTAGTTTAATCTGTTTCATATTTCCGTTGTATTAATTTGAACTTATACAAAGCTGTAAGAATGTCAGATGCAATAGGAACCAAAAAATCATCAGAAAGGGGTGGTATTTTCTTTTTTGGCAAAAAAAAGCTGCTTTAAAGCTTACCGCATATACTATATCAAGAATAATATCTGACTCGCCACCTCAGCGACTTGAGCTTGAAAAAGAACAAAGGATCGACTGCACAGCGTGTTCTAAAACCGTAGTGATCATAGACAAAACAAGCAGACAGCTCCATGTCGTACATTAAGCCTTTTTTCTAAAATGCTTGATTTTAAAACGATCGAAGGGAAAAATGATCGGGATAGACCTGATAGAAGCGGCATCCTTTAGCTGCAAGCTAAAGATATAGCGGATAGCAGGAGCGCAAGAAGAAACTAGTGATATTCTCTCTCTCCAACTACTTCTAAAAAGCCTTATAGCGGATCTCTGAATGGCAAATAATTTACAAAACGAATTCTCCTACCCTATTTAGTGATTTTACCCTACCTCCCAGTTAATCGGTTTTATCAATTTTGAAGGAATATGAAATCGGCCGGAACGAAGCAATGCGCAGCACCCTCCTAAGATGGATATCATTGCCTATTAAACAGGCACTTAATCAATGAAATACATGAAATACATGAAAATTAGCCTGTTAATAGTATTATCTGGGATTCTCATTTGTTGCGATCCTATCAAAACCCAAAACGAATCGGCGGCTAATAGTCCTGTAGAGAATTTCAACAATGATTGGTTGGTAAAAGCACAAGATGATACGTCGTGGACTGCCACGAACATACCTCATACTCCGAAAATAGAGCCGCTTATCGTGAATAATCAATGGCAGGGCTCATTGTCTTATAAAAAAATTATTTCCGCGACAGATCCTTCAAAAATATATCAAATAGCCTTTGAGGGTGTGATGCATGAGGCCAGCGTTTTTCTAAATGGGGAGTTTATATCGAAACACGAAGGTGGGTATTTACCATTCGTGGTTGACATCACGGATAGGTTGACGTTTGATAAGGAAAATGAATTGATGGTGGTCGTCAACAACCTAGACAATGCTTCCATACCGCCTGGCAAACCGCTTGCTGGTCTTGATTTTAATTTTTATGGTGGGATTTACCGCGAGGTGCATTTGAATGAGCTGAATAAGCTTCATATCACCCATCCAAACGAAGCAAACGTAGCGGCTGGAGGAGGAACTCTTATTCACTTCGATGAGGTGAATAATGAAATAGCCAAAGGGTTTCTGAAAGTGCATATTGAGAACAATCATCCAACGGCTAAAAATGCTTCGATAAAAGCAGTGTTAAAGTCTGCGACGGGTGAAGTGCTTACTTTTAGCTCGACACCAGCATCCATATCGGCCAATTCAAACCAGTCAATTACTCTTGAACTAGCGATACCAAATCCTACATTATGGTCCATTGAAAAAGCAAATCTCTATGAGCTAACAACCTCTTTGGTTTCGGAAAATGCTGTAGTCCATACGCAGGTTGAAAAAATTGGTATCAGGAGTATTAATCTAACAAAAAATGAATTTTTCTTAAACAGCAAAAAAGCATATATCCGCGGAACGAACCGACATCAGGAGTATCCGTATGTTGGATACGCCATATCAAAGAATGCCAATCGGCGAGATGCGATTAAGATCAAGCAGGCAGGTTTTGATTTGGTGAGATTATCGCATTATCCTCAAGATGAGTCATTTCTTGATGCTTGTGATGAGTTAGGCATTTTGGTGATGAATGCCATTCCGGGATGGCAGTTCTATGGTGACAGTTCATTTTTGGCAAACTCTTATCAAGATATTCGCGACATGGTTCGACGGGACCGTAATCATCCTTCTGTTGTATTTTGGGAAGTTTCCCTCAATGAATCTCCAATGACTGATGACTACATGGTGAAGGCCAACGAGATACTGAAAGAAGAACTCCCTTTTGAGGATACTTATAGCGCAGGATGGATTGATGATGATACTTACGATCTTTATATCCCTGCGCGCCAACATACAAAAGGTCCTTTTTACTGGAACAACTATCGCACGGATGAGCGTCCGCTGTTTATTGCGGAGTATGGCGACTGGGAGTATTATGCACATAATGCAGGGTTTAATCAAAAAGCATATGAAGGACTCAAAGAGGAAGAGCGTACGAGTAGACAGCTAAGAGCGCATGGCGAAAAACGCTTGCTGCAACAAGCTTTGAACTTCCAAGAGGCCACCAATAGTAATAGGAAAGGCGCCAATGCTATTGGAGATGCCAACTGGTTGATGTTTGATTATAACAGAGGTTATACGGATGATCTTGAAGCTTCTGGCATTAGTGATATTTTCAGAATTCCAAAATTTGCTTATTATTTCTATCAGAGTCAGCGCCCTCCTTTTGATACTTTGAACCTCGAAAATGCTGCTGGCCCAATGGTTAAAATCGCCACTTATTGGACAGAGAATTCCGACCCAACATTAAAGGTGTATAGCAACTGTGAAGAGGTGGCCCTTTATTTGAATGATGAACTCATTGACCGAAAAACGGCCAAACGTAACAATATTAGCGATCAACTTGACTTTCCTCCGTTCAATTTCGATTTGAAAAAATTCGAGAAAGGCGAGCTGAAAGTATTGGGATATATTAATGGTCAGCAGGTGGCGCAAGACCTAGTATCCACTCCTGCTCAGGCAAGTAAAATAGCACTTGCAATAGATATATCTAACACGCCGATTTCTTCTGCCAAGGCTGATTTGGTTTTCGTTTATGCCAAAATCGTAGATGAGAATGGTAACCTTGTTATTGACAGTGACGCGCTCGTTACCTTCTCCACTGATGGCGGAGCGTTTATTGGTGCTAATCCTGTTAAAGCTGAAGCTGGCATAGCCACCGTACTACTGAAAACGTCTCCGATCAACCCAGCTAATAAAATAGTGGCGACTTCTACGCGCTTACAATCTGCTCAAACAAGTTTAAAATAGAGACCGGTTGGCTTTATAGTTATGCCTTCAATCATTTATCAGCATTAGCCTAGATAAACGATTGAAGGTTTTTTTCGGACTATACGTCTGGTCAAATTGCTGAAATACGTATTCGTTTAGCACGTAATGACTTGAGGGATGGGGGGATTTTGGTAAATTGGTGGTGAAAAGGCAAATGGTATAATTTTGATCCGTTATCACTTGATTGTGCCTCAGTGAAAGATCTTAGAAACTAAAAGATTGTAACATGAAATTTTTATTAAAACTCAAGCATTGGCAACTGTTCGGAATAGTATGGGGACTACCTATTCTGATTAATATCTTTACATTCTAAAACCCCACCCTATTAATTGCCGCTTTCCCATTTATGATGATAATCTTTGCCTTAGGAACTTTTGGCTGGATTTGGGCTATTTCAACAAATCTGAACTCAAGATTACCCGAAGAAGTAAAACTGAATGTCAAACGCTTTAAAATATTGTTTGCAATTCCTAACATCTACATAATTCTAATAATGGTGTTCATGGGATATTCTTTTACTATTGGCGAATCAATGGAAAGTGTAAATCCTACGGCAATTGCTGGAGTAATTGTACCGCTTCATTTACTTTCCATGTTTATTATTTTCTGGGGCGTACGATTCGCAGCTAAGACTCTTAAATCAGTTGAACTTGGCCGAATGGCAAAGTTTGGAGATTATGCAGGTGATTTCTTTCTAATTTGGTTTTCAATAATTGGTTATTGGATACTCCAACCCCGACTAAACGAACTTATGAAAAAATAGAAAATGGTGCCAAGTTTGAAAAAAAAAATAAACTTCGTATTCTGAACCTCTTCGCAGATTTGGCTTTTGTAATCGAAACATGCTCTTCATCAATACGCAGGATACCTTTAGTATTATTAGCAATCATACAATTTATAAGTAATCTTATTTAAGTATTTGCTTAAATACTTAACCTATTCCTTTCTTTAGAGTATATTTAAGTAATCTCTTAAATACGAATCGATATGACGAAAACCTGTATAAGGGTCTATGCTGATGTTGAACAGATCAAGCAGTGTAAACAGGAAATAGAAAAAGTAAATGATGCAGTAGGCAAATTAGCGAAAGCTCTCAGTCTAGCTGGTAATGAAGTACGGTTAAAAATACTCTTCCTACTAGACAAAGAGTCTAAAATGTGCCCCTGTGATCTTAGTGATATTTTGGGTATGACAGTACCTGCTATTTCGCAACACTTGAGGAAATTAAAAGATGCTGGATTAGTCGAAACAAACAAAGTAGGACAAACGATTTTTTATTCTATTTCTGAATCGAAAAACCCCATTCTAAATCCCATATTTATGCTCTTGACACCCGAAAAAGAACAGATATCGTGAAGAATAAAAAATTCAAGTCATTGGCTATCACAAGCATACTAACGGCTTTTAGCGCTTCACTTTGCTGCATAGCTCCAATACTGGCATTATTGGCTGGATCGAGTGGAATAGCATCATCCTTTTCTTGGCTAGAGACTTCTCGTCCATGGCTCATTGGGCTCACCGTGTTTTTCTTGGCTTTTGCCTGGTATCAGAAATTAAAGCCCAGAACTGAAGAGGAAAATAGCTGTAGCTGTGAAAATAATGAAAAACCCTCGTTTTGGCAGTCCAAGAAATTTCTTGGGATAGTGACCATGATCACAGTAGTCATGCTTTCATTCCCATACTATGCGTCTGCTTTTTATCCCAAAACCAAACTTTCAGAATCAAAAAACATCAATCTCGAATCCACTTATGAAATTAAAATTAGTGGAATGACCTGTACAGGTTGTGAAGAACACATAAAACTTGAAATAGGAAAACTATCAGGTATTTCAGGATTGGAGGTCTCTTACGAAAAAGCAAACGTTGTTGTGATCTTTAATGAATCCACAACAGATATTGAGGACGTTAAATCAGCAATCAACAGAACAGACTACAAAATAACACTAGTAAACAAATCAAAATGAGTAATGTAGTTCTTGAATCAACAATAGTTTGTCCTCAGTGTGGACATCAAAAAGAGGAAATCATGCCAACTGATGCCTGTCAGTACTTTTATGAGTGTATAAATTGTAATGAATTGCTGAAGCCTCAAAAAGGCGACTGTTGTATTTACTGCAGCTATGGCAGTGTGAAATGCCCACCAATCCAACAAGAAAAAGACTGCTGTAGCTAAAATAAATAACATTTAGCTGGATAAAAATCTAATAAGAAAGGCGCGCCTGAATGGTAAGCTTTTGTTTGCTGAACGAACTATTTATTGTAAAGAATAATGATCAATCTAAATATCAATTTAAGAAAGCAGTAACGCAAACTCTCAGCTTTCGTGTTAACCAACAATCTGACCATAACCGCCTTTATGTCATTGGCATTTACGGAGCACTTGGGGTCTCCGCATCTTTGGCTGCTTGCTCTTTAATTCTATTCATATCATTAAATTCTCTAACCGTCATAACGATAAATGATAAAAATGAAATAAAAATAATAGCAGAGTATATAATTATATCAAGATTATTCATAAAGTTATTGATTTTTTTTAAGGTTAAAATAAATTAATAATCCGACCATAGTTGGGGGCCACAGACCAAGAAATATTGCTCTCATGGGCTTCTCCAGTACGACATAATGGTACTCAGATATTAGAATTAAAGCTATTATGCTTGCAAGAATGATTAATTCTGATAGTTTAAACTTTTTCAACATAGTTGCTACAAATTTTATTTTACTGGAAACAAGACTTTATTTGATGGAAGTAATAATCTTATTGGATGACGTAACTCGATTAATGGGTTAAAGTTTTAGGTTTTAAATAAATACCCTGACTAGTAACTTTATAAACGTACAACAAATTCTTTAATAAAATGTAAACTTTATTTGGACGAATCAAAATGAAATTTTTATTTAATTAACAACGTTATAATAACATCAAAATGAATTTGAAACTACCCCATACTATCATGTAAAAGCAATACAGTCGAGTTAAAGAAGATGATTTCCCCCTTAAAAAAAAACCTCTCAAAGAGCCGTAAAGAAACCTCTACATGCTAAAATCATGGTATTTAACGCTTATCGCGCTCCTAAAGCTAAATAACCCTCGCGTAAAAGACCAAGAATGAACAGTCACCACCTGAGAACTCTCCTTATATACCAGAATATACCAGTTGATCCTATTTCTGCAATTAATTCAATTAAAAATGGTGATTTTTGAATTTATCTAATTTCACTATGCGCATCTTCTATTTTTTTATTATTTCCATATTATCCTCTTTTTTGGCCTTGGCCCAAAATATTAAATTTGACCAACTTACTACCGACAATGGCCTATCCACCGGCACAGTCAATTGTACCCTTAGAGATAGCAAAGGCTTTTTGTGGATCGGGACTATTGATGGTCTCAATAAATATGACGGTTATAACTTTCAAGTCTTCAAGAACGACAAGAAAGATCCTCACTCGATAATAAGTAACAAAATTCTAAGTTTAGTTGAGTTTGAGGATAAAATATGGGTAGCCACTAGCGTTGGCCTAAGTGTATATGATAACAAAACTGGCAACTTTAATCATTTCGTAGAAGGTGATGATGAAGGTGATTTATCCAATGCTAACGTGAGATGTTTATTGGTAGATTCCAATAATACGCTTTGGGCAGGTACCTTGGGTGGAGGTCTTAATAAATACGATTCAAAATCGAATAGCTTCATCTCCTTCCAATCAAATAATAATACAAATTCACTTTCTAATGATTTTGTGATTTCGATGATAGAGGACCAACCAGGTTTTTTATGGATTAGTACCAGCTCTGGTTCCTTGGACTATTTAGATATCGCTCATTCTTCTTTCACCCAAATCAATTATTTCAAAGATTATCCACAAACTAGGGTTGAAAATCACCGTCCTCTGATGAAGGATATAGACGGAAAGATATGGGTAGGTACAGAAGGTTATGGGGCTTTCATCATCGATCCAAAAAGCAGTGTTGTTATACAAGTGACAACCAATCAGTCAAAAGGCCTTTCTATGAATATAGTCACGTGCTTTTATCAGCATAAAGATGGAAGTATCTGGATTGGAACAGACGGAAAAGGAATTGATATCTATAACCCGAAAGATCAATCCATTAGTAACATGAGTAATGACTTGATTGATCCCAATTCTCTCTCAAGTGATGCTATATACCATATCCAAGAAGACATTTCAGGAATAATCTGGATAAGTACGTTTCGAGGAGGTGTTAATTATTATAGCCCTTTCAAAAGAAAATTTAATTTACTAAGCCAGATACCTTACAATGAGAATAGCCTCTCATTTAACTCCGTCATTGGAATGTATGAAGCTCATGATGGTAAAATCCTTTTGGGCACAGACGGTGCTGGACTTGACTTATTTGATCCATTAAATGGAACATTTCAGCATATCAGACATCTTCCAAATAATCTTAATTCGATTAGTGGAAATGTAATCAAGTCGATTTTTGAAGATAAAGACCAAAATATATGGCTAGGTACTTATAGTGCAGGACTCACAAAATGGAACAAGTCAAAAAATGAGTTTTCTCGATTCTACCCCGATCCTAAAAACCCTCGTAGCATTAATGGTTTACACGTTTGGGCTATTGAGGAGAGTTCCAGCGGTAGTCTCTACTTTGGCTCTCTCTCTGAAGGGATAGACCGATACGATCCTGCAACGAATGACTTCACTCATTTCACTCCTAATCCAAGCAATCCTAAGACGCTTCCCTCAGGTAATATTATGACCATGTATGAAGATAGCAAACAAAATTTCTGGGTTGGAACAGGCGATAAGGGTCTTTGCCTTTTTAATGAATACACAGGCGAATTCACTTCCTTTTATCGTGAAGGTAGCGATCCGACACCTAAAAATTATCCTGCGAAAAATGTTTTTTCCATTAAGGAAATATCTAATAGGGACCTATGGATAGGGTCCAATAACGGGATAATCGTTTATAATTATTCAGAAAATACTTTTAGATATTATGGAGCTCTGAATGAACAACTCCCTAATACTATCATCAATGGAATTCAAGAAAAAATTCCTGGTGAAGTCTGGATAAGTACTAATCGTGGGTTGAGTCGGTTTAATCTTAGCACAGAAAAAATGGAATCATTCACTAAACATGATGGTCTTCAGGGAACAGAATTTAACTACACCTCCTCTTTAATTTCAAAGTCTGGAACAATCTATTTTGGCGGCCTCAAAGGAGTTAACTTTTTCAAACCAGAAAATATCAACAAAAACGATTTTGAAAGTAACATCGTCTTTTCATCACTGAAAATATCGGGTAAAGATGTTCTCCCTAATAGTGAAATCAATGGCCACTCTATTTTAACAATGCCTGTAAATCAGACTCATTCGATAACGCTTTCTCATCAAGAAAATATCTTTTCTATTGAATTTGCTTCTTTAGATTTCACTGCTCCTGATCAAAATTTATATGAGTACCAGCTAGAAGGCTTAGATGATAAATGGGTTCACACAAATTCCAAACAAAGGATTGCAAACTATACGAACCTCGATGCTGGTGACTATATATTCAAAGTTAGAGGGACCAATAGTGATGGAGTCTGGTCAAATAACATCAAATCGCTCATGATTATGTATGCCGGTGATACAGTGCCACCTGTGATGATGATACCGTGCCACTATTTTCACGATATTTTCAAGGGCAATTTAGTTAATTTTCAACCTTTTAGTTTGATGTTTTTCCTTAGTGATTCACCC